>Ga0307479_10003221_pt1 | contig 14859 bp, 11 predicted proteins | sample atmos_gasesECM4C_FD_203743 | JGI IMG/M metagenome (GOLD analysis project Ga0307479, IMG submission 203743) | Hardwood forest soil microbial communities from Morgan-Monroe State Forest, Indiana, United States - atmos_gasesECM4C_515 | ecosystem: Environmental > Terrestrial > Soil > Temperate...
CCTGGCTACCCAGCGAACCGTGCATGCAGCCGAGGCAGATGTCGAGCGGCGTGACACGTTCGACAAGGCGGTCCGGGTGCTCGTCGATAATCAACTTCGCGCGGGAGCGGATGCTTCCCGTGCCGACGCAGAATTGGCCCGCGCCAGAGTCAACTTGGCCCGCGCAAGGCAACAAGAGAAAATCAGCCGTGCCGCGTTAGCTGATATTCTCGGATTGCCCGATAGTTCGGTCGAAGTTCAGGAGAGCTTTCTCCTCGGGCCACCTCCCGTCGCATCTCCAGATGCTACCCCGCTTACAAAAAATCCAATCGCAGAGGTGCAGCACGCGCGGGTGGAAGAAGCCCAGGCGCAGGTTCGTATCCTAGACCGTTCCTACTATCCGAAATTCTATTTTCAATCGTCGGTGTACGGACGCGGTAGCGGCTGGGATCCTACGGGCAAATTCGAGGGAGGGACGGCAGGCCTAGGCCTGGATCGCTCGAACTGGGCCGTCGGCCTGACTGTGACGTTTCCAGTACTCGACATCTTCGCGATTCGATCTCGGAAGCAGGTGGAATCAGCTAACGAACGTGCGGAAGCGGCTCGCTACGATCAGACGTTACAAGATCTGACCGGGCAATGGCGGCAGGCACAGGCTTCTCTCGAAGGGGCCCGCCACGTCGCCGAGAATACTCCCGTGGAACTGGACGCCGCACGGACCACCGAAATTCAGGAACGCTCGCGTTACCAAGCGGGGCTGGCAACGCTCGTTGACGTTGCCGACGCGCAGAGTCTGCTCGTGCAAGCAGAAACGGACGACGCTCTTGCGCGGCTCGCCGTCTGGCAGAACTTGGCTTCGGTAGCTGCGTCGCAAGGTGATCTCCAGCCATTTCTGGAGTTTCTGCACCAAAAGACCCAAGGAGGCCCCTAGCCCATGTGGCTCGTTCGCCTAGCTCTAAGGAGTCCGATCACGATTATCGTCATCGTGGCGGCCATCGCACTCTCGTCGATCGTGGCGGTTCTGCGAACGCGCATCGACATCTTTCCTACTCTGGACCTGCCGGTTATCTATGTTGCGCAACCTTACGGTGGCATGAGCCCACAGCAGATGGAGGGTTTCATCTCGTATTACTACGAATACCACTTCCTGTACATCAATGGCATCGAGAGCGTCGAGGCTAAGTCCATTCAGGGTGTAGCTTTGCTGCGACTTAGCTTTCATGCCGGCACAAACATGAGCGAAGCGCTTGCGCAGACGGTTTCTTACGTCAATCGCGCGCACGCTTTCCAGCCGCCAGGGACCGTGGCACCCTTTGTCATTCGTTTCGATGCAGGGACCTTGCCCGTGGGCTATCTAGTTTTCTCCAGTCCATCACGCACGTTATCGGAGATACAGGACCTAGCCCTGAACCGCGTTCGTCCGGTGTTCGCAACCTTGCCGGGCGTCTCTTCGCCGCCTCCCTTTGGCGGGAACCAGCGGACGATCGTGATCGACGTCGATCCGCAGAAGCTGCATGCCTACGGGCTGTCGCCGGACAACGTAGTGCAGGCACTAACGACGGGCAACAGTATTCAGCCGGCGGGAAATGTCGACGTGGGCACAACCAACGCCCTGGTCACGACCGACTCTACTGTGACGCAGATCAATGACCTGCTGAACATTCCACTGCATCCGGGCTCGGGAGCTTCCGTTTACATACGCGACATCGGCAGTGTCAAGGACACGTCGGATGTGCTGGCGGGCTACGCATTGTTGAACGGCCAGCGAACCGTGTACATTCCCGTGACCAAGCGGCCGGATGCTTCCACGATCACGGTGGTGAACGAAGTGCGTCAGAATATCGAACGGTTTCAGTCGCTCATTCCACCAGACATCAAAATCACTTATGAATTTGACCAGTCGCAGTATGTACGCGCCGCGCTTCTCTCCGTCCTGCGCGAAGGCCTGATTGGCGCGGGGCTCACAGGTCTGATGATTTTGCTGTTCCTTGGTGACTGGCGCAGTTCCCTCATCGTGGTCATCACCATTCCATTTGCCTTGCTCACCGCGGTCGTGATGCTGCGGCTCACCGGCCAGACGATCAATATCATGACTCTCGGCGGCCTGGCGCTGGCCGTAGGCGTACTGGTCGATGAAGGCACGGTGCTGATGGAAAACATCCATGTGCATCTGGCGCAGGGAGAGAAAAAAGCCCAATCCGTTCTGGCCGCCAGCCGCGAAGTTGCGATTCCGCGCTTATTAGCCATGCTCTGCGTGCTAGCTGTCTTTCTGCCGTCCTTCTTCATGACCGGGCCTGCGCAGTCTCTCTTTGTGCCATTGTCCTTGGCGGTTGGGTTCTCGATGGGTGCGTCGTATTTGCTTTCGAGCTCCCTGGTACCGGTGCTGTCCAATTGGGTTCTAAAGCAGGAGAAAATCGAGGCCGAACATCCAAAAGAAGAACGGTTCGATCGTTTCCGCAAACGCTTTCAGGGCGTCCTGGGACGGATCATGAAATTCCCCAAATTGCTGCTCGGCGCGTACGCCGTAATCGCAGTGCTGATTATCGTGGTGGTCGGGCCTAGATTGGCCGAGGAAATCTTCCCGTCCTCGGCGTCTACGCAAGTTCGTTTGCGAATCGATGCACCGGATGGCACACGAGTGGCTGTGACAGAGGCCATGGTCCAGAACGTGTTGGCTGCGATCACGCGGGAGGCGGGCGCCAGCAATCTCGACCTCACTCTTGGCTATGTTGGAGCCCAGCCTTCTTCGTACCCTATCAATACAGTATTTCTTTGGACCAGCGGACCGCAACAAGCCATCATAAACGTTGGTCTGAAAACGGGGGCTTTGATTTCGCTCCGTAACCTCGAACAGAACCTTCGACAAGAATTGCCGCAGGAATTTCCCGATACGCATTTTTCTTTTGATCCCGGCGACCTGATCAGTCAAACCCTCAACTTTGGCGCGCCTTCGTCCGCGGAAGTCGCCATCACGGGCCCACAGTATGCCGACGTCCAGAGCTATGCCAATCGCGTTCAGCAAGAACTGGCAAAGGTAAAGGAACTGCGCGACGTGGAGTTCGAAGAGCCGCTTCGCTATCCAACCGTGAACGTTCACGTAGATCGCGTGCTGGCGGGCCAGCTCGGCACAACCGCGAATGATGTCGGCGCCGCGGTCGTTTCTGCCACCGCTTCGAGTCGCTTCATCGCTCCCAACTATTGGCGTGATCCCAAATCGGGTGTGAGCTACCAGGTACAGGTCCAAGTGCCACAACCCGCGATGACTTCGCTCAAAGATATCCAAACGATTCCCGTCAATGGCAGCACGGGAACGCACCCGCTCCTGAGCCAAGTCGCCGATGTGCAGTCCACGACCGTTCCGGGGGAGTTAGACCGCCAGAATGGAATGTGGATGATCATCACCTCGGCCAACGTCGGGAACAACGACTTTGCAAAAGCCGCGAGGGAGATTGATCGCGCTATTGGCAGGGCAGGCCAGGCACCTCGCGGTGTTACGACTCAGGTACGCGGCCAGGTGAGCGCGCTTAGGCAGATCTTTACCGACTTGGCCGCCGGTCTGGCTCTAGCTGTGGTTGTGATTCTGCTTCTGCTCACCGCTAACTTCCAGTCGTTCCGCCTCGCCCTCGTTGTCATCTCAAGTGCTCCAGCTGTACTGGTTGGAGCCATCCTGATGCTCTTATTCACCGGCACCACGCTGAACCTCGAAAGTTTCATGGGCACCATCATGGCGATCGGCGTTGCCGTGGCGAACGCGATTCTGCTGGTCACCTTCGCTGAGCAGAGTCGCCGGAACGGCGCCGACTCCGTTTCCGCGGCGCGGACCGCTGCGGCGGAACGCTTACGGCCGGTGCTGATGACGAGCCTCGCCATGACCGCTGGAATGATTCCCATGGCGCTTGCGATTGGTCAGGGGAGTGAGGAAACAGCTCCCCTGGGTCGCGCCGTCATTGGCGGTTTGTTCGCTGCCACGCTCGCAACCCTGTTCCTGCTGCCGACCGTGTTCGGCATCGTGCAAAAACGCGCATCACTCCAATCCCCGTCCCTTGATCCGGAAGACCCGGATAGTCGGTTTGCCCAGAAGCTGGAGAACGCATGAAAACCGTTATCGTTGCCCTAGCACTATCGGTCTTCTTCTCTGGCTGCAATGGCAATTCACAGCCCGTAGCCAGCAAACCAACAGAGACGGATGCCCAGACAGTGGAACTTGTCCCGGTTTCCTCGCAGAAACTCGCAACGGTGTTGACCTTGCCGGCACAACTAGTTCCTTTTGAGACCGTGGATATCTATCCAAAAGTTACCGGCTTCATGGAAACGATTCACGTGGATCGCGGATCTCGCGTGCACAAGGGCGAACTCATCATCCGGCTTTCCGCTCCGGAACTCGTAGCCCAGCGCGCGCAGGCAGAATCCGCCCTGCGTGTCGCCGAATCGCAATTGACCACCGCTCAGGCCAAGCTCGCCGCTGACAACGGCACCTACCTGCACTTGGCTTCAGCCGCCAAGACGCCGGGAGTTGTCGCGGAGAACGATGTGATGGTTGCGAGCCAAACCGCTTCGGCTGATCAAGGGCAAGTACAGTCGGCAGAAAGCAACGTCGCAGCAGCCCGGGACGCGCTGCGCAGCGTAACGCAACTCGAATCGTATCTCGAGATCCATGCACCATTCGACGGAATCGTGACTACGAGAAACTTACATCCCGGCGCATTGGTGGGACCTGCATCCGGCCCATCGGGAACCCTGCCTATTGTGCGGATTGTCGATACCGATCATTTGCGGCTCGTCGTGCCAGTTCCCGAAGCATACGTGGGAGAAATGCAAGTAGGTCAGCCGGTGGCCTTCACGGTTCCTGCTTATCCCGGTGAGACGTTCCAAGCACCCATTGCGCGCATTTCGCGCGACGTCGAACCGAATACGCGGACGATGCCGGTCGAGCTCGACGTCCATAACGCCAATGGCCGCCTCTCGCCCGGTAGCTTCAGCAGTGTGCAATGGCCCGTCCATCGCGGTCTTCCAACGCTGTTTGTGCCGGTCTCTGCTGTCACCAATGACCAACAACGCACCTTCGTCGAGCGAGTACGCAATGCCAAGACGGAATGGGTAGACGTGGCCACGGGTCTCTCCGTGAACGGGAACATGGAGGTCTTCGGTGATCTCCATGCTGGAGACGAAGTCATTCGCAACGCCACCGATGCGATTCGTCCCGGACAGCAGGTGAAGACTGGCTCGTCGCCTAAGCCAGTCTCGGCGGACTCGCGAGATTCACCGAAATGAATTGCTCCGCGAATGTGTACCCTAAATTTGTTTACGCGGCACAAGCGTTCAAAGCGCTACCGAGCGTATAAAAAATCTAGAGCGGGGCGCGATCGCCAATGTCCATCCGTTCGTTGCTGTCCTGCCCGATAAAGGTTCTGACGCGGGATGCGTACCTATTATTTTTCTCGCGATTCGTCCGTTTATTCGCGTACGGGTCGTTATCGGTTGTTTTGGTTTTCTACCTAATCGGACTCGGTCTCCGAGAAGCCCAGGTGGGAATCTTGCTCACGCTTACTCTCGTTGGCGATACCGTGATCTCGCTCTATCTCACAACGCGCGCTGACCGGATGGGGCGGCGGCGAATGTTGATCGTTGGATCAATTCTGATGGCCGCCGCGGGGCTTGCCTTCGCTTGCACCAGCAACTTTGTGTTCTTGCTAATTGCGGGTACGATTGGTGTGATTAGCCCCAGCGGAAACGAAGTGGGCCCGTTTCTGTCGATTGAACAGGCGGCCCTTGCGCACGTAGTGTCAGATCAGTCGAGAACTGACGTTTTTGCTTGGTACACGCTTGCCGGGTCAGTGGCCACCGCGATGGGCGCACTCTTTGCGGGCGCGATCACGGGCGTACTCCAGAAAACCACACTCCCGCCCGTCACCGCGTACCGTGTGGTGGTCTTCCTGTACGCTGCTTTGGGTGTTTTCTTGGCAGCCTTGTTTCTTCGGCTTTCGTCCGGGGCGGAAGTGCATTCATCCCGAGACGAATCGACCTTGCCGACGACCCTGAGCAGCTTCTTCGGGATTGGGCATTCCCACCGCGTGGTCGTCAAGCTCTCCGGCCTGTTCGCCTTGGACTCATTCGCCGGTGGTTTTGTGGTGCAGAGCTTCGCGGCGTATTGGTTTTACCTTCGATTCGGAGTTCACCCGGCAGCTCTTGGAGTTATTTTCTTTTGGGCAAATATCTTTGCGGGCGTTTCTGCGCTCCTGGCGGCTCGTTTGGCTGTACGCTGGGGGCTGGTCAACACGATGGTACTCACGCATCTTCCTTCCAACATTCTGCTCATTCTTGTCCCGCTGATGCCGACTCTTTCGCTGGCTGTTCTAGTGCTTCTCCTAAGATTCAGTATCAGCCAAATGGATGTTCCCACACGGCAATCCTACGTGATGGCGGTCGTGAGAAAGGACGAGCGATCAGCCGCAGCCGGAATCATCGGTGTAGCCCGGACCACGGGCGCAGCCATTAGCCCATTGTTTGTCGGGTATATGTTCGCGCGGAGTTCCTGGATAAACGTGCCCTTTCTCCTCGCCGGCGCGCTGAAGATTCTTTACGATCTCTTGCTCTACAAGGAATTCGTAGGAATTCATCCTGTCGAAGAGCGGCAGTAAAGGAAGACATGGCATACGATGGCAGGTATTGGAATCATCTTGGTTTTCCACACAGGTGAATCTGTGAATTATTCGGCACTTTTTCGGTCTGCGCTGGTGACGTTGCTCAGGAACAAGATGCGGAGCATCCTAACCGTTCTAGGGATCACCATTGGGATTGCTGCCGTCATATGTGTCGTAGCCATTGGCAAGGCTGGGCAGGCTCGCGTTGAGCAACAACTAAATAATCTGGGAGACAACTTCGTCTGGATTGAGGCTGGGGGACGCGCGGTCAACGGCGTACGTACGGGGACACATGACACGATCACCTTGACGGTGGCAGATGCGGTGGCAATCAAGAGTCAGGTTTCACTGATCAAGAGCGTTTCTCCGAATGTGGACGATCCGATTCAGGTGATCTATGGCAATCAAAATTGGCACACATCTTACCGGGGCGTTTCGCCAGAATATTTCGACATCAAGCGCTGGTATGTGGATCAGGGTGCCATATTTTCGCAGGACGATGTGGATAGAGCGGCAGATGTTTGCGTGGTAGGTCGCACGGTACGCGATCAGCTTTTTGGCGTCGAAGATCCCGTCGGGAAGGTGATACGCGTCAACAACCTTCCCTGCAAAGTCGTAGCTACCCTTCATCCAAAAGGACTCTCCCTGTCAGGGCAAGATCAGGACGACACGATTATCCTCCCCTACACTACGGCTCAGAAGAAGATCAAAGGGATTACTTGGCTTGACGACATACTCTGCTCCGCAGTGTCGCAGGACGCGGTGAAAATGGCCGGACAAGAAGCCACAGCAGTGCTACGAGACCGCCATCACTTGCGCCCGGAAGAAGAGGATGACTTCAATATTCGAAATCCCGAAGACATTATTCAGGCTCAGCTTGATGCCAGCAAAACCCTCACCGTGTTGCTGATCGCCATCGCCTCCGTTTCATTGATCGTGGGAGGAATCGGGATCATGAACGTGATGCTCGTTTCGGTGACAGAGCGAACGCGCGAGATTGGAGTTCGGGTGGCTGTCGGGGCGACCGAACAAGCCATTCGCCTTCAGTTCCTTGGAGAATCGATTATGCTCAGCCTCGTCGGGGGTGCGATGGGTGTGCTGTTTGGGATTCTCGGCTCTTATTTGGTTGGACAGACGCTGCACTGGCCGATACAAATGTCGGCCGAAGCCGTGGTCGTGGCGGCTATGTTCTCGATTGCCGTTGGCGTGTTTTTCGGATATTACCCCGCGCGAAAAGCGTCACTGCTTGATCCCATTGAAGCGTTGCGATACGAGTGAAAAACAAAGGCCTTAATCCATCGGATTACCAATGAATGCAAAACGCAAGTGGCTTATCGTCGCAGGCCTCGTGGTTGGGGTTGGCCTGTTGATAGCTTTTGGCCTCAACCGGAAAGCTCAAGCAGAACACTTCACGGCCAAAATCGAACGGGGTGACATCAACGATGTTGTCGAAGCCACCGGAATAATCAATGCCGTGATAACGGTTCAGGTCGGATCGCAGGTTTCGGGCACCATCGCGAAACTTAATGTGGATTTCAATTCTCGCGTGCATAAGGGAGAGGTAATCGCGCTGATCGATCCAGCCTTGTTTCAAGGCGCTCTGCTACAGGCCACCGCTGATTTGGCAAACGCGAAGGCTAATGTGGTCGCCGCTGGGGCCGCCGTCGAAAAAGCGAAGGCAAGCGCAATTCAAGCTAAGGCTGATTACGAGCGTGCCGCTCAACTCACGAAGGCTAGCATTACGAGCCAGCAGCAGTTGGACCTTGCCAAAGCGAATTATGACTCCGCAAACGCGACCGTGGCAGGGGCGGAAGCGAACGTCACACAGGCCGAGGCACAAGTCAGCCAGAAGGAAGCCGCGGTAACCGTGGCTCAAACCAATCTGAACTACACCGTGATTCGCTCTCCGATCGATGGAACCGTTGTGGCACGGAATGTGGATGTTGGGCAAACGGTGGCCGCATCTCTGCAGGCACCGACGATTTTCACAATCGCGCAGGACCTCAGCAAGATGTGGGTCTACGCCAAAACCGACGAGTCGGACGTAGGGAATATCAAGGTCGGGAAGCCGGTAAGTTTCAAAGTGGATGCTTTCCCCAAGGACACGTTTCACGGGGTTGTAAGCCAGGTCCGAATGAATGCGACCACCGTGCAAAGCGTTGTTACCTACGACACGATCATCGAATTCGCAAATCCTGAGCTGAAGCTCTTCCCTGGGATGACCGCATACGTCACCATCCCTGTGGCTACTGTGCAGAATGTTCTGAAACTGCCAAACACCGCCTTGCGCTACAAGCCACCGATTACCGCAGAAGAGATTCTGGCGATCTACCAACAATATGGGATTGAAAGCGGTCAGCAACGGCAAGCTGCTGACGATCCTCCCGCCACTGCTCCGCAGTCCGGGCAGATCCCCACTCGCGCGCCGAAAAAAGTTACGGCAGTGATTTGGAAACGCCATGCGGACAATACGATGGAACCAGTCAATGTCTCTCTCGGAATCACGGACCACGCCTACACGGAAATAACCGCCGTGCTACGAGGGCAGCTGAAAGAAGGCGACGAAGTGATCATTCGTTCCATTACCCCAAACACTCCGGCTCCAGGCGGGATACGGCGCTAAGAGGCAGGACCTAGAACCGAGTCTGTGTACCAATGACCGCCGTCAACCAAATCGGAGTTACGTCATGTTCCTCCGCGGCGAGCGCGGTCATACGCGTCGAAGAGGTCCACAAATACTACGAACTTGGCGAAACACGCGTGCACGCACTTCGCGGTGTTAGCCTTGAAATTCAACGCGGTGAATTCGCAGCGATCATGGGGGCGAGTGGCAGCGGTAAGTCAACGTTCATGAACATGCTCGGTTGCCTCGACCGTCCCAGCTCGGGACGATACCTGCTCGAAGGGATCAACGTTTCCGAACACGATAAGACAGCTTTGGCATTGATTCGAAATCAGAAGATCGGATTTGTTTTTCAGGGGTTTAACCTACTCGCGCGAACGACCGCACTTGAAAATACAGAACTGCCGACGATCTATACGAAAATCGGCAAAGTGGAGCGAGAAAAACGTGCCTCCGAAGCGCTGGCAATGGTAGGCCTTGCCGAACGCGCACATCATTTCCCGTCGCAGATGTCGGGTGGACAACAGCAGCGCGTGGCCATCGCTCGGGCATTAGTCAACCACCCATCGATCCTGCTCGCGGACGAGCCCACCGGAAACCTCGATAGCCGTACTTCGGTTGAGATCATGGAGATTTTCCAGACCTTGAATGAGAAGGGTCTAACGGTTGTCCTCGTAACCCATGAAAGCGACATTGCACAGTTTGCCAAACGCGTATTGGTTTTCCGTGACGGCAAAATCCACAAGGATAGTCCGGTACTCAATCGACCCAGGGCGGTCGAAGTGTTGAAAACGCTGCCAACGCTGGATGACTGAGATCAGTTTCTCCCCGGGCCGACACGAGAAGAGGCTTGGTAGCTCTATGTGATAGCCGACTGACGTGAAGAAAGAACGTTTCGATCATTTTTGCTCTTTCCTGTGCGGAGTTTTTCTATTGGGCGTATTGCCGCCGGACTGCAGCGGTGGCTCCCAATCCCTTATTTCCGCATTGGCATCTGTCCCTGATACTGAGCCGCGCGTGGCGGCGGCGTTGCGCGTTGACCATGCCCCAAAGCTCGATGGAACCCTGGATGACCCGCTCTGGCAATCAGCCAAACCTATAACCGACTTTCGACAGAAAGAGCCTTACGAAGGACAGCCAGCAACCGAGAAGACGGAAGCGCGGATTCTGTACACGCGGAAAGCTGTGTATTTCGGGATTCATTGCTATGACTCTGAACCCTCTCGGATCATTGCAACGGAACTGCGCCGGGACGTGAGCCAAGACTTGGATGATCACTTCGAAATTCTAATTGATTCCAACCACAACCGTCGTGGTGGCTATGTTTTCGAAATCAATCCTCTAGGGACGCAGAGCGACGGCCTGATAGTAGAAGAGCAAGGGGCGACGGACGGAGGCGACTTCGATCGGGGATGGGATGGAGTATGGACGTCCGAGGCTCGCATCACCGCTGACGGATGGACCGCGACAATCGAAATTCCATTCACGACCCTCAACTTCACCAAACTCTGTGATTTGGGGTTTGAATTTGAAGCGATTCATTCGGAGAAAGAATGAAGAGGATCTTTGGAGCGCCTACCGGCGAACTTTCGGACTCACGAAGGTCTCGGAGGCAGGAGAACTCACGGGAATAACGGAAATCGGAAGCGGAAGACTTTTTGTCGTAAAGCCCTATGGACTCGTTCAATATGACAAACGGACAGGGCAGGACCCCAAATTTCCGTTGACGGGAGGACTCGATATCAAATACGGCCTCACTTCGAACCTGGTCTTGAATCTTACCGGTAACACGGATTTCGCCGATACCGAAGTCGATCTTGAGCCTTTCAATCTCACCCCATTCAAAATATTCATACCTGAGAAGCGTCCGTTCTTCTTGGAGAACGCAGGCGTGTTTAATTTCGATATCGGCGACCAGGACCAATTGTTTTTCAGCCGTCAAATTGGAATCGATCCGGTGACCGGACAACAGGTGCCCATCAACGGCGGAGCGAGGCTCACGGGCTCGATCGGCCGAACGGAGTTGGGCATCATGGATGTGGACACTCGCTCCAGCGGCGCAAACCCCTACGCAAACTATGCCGTTGTGCGCGTGAAAGAATCACTTTGGTCTGGTTCCTACGTCGGGGTGATGGGGATTGATAAGCGATCAGGAAATCCGCAGGACAGTTTCAATCAAACCGGAGGCGTCGATACCCGTCTCGTATTTTTCAAGGACTGGATCGTGGACGCTCACGCGGCCGGAACGAATTCTCCCATCAACATCAGCGGCGCAAGCGGCAGCGCCACGGACGTTGGCGCTTCTCTCTCCTACCGGTCGAATTGGCTCGATGGAATTGTCGAACGGAGGAAAATCGGCCCAAACTTCAATCCGGAAGTGGGTTTCATTGAGAGGACCGATTCGAACGAAACATACGGGAATTTGACTTTCAAGGTAAGACCCAAGATTAGCGGCGTACGCGAATTGCAATTCGAAGGATTTATCCTCCACGCCCCGAGCACAAAGAACGTCGTGGAAACCCAGGAATGGCAGGGAACTTTTCGCGGCGAGTTCAACAATGGTGCTTACACCGACGATGATATCGTCGATGTTTTCACGCAACGAATCACAACTCCCCTTCACATATACAAGAACGTGTTCATTCCAAACGGCCTGTTTCACTTCACTCGCCACCAGCTCACATACGGGTCAGGGCAGAATCGTCGGTTCACGTACAACTTCTTCGAGCGTTGGGGCGGGTATTACGGTGGGAACTTAAATGAATTCCGCGTGCAGGCCAACTATCGCCCCACCGCGAAGTTCTCGATCTCCGCATCGACAACCTGGGACCGATTCCGACTACCGCTTCCTGATGGGAACTTTTCAGTCGTGCTAGCAAGCGTGCAGGCCAACTACTCTTTCAATCGGTTTCTGACTTTTACTAGCCTTATTCAGATGGACACTTCAAACACCCGGGCAGTCAGTGCTAATGTTCGCCTAAGGTATAACTACCGACCTGACAGCGATCTCTACATCATCTACAACGTCGGAACACAATTCGCCAGCATCGCTCCTGCGAATCCACCACAAGTTCGCGAAACCCGCTTCGCGGTGAAATGGACTTATTCCTTCGCTCCCTGAGCTGGATTTTACCCTCGGTGCGCCTCTAGTATCTATGGTGGACGACTCTATGGAACTATTTGGCAGATCAGTTTTTGATCGAACGCTATTTGCGGTTTTGGCCTTTGCTGGTTGCCTGCAGGCCCAGACCTTGAAGCAGATTGCCACGATCGATCTCCCTGGGCCTAAGGGTGAGCGCTTCGACTACCTCACTATGGATGATGAAGACCATTATTTACTTTCTGCCCATCTTGGCCCGGGAATTCTGTACGTGATCGATGTGCGAACAAACAAGCTTGTGAAAGCGATTCCTGGCGTCCCTGGGATTACTGGAGTGGAGTATGTTCCGGGTCTTCGCAAGGTCTACATTTCAAACTGGGGTGAAGAAAAGATTGGGGTCGTGGATTTGCGAAGCATGACCGTGATGAAGCGCTTGGCCACAGCCGAGAAACCCAACGGGAGCGCTTACGCCGAGTCGTCTCGCAAACTGTATGTTGCAGATACGCTCGGGAAAGCAGTTGCGATTGTCGATGTGGAAAAAGACGAAATTGTTAAAACGCTCGAATTCAACAGCGAAACCGGCATGCCGCAATATGACTCTGTGAGCCGCAAGGTATACGTTAATTTGAGGAACACCAATGAAGTTGCCGAAATCGACCCGGCAACCGACACCGTGCTAGGAAGTTACCCGGTGGACGGCTGCCGGTACAATCACGGAATGGCAATCGACTCCGAGCACCATCGGGCATTTCTCCTGTGCGGCGGAACCAAGACACTTACGATCTTCGCCTTGGATACTCACAAGACAATTGAGCATCTTCCGTTGCCAGCTGGGGCCGACGTTGTGAAATTCGACCCTGTTCTGGGACGGATTTATGCCGCTTGCTCCAGTGGCTTCATAGCGGTTTTTCAAGCACAAGACGTAGACCACTATCGAAAGCTCGAGGATTTCGCGGTGCAGAAGATGGTCCACTCGCTCGCCGTCGATCTACAAACCCACCGGGTCTACGCGCCCGAACAGCAAGAAAACGGTCAACCGGTTGCCCGGATGGTCGTCTACGAAGCGGTTGAGCCCGCGCAGCAGCGCTAAACGGAGACGTGAAATGCGCTTCTTTATAATTCTCCTTGTGTCTGCCACTTCAACGTGGGGGCAAGCGAGTCAGCCTCTGCGGCTGGAGAAGACCATTGAATTGCCAGACGTGCAGGGCCGCATCGACCACATGTCCGTTGACGTAAAAGGAGCGCGTCTGTTCGTTTCAGCCCTTGGCAACAATACAGTAGAGGTGATCGATACCAAGGTCAGCCAACGAATAAAGACAATTGGAGCGTTCCAAGAGCCTCAGGGTGTACTTTACGTACCTGTTGTCGATCGCCTGTACGTTGCAAATTCAAAAGATGGAAGCGTGCGGATATTTGATGGGAGTTCGTACGCACTTCTCAAAACCCTTGACTACGGCGATGATGCCGACAACCTTCGCTACGATTCTGGTCACAAGCGAGTCCATGTCGGCTATGGTAGCGGTGCTTTGGCAGAAATTGATGAGGAAGGCAAAAAGGCTGGCGAGATCAAACTCGACTCCCATCCAGAATCATTTCAGCTTGAGAAAGATACTCCCCGGATTTACGTAAACCTGCCGAAATCGCGCAAGATCGATGTTCTCGACAGCGAAAAGCGCTCGATCATTGCGACCTGGCCAATCGGAGTAAGCCTGGCGAATTATCCGATGGCCCTCGACGAAGCCGATCACCGATTGTTCGTCGTAACTCGATTCCCGGCACGATTCCTTGTCTTCGATACAACTACTGGAAAAACCGTCCAACGCCTGGCAGCGGTGGGTGATTGCGATGACGTGTTCTACGATCAATTGCGCAAACGAATCTATGCCAGTGGTGGCGACGGTGCCATCTCGGTGTTTGAACAGCAAGATGCGGATCACTACAAGGAGTTAGCGAGGATCACCACGGTTAAAGGAGCGCGAACAAGCTTCTTTTCTCCCGACTTTGACCGCCTATTCTTGGCAGTGCGTCGCGAAGGAACACAGGCGGCCGCAATCTGGGTCTTTGCCCCGGGCCCCTAGAGTTTCGAAACGCCCAGAGTGAGAGGATGGGGGCCGTGGTTAATGCCACGTTCGGCGGATTCGACGCGGCGGCGATTCACAAGGAGATGATGCGATGTGGTTACGCTCGGTGAGAGCACTGGCATGGAGCCATGCCGGCCACGGCCATGACCCACATCGTGATTCAGGAAAGCTCGACGGTAAGGTCGTCGACTTGATGGAACAGGACTTCTTAGGCCACACCCTGATGCTGATTCGGCATTTCGATTCGAACCAGCGTGCCATAACTTCCGAATTGTCGGCTTACTCAGAAGTTGTTCCCGGTCGATTTCCTGACGGAAATGGATAGATGTTGGGAAATCCTGTGGCTGTTGAAAAAGTCTTCGTGAATGCGAACTGAAGTGTTGGCAGCAACGTCTATCTGAGCAAGCGTTCTGCCGATGCTCTTCATCATCGCCA
>Ga0307479_10003222_pt1 | contig 14857 bp, 15 predicted proteins | sample atmos_gasesECM4C_FD_203743 | JGI IMG/M metagenome (GOLD analysis project Ga0307479, IMG submission 203743) | Hardwood forest soil microbial communities from Morgan-Monroe State Forest, Indiana, United States - atmos_gasesECM4C_515 | ecosystem: Environmental > Terrestrial > Soil > Temperate...
GCGGGCCCGCCTTCAGCGGCGCGCTGCTGGTCCCGTCGCGGCTTTCGCGATCGCTCGAGCGTGGGGCTAAGGTTTCGCGCGGACTTCTCGACTATGCCGGTCGAAGCGACTGGCCGAACCGGTGGGCCGACCTGCGGTCACGATTTGAGAGCCGGCCGAACTTCGGTCAGTGGCTGCGCTGGGAGGCGGCCCTCGAGGAGATCAGGGCCTATTACCAGGTACCGGACGCGTTCCGTGCGCTGGCGCTGAAGGAATTGGGAGCGGGAATCCAAAGCCTGATCGCGCTGTCGCCGTCGCTCCGCCTCGTCGCCTCCGCGACGAATGCCGACGACGCCGACGACGAGGAATTCGCCGGTGCCACGATCTTTCCGTTCATGATCGAGCGGCACGGAAGCCCGCTGTCGGTGGAGGCCTGCCGGGCCGTCCATCGTTCGCTGAGGCGTGAGCTCGGCGAGATGGCGATCGGCAGCGAGGCCGATCGACAGATCGCGGCCCGCCGCTGCCTGGTCGGCCAGCCCGTTCGACTGGAGCGGCGCGGCGAGGAGCCTGCCGCGGTGCTGCGTCTGTGCATCGGTGCGCGCCTCGTCACCGAGACCTGGTCGACTGATGCCGGCATTGCGCAGATAAACCTGCAGCGCGAGATCGATCGCGTCGCCGAGGTCGTTGCCAAGATCGAGCTTTTGCTTGCGCATGCAAGCGGCACGGAAGTTGCGGAGTTGTCATATGGACTCTAAGCCCCTCGAGCTTTCCGAAGCTGCCCGCGCCGGCTGCGCCGATCGCATCGGCATGGCGAGACTTGCGAAGATGGCGTTCGACGGCAGGGATCTTCGGCCGATCTGGGCGGAACTGATCGCGAAGCTGCTCGATGGCCGTGCGGAGGCGGGCGAGGGGCTCGACCTGTCGCTGATCGCACAGCTGCTCGGTGACAAGGAGGCCGGCCTTGCCATCCAGCACGAGGTGCTGTTGTCCCATCCATTGTACCGCTCGCCCTGCGTCTCGAGGAATCCGCGGCTGCGCGTTCTGGCGCTGGCGGCGGCGACCGACATGGGCAGCAACACGCCGATCGAGTTCCTGCTCGAGGAATCCGGCATCGAGCTGATGATGCTCTATGTCATCGGCGAGCGAGAATTGCCGGTGCCGCTGCCCGAGCATGATGTCGCGATCGTGATCGCCTCCGACTCCGAGGACTGCCGCGAGACGCTGCGCAAGATCGACGCCGCGGCCTCGCGTTGGCCGCGCCCGCTGCTCAACCCGCCGAAGCGCGTCTGCAATCTTGATCGCGACAAGCTGCATCGCCTGCTCGGCGGCATCGCTGGCCTGCGGATTCCGGCGACGATCGCCGTCATGCGCGGGCAACTGTCGCTGGCCGCGACATCGGACGCAGCGCTCGCCGGCATCGCGGCCGAACTTTCCTTTCCCGTCATCGTCCGGCCGCGTGGATCGCACGCCGGCGTCGGTCTCGCCAAGATCGACGACGGCGCGGCCCTGGCGCGCTATCTCGAAGGGCGCGGAGAAGGGGAGTTCTTCGTCTCGCGATTTGTCGACTATGCCGGCGAGGACGGCCTGTTCCGCAAATACCGGGTCGTGTTCGTCGACGGAAGACCCTACGCCTGCCACATGGCGATCGCCGACCGCTGGGACATCTGGTATCTCAACGCCCAAATGTCGCACAGCGCCGCCAAGCGCCTGGAGGAAGAGACCTTCATGCGCACGTTCGACATAGGCTTCGGCCGCAGGCATCAGGCGGCGCTTGCCGGCATGGCGGAGCGCATCGCCCTCGATTATTTCACCGTGGACTGCGCGGAAACCAGAGACGGCACGCTGCTGATCTTCGAGGCGGACAATACGGCGGTCGTGCACAACATGGATCCGCCGGATATCTTTCCCTACAAGCCGCCGCAGATGCGCAGGATATTCGACGCTTTCGCGGCGATGCTGGAGCGCCGGGTCGCATTGGGGCGGGAGCGCGCGGCATGACCGAGGTCCTGCGACAGGCATCGCTGCAGCCGGAAGCGCGCGAGACACTCGATCCGCAGAATTGGGACGAGATTCGCGCGCAAGGTCATCGCATGCTCGATGACATGATCGATCATATCGCCACGATCCGCGAGCGCCCGGTCTGGCAGCCGATCCCGGACGCGGTTCGCGCCCGGTTCCGCGAGGCCCTTCCGCGGCAGGCTTCCGAGCTCGCCGACGTCTATCGCGAATTCAGCGATTTCGTGCTGCCCTACGCAACCGGCAATGTTCATCCGGGCTTCATGGGGTGGGTGCATGGCGGCGGCTCCGCCGTCGGCATGCTGGCCGAGATGCTGGCGGCCGGACTCAATGCCAATCTCGGCGGGCGCGATCACATGCCGATCGAAGTCGAACGGCAGATCGTCGAATGGACGCGCCAGATGTTCGGCTTCCCGGAGGGCGCCAGCGGAATTTTCGTCACCGGCACGTCGATGGCCAATCTGATGGCGGTGCTGGTGGCGCGGACATCCGCGCTCGGAACGCGCGCGCGGCAGACCGGTATCGGCGAGGAAGGGGCGCTACTCATCGCCTACACGTCGAAGGCGGCGCATGGCTGCATCTCCAAGGCCATGGACATTGCGGGCTTCGGCAGCGACGCGCTGCGCTCGATCGCGATCGATCGGTCGCATCGCATCGACGTTGCCGCGCTGCGCGCGCAGATCGCGCGCGACCGCGAGATCGGCCTGAAACCTTTCCTGGTGGTGGCGTCCGCCGGCACCGTGGATATCGGCGCGATCGACGATCTGATTGCATTGGGCGCCCTCTGCCGCGAGGAAAATCTCTGGTTTCACGTCGACGGTGCCTTCGGCGCGCTCGGGATCCTGTCGCCTGCGTTGGCGCCGCAGCTCGCCGGGATCGAAGCTGCGGACTCGATCGCGCTGGATTTCCATAAATGGGGCCAGGTGCCCTACGACGCCGGTTTTCTCTTGGTGCGCGACGGCGAACGGCACCGCGCGGCATTTGCGGCGCCCGCGGCCTATCTGCGGCGGGAAACGAGAGGGCTTGCCGCGGGCTTGATTTGGCCGTGCGATCTCGGTCCGGATCTGTCGCGCGGGTTCAGGGCGCTCAAGACCTGGTTCACGCTGAAGACCTTCGGCACCGAGAAGCTCGGGGCGGTCGTCGCGCGCTGCTGCTCGCTCGCCGGATACCTTGAAGGCCGCATCCAGGCCGAGTCCCGGCTGGAGCTTCTGGCGCCCGTCAATCTCAATATCGTCTGCTTCCGCTATCGCGCCGACGATGCCAACAAGGTCAATGGCAAGATCGTGGTCAACCTCCAGGAATCCGGTATCGCGGCGCCCTCGACGACGGTGCTTGACGGCCAGCTCGCGATACGGGTAGCGATCGTCAATCACCGCACCGATACCTGCGATATCGATATGCTGATTGCCGCGGTGCTGGAGTTCGGCGCGCGGCGATCGGATGGCTGTGAGCCCAGGGATGTCGAGGCGCCGCTGCTTGCAATGTAGCGGCGGCCGCAAGGCGCGATGGCCTCGGAGAATCGCTATCGCGCCTGGCTTATTGTTCGATCGGGAGCGAGTGGGCTCTCAGGCGGCCGTGCCGACATCGGTGCTGGCGCGGAGGGCTTCGATCTGATCCAGCAGCTTCTTTTCGTAGGCGACCAGTTTCCTGGCTTCCTTCAGCGCCAGATAAAGTTCGCCGGCCAGGATGTGGTTGTTGATGCCCTCGATGATCGGCCAGGCGCTCGGCACGGCGGTGACGATGTCGCGCACCAGATTGAAGTACGTGCCGTGGTTGGCTTGCGGGTCCGGCGAGATGTACATCAATTGGACCGCCAGATAGATCAGCTTGGCGGGGGTATCGGCGGTCTCCGGCGTCAGAATGTCTTTTTCGCGCAGGATCGGAATGTTGTCGCCGTCGATCAACAGCCGGGCGCGTTGATCGGTATTGGTGATCACGCAGGAGCCGATGATGATCCGTTCGTGCGGCTTCAATTCGACTTTCAAGGCCATTTGGATTCTCCGTTGCCGCATCTGACGCCGGCGATCAACTACAGCCGAGAGCGTCGGCCCGGTCGGATCGTTTGTTAACCGACTTGCGGCGATCCTTTCCGATCAAGGTTAACGCGTGGTTAAGGCCGCGGCTCGCGCAAAAATGTACAGTCTTATCAAGGCTGTTCGCGGTCGGCCCGGCGGGAGAAACACCCCCTCGCAGCGCACCTTCGGCATCGCAGAATCGGTCGAGCCCGTCGGCTTCATGCTTTCTTAGCCACTTGATCGCACCGTCGCAGTGTCACCCGATCAAGAAGGTCGGGACTGCGCTCGTCCTCTAGTTTCACACCAGAAAGGTATGAAAAATGTCCGGCATTGTTCTCTCGGCGTCAGTTCGCCAAAACCTGCTCTCGCTGCAGTCGACCGCTTCGCTGCTCGCCACTACCCAGAATGACCTCGCCACCGGCAACAAGGTCAACTCGGCCCTCGACAACCCGACCAACTTCTTCACCGCGCAGTCGCTGAACAACCGCGCCAGCGACATCTCCAATCTGCTCGATGGGATCGGCAACGGCGTGCAGGTCCTGCAGGCTGCCAACACCGGCATCACCTCGCTGCAGAGCCTGGTCGCGAGCGCCCAGTCGATCGCCAACCAGGTGCTGCAGAGCCCGGTCGGCTACTCCACCAAGTCCAACGTGGTCTCCGCCGCCATCACCGGCGCTACCGCCACCAACCTGCTCGGCACGGCGACCTCCAACAACCATGTCACCGGCACCTCCCTCACCAACGACGCCAGCTCCGGCGCGGCCGCGATCACCGCGGCGACCCAACTGATCGGTACCGTGAGCTCCACGTCCAACGATCTCCAGACCGCGATCACCAACAACTCGACCCTGACCGTCGACGGCAAGACCATCACCTTCTCGACCGGACAGACCACCTCAAGCACCGACGGCTCGGGCAACGTCACCATCGGCATCGGCACCGGCAGCACGCTGAAGGTGAGCGACGTCTTGTCCGCGATCGACAGCATCACCGGCACTTCGGCCGCCTCCTCGGTCAGCGGCGGCTCGCTGGTGTTGAGCACCGGAACCGCCCAGAGCCTGGTGCTCGGCGGCACGGGCAACGCGCTCGCCGCGCTCGGTCTTTCGGCCGGCACCACCGCCGTCACCCCGCCACCGCTGAGCGGCGAGACGCTGACCATCGCCGCGACCGGCGGCGGCACCGCGACCAGCATCACCTTCGGCACCGGTGCGAACCAGGTCTCGACGCTCAACCAGCTCAACACGGCGCTGGCGGCGAACAACCTGCAGGCCTCGATCGACTCTTCGACCGGCGCGATCACCATCACGACTTCGAACGACGCGGCGTCCTCGACGATCGGCGCGGTCAGCGGCTCGGCGGCCGGAAGCGGCGCGGCGTTCCACGGCTTGACCGCGGCGGCGCCCGTTGCCGACCCGACCTCGCAGTCGACTCGTGCGAGCCTGGTGCAGCAGTACAACAACGTGCTGGCGCAGATCAACACCACCGCGCAGGACGCGTCCTTCAACGGCATCAACCTGTTGAATGGCGACACGCTGAAGCTGACGTTCAACGAAACCGGCAAGTCGACGCTGAGCATCACCGGCGTCACCTTCAACGATGCCGGTCTCAACCTGTCGACGCTCACCGCGGGCACCGACTTCCTGGACAACAGCTCGGCCAACAAGGCGCTCACCGCGCTCTCCGCCGCCTCGACGACGTTGCGTACGGAAGCCTCCGCGCTCGGTTCGAACCTCTCGATCGTGCAGATCCGTCAGGACTTCAACAAGAACCTGATCAACGTGCTGCAGACCGGTTCGTCGAACCTGACGCTGGCCGACACCAACGAGGAAGCGGCCAACAGCCAGGCGCTGTCGACCCGCCAGTCGATCGCGGTCTCGGCGCTGGCGCTCGCCAACCAGTCGCAGTCCAGCGTGCTGCAGCTGCTGCGCTGATATCTCGCGAACAAGACAAGACGCAAACGGCGGGGGAAACCCCGCCGTTTTTGCGTTCGGACCGGCGCCGGCGGCCGCGGCGCGAAAGTAAGAAAGTGTTAATCAAATTATTTAAACGGGCATTAACCATAATTTAAGCGTGTGTTCCTAGAAGTGAAGTGGACTAACTAGGAAGGTTTGCCAAATGTCCGGTATTGTTCTCTCGGCATCGGTTCGTCAGAACCTGCTCTCGCTGCAGTCGACGGCCTCGCTGCTGGCGACGACTCAAAATGACCTTGCAACCGGTAACAAGGTCAATACGGCCCTCGACAACCCGACCGAATTTTTCACGGCGCAGTCGCTGAACAACCGCGCCAGCGACATCGCCAACCTGCTCGATGGCATCGGCAACGGCGTGCAGGTGCTGCAGGCCGCCAACACCGGCATCACCTCGCTGCAGAGCCTGGTCGCGAACGCGCAGTCGATCGCCAACCAGGTACTGCAGAGCCCGACCGGTTACGATACCAAGTCGAACATATCGTCCGCCGCCATCTCCGGCGCCACCGCCAGCAATCTGCTCGGCACGGCCTATTCCAACAACACGGTCACGGGCACCTCCATCACCAACGATGCCACCTCCGGCGCGGCCGCGATCACCGCTGCGACCCAATTGGTCGGTACCGCGAGCTCGACGTCGAACGATCTCCAGACCGCAATCACCAACGGCTCGGTCCTGACCGTCGACGGCAAGACCATCAGCTTCTCGACCGCGCAAACCAGCTCGACCACCGACTCCCTGGGCAACGTCACGATCGGCATCGGCGTGGGCAGCACGCTGAAAGTGAGCGACGTCCTGGCCGCGATCGACAGCATCACCGGCGCTTCCGGTTCGACTGCCTCGAGCGTTTCCGGCGGCAAGCTCGTGCTGAGCACCGGCGCCACCCAGAACCTGGTGCTCGGGGGCTCTGGCAACGCGCTCGCCGCGCTCGGCCTCTCCGCCGGCACCACCGCCGTTGTCCCGCCGCCGCTGAGCGGCCAGACGCTGACCATCGCCGCGACCGGCGGCGGCACCCCGACCAGCATCACCTTCGGTACCGGTGCGGGCCAGATCTCCACCCTCAACCAGCTCAATGCGGCGCTGGCGGCAAACAACCTGCAGGCGGGCATCAGCACGACCGGCGTCATCAACATCGTCACCACGAACGATGCGGCTTCCGCGACGATCGGCACGATCGGCGGTACGGCCTTCACAACCTCCGGCCAGGCGTTCAATGGCATCGTCGCGCCGCAGACCCCGGTTGTCGATCCCAGCTCGCAGGCAACCCGCGCCAACCTGGTAGCGCAGTACAACAACGTGCTGACGCAGATCAACACCACCGCGCAGGACGCGTCCTTCAACGGCGTCAACCTGCTGAACGGCGACACCCTGAAGCTGGTGTTCAACGAAACCGGCAAGTCGACACTCAACATCCAGGGCGTCACCTTCAACGATGCCGGCCTTGGTCTATCGCAACTGACCTCGGGACTGGACTTTCTGGACAGCAATTCCGCCAACAAGGTCCTCAGTTCGCTTAACGCCGCTTCAACCACGTTGCGCGGGGAAGCCTCCGCGCTCGGTTCAAACCTGTCGATCGTGGAAATCCGCCAGGACTTCTCGAAGAGCCTGATCAACGTGCTGCAGACCGGCGCGTCGAACCTGACGCTGGCCGACACCAACGAGGAAGCGGCCAACAGCCAGGCATTGTCGACCCGTCAGTCGATCGCGGTCTCGGCGCTGGCGCTCGCCAACCAGTCGCAGGCGAGCGTGCTGCAGCTGCTGCGCTGATCTCGCTGGCAAAGAGAAAACGTAACGCGGCGGGGGAAACCCCGCCGTTGTTTTTTCTGCACCTGCCGGCAACCAAATCGGCAACCTTTGCTCGAATTTTCTCATTCCTGACAAATACGGAAATTGTTGATAACCATATTTTAAAGGCAACCTCGTACAAAAACTGGGCAGTCTCGTCGCGTCACAGCGTAAATCCCGGGGTAATGGATGTCTCATGCCGCTCAAGCCTATGCACGCACGTCGCAAACAACGGCAGCCCCGCGCGAGATAGAAGCGCAGGCGCTGCTCAAAGCGGCGCGACAGCTACAGGAAGTCCAGACCAACTGGACCGGCCCGGACAGGAACCTGCACAAGGCGCTGATGTTCAACCGGAGGCTGTGGTCGATCTTCATGACCGAGGCTGAGGCCAACGAAAACCCGCATCCGCTCGAGGTTCGCCAGAACATCGCCAATATCGGCCTGTTCGTGCTGACACGAACCATCGAAATGCAGCTCGATCCGGACCCGGCGAAGCTGAAATCGCTGATCGACATCAACTGCAATATCGCCGCGGGACTTGCCGGTCGCCGCTGACGCCGGGCCACGGCCCACCCATAGCCTACCAGCAGGAAGCCAGCCGCCTCCGTTCCGAAACAATCGGGACGGAAGCTCTAGGCCGTGCGGTCGGTCGGGATGATGCGCGGCGGCGTGCCCTTTGCAAGATCGAGGGCGTGAAAATAGGCGCGACGGCGCAGCACCGCTTCGTCGGGATATTGATCCACCACCTGGTCGGTCTTGCTGTCGAGGACCTGATAGACCATCGCAGCCGCGGAGCGATCGAAGAAGGCCTGGTGCGATATATAATCGCTGCTGGTGTTCGACGCATCGTTGCGCGCGGCGGCGCCCGCATCGGTTGCCGTCACGCTCTGGCTTGCGGGCAAGTCCGTCTGTACCGCGTCGCCGGCCGCCGGGCTCGGCGGCTGCGCGACGGGCGATGGAGCCGGTGCCCCCACCGGCCTGATGCTGAAATCGGTACTCATGGCGCCTCCTGTGCCGCGCCCCCGAGCAAAATCCCAACCTGTCCCGCTGGCAACTATGACCAGCAGTTTTCAACGTTGCGTTAGGGAATGCGGTAAACGGCGCGCTGCGAGCGACGCAGGAGTTTTATGAAAATTGTCGGTATTTCAGGCGCGCGGATTTTTCAGAGCGAGCGGCTGACCGATAGCGGCGTGATGTGCCGGGGACCCGGCGCCGCGCGCCGCCCGGCGGCGGTATAGGTGTTCGGAATGTTGCGGCGCTGCATCTCGGTATTGACGCCGCGCACGATGCTTTCGGAGACCGCGTGGGCGGTTGCGAGCACCGTGAGGTTGACCTGCAGCATAGCGCGGAACGTGTCGTGATGGCGATGCAGCGTCTTCAGAAGCTCGGGCGCGGATCGCGACATCGATTTCTGGTTCGCCTTGAACTGGCTGACGACGCCGACATAGCGGGTAGACAGCTCGGTCTTTTTCGGACCGAGCGTCATCGCCTCGTGCAGCTTGCCGGCGCGGACCAGTTCGGTCTCCTGTTCGATGAGCCCCAACAGCGCGCTCATCACGTCCATCAGGCTCTCGGCGAGCCTGCGCGGCTCGGGGGCGCTGGGCGTAGGTGATTTTGCGTCTCGCTGTTGCGCGGGTGCGTTCATGTCCGTCTTTCCCAAAATTTCAGTTTGCGACCTTGGCCTGCTGCAGGATCAGCGTGCGATAGACCTCGTTGGAGATTCCGACGCCGCCGGCCTTGGCAAAATTCTTTGAATATTGTTCCGTCAGCATCGAGCGCCACACGCCGGTGCCCGGCGTGTCGCCGAACGGGCCTTCGCCCTTCAGGCCGCTGGTCATCTGCGCGAACATCTGATTGAGAAACATCGCCTCGAAGTCGGTCGCGGTCGCCTTGGCCTTGACCTGCTTCTCAGGCGAGACCTTGTCGAGCGCCCTGGCGAATTCGAGGTCCGGCCGACCATTGATAACGGGAATCTTGAAGTTCGCAGGCGTGCCGGCCGTGGCGGCGGTGATCGCGCTCGTCGTCATCACATCACCTCGATGTCGGCCTGGATCGCACCGGCGGCCTTGATGGCCTGCAGGATGCCGATCAGGTCGCGCGGGCCGATGCCGAGGCCGTTGAGCCCGTCGACCAGTTGCTGCAGCGAGACGCCGTCCTTGACGACCGCGAACTTCTTGCCGTCCTCGGTGACGCTGACGCCGGTGCGCGGCGTCACCACGGTGCGGCCGCGCGACAGCGGATTGGGCTGGCTGACCTGCGGGCTTTCGGAAATCGTGACCGTGAGGTTGCCCTGCGCCACCGCAACCGTGTTCACGCGCACGTCGCGGCCCATCACGATGATGCCGGAACGCTCGTCGATGATGATCTTGGCGGCGAGATCCGGCTCGACCTGCAACTGCTCGATCTCGGTCAGGAAGGCGACGACGTTGCCCTTGAACTCCTGCGGGATGGAAAGCTGCACGGTGGAGGGGTCGATCGGCTCGGCGGTCTTGACGCCGAGATAGTCGTTGATCGCGGCCGCGATGCGCTTGGCGGTGGTGAAGTCGGCGTTGCGTAGCGCCAGCCGCACATTGGGCAGGCGGTTGAGCGCGAACTCGATCTCGCGCTCGATGATGGCGCCGTTGGCGATGCGCCCGACGGTGGGTACGCCGCGCACGATCTTGGCGGCCTCGCCCTCGGCCTGGAAGCCCGAGATCGCGAGCGAGCCCTGCGCCACCGCATAGACGTTGCCGTCGGCGCCGAGCAGGGGGGTGACGAGCAGGGTGCCGCCCTGCAGGTTCTTCGCGTCGCCGAGGGCCGAGACCGTGACATCCATGCGGGTGCCCTGGGTGGCGAATGGCGGCAGGTTGCCGGTCACCATGACGGCGGCGACGTTGCCGGTGCGGATGGTGGCGCCGCGGATGTTGACGCCCATGCGCTCGAGCATCGCCTGCAGCGACTGCTTGGTGAAGGGGATGTTGTTGAGCGTGTCGCCGGTGCCGTTGAGGCCGACGACGAGGCCGTAGCCGATCAACTGGTTCTGCCGCACGCCCTCGATATTGGCGAGGTCCTTGATCCGGGACGTCGCGGCGGCAGGCATGACCGATTGCGCCAGCGCGAGCAGCGCGGCGCAGGCCACCTGAAATACTCTTGCCGGACGGACGCTAGGCATCCCGTGAGCTCCCCTTGAACGCGGCTTCCAGGAATCGCTTGGCCACTCCCATGACGGCGATCCGCGCGTTGCTATGCGAGTGCCATGCCACCCTTAAGTTCGATTTTAAGCCACTGATTTTATTTAATAAAAATCTTAGGTCGGCTTGCGGGCAGGGCGGCTCGCGGCGGCGAAACTGCCGCCTGGCGGCAGTTTTTGCCGGGCTGTTTACGATGCCTTAACCAAATAAAGGCGAAGTTCACGGCACAGACCGGCGAGATCACACGATGCGCATCTACGGACCTAACGGCACCACGCTTGGAACGCCGGCCTCAAACGCCAAGCGGACCTCTTCCAGCGGCTTCACGCTGCCGGATCCGGCATCGGCGCAGGACGCGCGCCCGGCTGCCGCGCCAAAAGCCACCGCCAATATCGATGCACTGATCGCGCTGCAGGGCGTCGAGGAAGATCCAGTCGAGCGGCGCAAGCGTTCGGTGCGCCGCGGCAAGGGTGCGCTCGATGTGCTCGACGACCTCAAGCTCGGCCTGCTCTCCGGCAATCTCGATGCGTCCACCGTGAGCCGGCTGCGCGATGCCGCCGCCAACCTCAAATCCTCCTCCGGCGATCCCGGCCTCGACGCGGTATTGTCCGAGATCGAGTTGCGGGTGGAAGTCGAGCTGGCCAAGGCCGGGAAGACCTAGACCGCATTCTAGAGACGTCTGTGCACGACCGAGAGGTCGCGGCGTACTGGATGCCCCGCCTGGAGCGGGGCATGACGAGGAGAGGCAAGCTCACGCCGCCACCTCCTTGCGCTGGGCGTCGTAGCGGCGCTGCGCGGCCAACACCTCCTTCAGATTGCGCTCGGCCCAATCGCGCAACGGATCGACCGCGGCGGCGAGCGTCTGGCCGAGCGGCGTGATCGAATATTCCACCGTCACCGGCACGGTCGCGATGGCGCGGCGGCGGACCAGCCCGTCGCGCTCGAGGCTTTTGAGCACCTGCGACAGCATCTTCTGCGAGATGCCTTCAATGGCGCGGCGTAACCGATTGAAGCGCACGGGTTCTTGGCGGAGCAGCAGCAGGATCAGCACCGCCCATTTGTCGCCGACGCGATCGAGGATCTGGCGGGTCGGGCAATCGGCCGAATAGGCATTGGCGGTCTTCATGGGTTACTCCGGCGTGACCTGGTGATCTCAAAGTGCGTTCTTAACAGCAGCTTTCTTTTTGCTATCTAGTTACCAATCGATACCACCAAAACTACCGCAAACACGTAAAGGAGTCCCGCCATGAAAATCGCCGTTATCGGTGCGTCCGGAAATGCCGGCTCGCGCATCACAGCCGAACTCGCCCGCCGCGGCCATGCCGTCACCGCGATCGCCCGAAACCCAGAAAAGATCGCTGAACTCCCCAACGTCACGGCGAAAAAAGGCGACGCCGATGATCGCGCTGCCCTGGCAAAACTCCTCGCCGGTCAGGATGCGGCGATCTCTTCGATCCATTTCCTTGTCAGCGATCCGGAGAAGCTGATCGGGGCCGCCAAGGACTCGCATGTCGGCCGCTATCTCGTGGTCGGCGGCGCCGGCAGCCTCGAAGTGGCCCCCGGCGTCCGGCTGGTGACGACCCCCACCTTTCCGCCGCAATACAAGGCGGAAGCCGAGAAGGGCGCGGCCTTCCTCGACCGGCTTTCCCAGGAGAAGGACCTGAACTGGACCTTCCTGTCGCCCTCGGCCCTGTTCATTGCGGGCGAGCGGACGGCTAATTTCCGCCTCGGAACCGACCAGCTTTTGATCGATGGGAGCGGAAAAAGCTGGATTTCCTTTGAGGATTTCGCGGTAGCCCTTGCCGACGAAATCGAGCGCCCGGCCCATATCCGCAAGCGTTTCACGGTCGGCTACTGAGGCGCCGGACCGGCCCCGTAGGGGCCCGGATAGTTTTGCCTGTGCAAGGCCTTGGGGGTCGTCCTGCTTTCGGGACTGGTGATATTGTCTGTCACATGGCGCCGCTATATAAGGCGCGCGCAGGCGGGACTTTCCGCCCGCGCGGTGCCGCTGAGGCGCGGCACCCACAGGTGAAAGATGGGCTAGCCCTTGGAAAAGTTGAAGAACTATAGACCTTCCGAAAAAGAGCCTTTCATGAACGAGCGCCAGCGCGAATATTTCCGCGCCAAGCTTCTGGCGTGGAAGGAGGAGATCCTCCGCGAGTCGCGACTGACACTGCAGACCCTGCAAGAGGAGAACGTCAACCACCCCGACCTCGCCGACCGTGCGTCGTCGGAGACCGATCGGGCCATCGAGCTTCGCGCCCGCGACCGCCAGCGCAAGCTGATCTCCAAGATCGACGCGGCGCTGCAGCGCATCGAGGACAACACCTACGGCTATTGCGAGGAGACCGGCGAGCCGATCTCGCTGAAGCGGCTGGAAGCCCGCCCGATCGCGACGCTGTCGGTGGAGGCGCAGGAGCGCCACGAGAAGCGCGAGAAGGTCTATCGCGACGAGTAGGACGCGCCTGCCCATATACCGATCGTCGAAGACGGCCGGCGGAACGGAATCGGTGGGGTGGGCTGTTCGCTCCGGCCGTCGGCGCGATGGCTGCTGACGGCGCGAGACTTTACTTGAGATGCCGCCCGATCTTGCTGTCCGAACAAGGCGATCGGGACAAATTTCGCCATTGACGTTTCGCGGCGGTTTGGGGGCCTGCCGAGATCGACGCGCTCGGGTGGCGATCGCCCCAATCGTGACACCCCAGATCGTGATAGTGTTGGCCGCATGGACAACATTCTCGCCGCTGCGCAGGCGATCGCGATCGCGCGGCGCAACCGGACACCGCTTCAATCGCTTCCGCCCGAGATCGCGCCAGGCGACGAGGCCGAGGGCTACCTGATCCAGCGCGCCGTGCACGATCTCCTGCTGCCCTATGAAGGCGGCCTGGTCGGTTACAAAATCGGCTGCACCAGCAGGGTGATGCAGCAGTATCTTGGCATCCCGCATCCATGCGGCGGCGGCGTGTTCGCGCGCGGCGTCTACGACAGCGGCGCGAGCTTCCGCCATGAGGATTTCGTTCGCGTCGGCGTCGAATGCGAGATCGCGGTGCGGCTCAAGCGCGACCTTTCGCCTTCCGAATTTCCGTTCACCACGGCGTGGGTGACCAAGGCGATCGATGCCTATTATCCCGCGATCGAGATCGTCGACGACCGCTACGTCAATTGGGAGACCGTGGGCGCGCCGACGCTGATCGCCGACGATTTCTTTGCGGCCGCTTGCGTGCTCGGCGAAAAGATCGCGCAGGCGGACGCGCCGGACCTCGCCGGGATTGTCGGCCGCGCCATCGTCAACGGCGCTGAGGTGGCCCGCGGCACCGGCGCCGACGTGCTCGGCCATCCCCACCACGCGCTGGCCTGGCTCGCCAATCATCTGGCCGGCGAAGGCCGTGGCTTGCATGCCGGCCAAATCGTGCTCACCGGCAGCCTGGTCAAGACGATCTGGCTCAACGCCGGCGACTGCGTGATCATGGAACTGGACGGGCTGGGGAGGGTGGAGGTGGAGTTTACGTGAGGGCGCAGTTTGGGTTCGCCTCGCGTTGTTTCTCCACTCGTTATCACCTGGCTTGCCGCCTTCGTTAAAAGCTTCGGCGCGCCTAATACCGCAAGCCCCGTCGAAGCCTTGACGTAGACGGGACCGGGCGACCAGTAAGCCGCGGCTTCTCGATTTCACGTCGCGCTTTCTCTGGAATACTGGATGCCCCGCCTGAAGCGGGGCATGACGGCCGTGGGGTGTCGCGCGCTTGTGCTCGAGACGCAGCTACGCATTCCCGCAACGCGACGCGCTCGGATCATGCAAGAAAACTGTCCCTCGAAAAACAGAGGGCGCAGGGAAAGCCGGGTGCTCAGCTCGCACCCGCGGCCCGTGTGCGTTGGTAGAAAGCACACGGTAGTCACCACAGGTGGTGCCGGATCATCCGGCCTTCC
>Ga0307479_10003223_pt1 | contig 14850 bp, 9 predicted proteins | sample atmos_gasesECM4C_FD_203743 | JGI IMG/M metagenome (GOLD analysis project Ga0307479, IMG submission 203743) | Hardwood forest soil microbial communities from Morgan-Monroe State Forest, Indiana, United States - atmos_gasesECM4C_515 | ecosystem: Environmental > Terrestrial > Soil > Temperate...
CCAACCTGCTCACCGTCGACGAGTACCGCGCCCTGACCGGGGTCGCCGGCTACACCACGACGGGCCTGGTGTCGCAGGCGAGCGCCAACCAGATGCGCTTCGCCGGCACCGACTACCCCGCGTTCGTCCGCGCCGCGTACACGAGCCTCAACCCCGTGTCGCGCAACGACTTCAACTCGGTGCAGACGCTGACGCGCATCGCCCAGCAGTGGACCGCGGGGACCAGCAATGCCTACGACGCCGCCGCGGCCATCGAGGAGCACCTCCGCGACACCGCGGTGTTCACCTACACGCTGAAGCCGCCGGCGACGCCACAGGGGACGTGGCCGGTCATCGACTTCCTGACCAACACCAGGAAGGGCTACTGCCAGTATTTCGCCGACGCCATGGGCGCGCTGCTGCGCTCCGTCGGCATTCCGGCGCGGCTGGTCTCCGGGTATGGCCCGGGGGCGGTCGACGACGCCACCAGCCACCCCGGCGCGACCCGGCACGTCGTCTCCACCAGCGACGCGCACGTGTGGGTCGAGGTCTACTTCCCCGGCTACGGCTGGGTGCCCTTCGAGCCCACTCCTGACGGCGTCTACGCGCCCATCCCGCGCGGGCCCGACCCCGGCTCGGTCGCCAACCCCTCGTCGACGCCGAGCGCGAGCAGCACGCCGAAGCCGGCGTCGACGCCGACGCCGTCGCCGGACCAGGGCGCCGGGGCGGGCGGCTCGACCACCGCCAACCTGCCGCCGGGCCTGCTCGGCGGGACGCTCGCGGTGCTCGCCGTTGCGGTGGTCATCGTGCTGCTGCGGCGCTGGCTGGCGCGGCCGCGGTCGCTGCCCGGGCTGTGGCGCCGCGTCGCCGCGTTCGGCGCGCTGCTCGGGGTGCGACGGCGCTCGTCGGAGACGTCGCTTGCGTACATGCGCCGCCTCTCCGCGGCGCTGCCACCCGACACGGTGTCGCTGCTCCACCGCGACGGCAGCGGCGACGTGGTCGGGCTGCCGGTGCGCGACCGCGTCGTCGCGGCGCTGGAGCAGATCGCGGGCTACACCGGCAAGGCGGAGTTCTCCGCGGGTGGGCTCGAGCATCGCGAGGTGGTGCAGTGGCGGCGCGCCTGGGACCGCGTGCGTCGCGCCATCCCTCTTCTGCTGTGGCGCAGCCTGCTGGCGCGCGGCGCGGCGCGGGCGGTGACGGTGGAGGCGGCGGGGCCTCCGGAGTTCCCGCCAGGGGCGGCAGAAACTCCCGCCGGCTAACCGGCTGCCGCCTGGCGGGCCTCACGCACCGAGTCGGGGGGCTGCGGCAGCGGCTGACCCGGCGCCTGCACGTCGACGCCGAGCAGGTCGTGGGCCAGGATCGCCCCGCGCACGGGACGGCGACTCTGCAGGTGGCTCAGCACGAAGCGCGTGTCGGGATGCGCGTCGATCAGCTCGCTGATCTCGCCCCACCAGAGGTGGGTGGGGACGGGCCGGTCCCAGCCGCTGCACTCGACGACCATGAGCTGCGACTGCCGGATGGTGCGCCGCAGCCCGGCGCAGAGCGTGCTGTCGCCGCTGAAGCCGACGCTGGCGCCGCTGCTGTCGCTGATCGCGTAGGCGAGGCTCGGGCCCATGCTGTGGGCGATGGCGTGGGCGCGGATGCGGTAGCCGCAGAACTCGACGTCGGCGCCGTCCTGAAGGATCGTCGTCTCCAGGCCGAGGCGGTCGTAGACGAGTTTGTGCAGGTGTCCGCCATAACCCGTGTGCATCAGGCGGCTCACGTATTCGGCGACGCCGGGCGGTCCGGCCAGGCGCATCGGCCGGGGGTGGTCGTCCTCGAGCGAGCGCGCGCCGAGGACGACGGGGAGCATGGCGCTGTGGTCGGCGTGGAAGTGGGTGAGGATCAGGCCGTCGACGTCCTCAAGGCGGTGCCCCGCCTGGGGGAGGAGCAGCTGCGCCGGCGATCCGCAGTCGATGAGCAGGCGGCCGTCGACGCTGTAGCAGGCGTTGTGGCCCGCGCCGCTGAAGGCGGAGCCGCTGCCGAGGACGATGAGGCGCATGCGCGAGCAGGGTAGCGCTCAGCCGAAGCGTCCGGGGTCGAACGCCTCCCAGTTGGGTGGGGTGCGGCCGTCGAGGACCATGCCGGCGATGCCCCTGGCGGTGGCGGGGGCGAGCAGGACGCCGTTGCGGTAGTGGCCGCCCGCGACCACGACGCGGGCGCCGTCACCGCCGGGCAGCGGGCCGAGCAAGGGCAGCCGGTCGGGCGTGGCGGGGCGCAGCCCGGTCCAGGTGTTGTGCGCGTGGACGTGCTCCGCGTCGCGCAGCAGCCGGCGCGCGGTGTGTTCGAGCCCCGCGGCGGCAGCGGGGTCGGGGGTGGTGTCGAAGCCGCGATCCTCCTCGGTGGCGCCGCTGAGGACGGTGCTGTCCTGCTTGGCGACGACGTAGCCGTGCCGGCCGGCGTAGAGCACGCGGCGTGGCGTGTGCGGCAGGTCGGCCAGAGCGACGAGCTGGCCGTGGATCGGGGTGATGGGGAGCGGGGTGCCGAAGCGGGCGGCGAGGTCGCCGAGCCAGGCGCCGGCGGCGAGGACGACGTGTGTGGCGTCGACGACCGCATACGGTCCGTCGACGGTGGTTCCAATGCGGAGCTGCGCGCCGTGCGCCTTGGCGGCGGCGACCAGGGAACGCACGGCGTGGCGGCCGTGGACGTGTCCCTCGCCGGGATACCAGGCGGCTCCCGCGGTGTCGCGGGTGAGCGCCGGCTCGAGTGCGGCGGCGTCTGCGCGGTCGACCCAGGTGCCGTCGGTGATGCCGTGGTCGTGTTGCCAGCGGAGTCGCGACCGCACGTCGTTCGCGTCGCCGTCGGTCAGCGCGACGCGGAGCAGCCCGCCGAGGTGCAGCTCGGCGTCGACGCCGCCGACTTCGAATGCGCCGGCGGCGAATTCCGGCCACAGCGTGAGGCTGTCGCGGGCGAGGTCGAGGAACGGTCCGGCCTGCTGCGCCTCGCTGCACGGCGCCAGCATCCCGGCCGCCGCTCCCGACGCGTGAACACCAGGCTCGTCGCGTTCGAGCAGCACGACCCGCGCGCCTCGCCGCGCGCACTCGAACGCGATCGCGCTGCCGACGATCCCGGCGCCGACGACGGCCACGTCGAAACCCGTGCCGCTCACCGAGAGAAAGCTATCAGGCGCTCTGCGCGTCGGAGTGGCGGCGGCGGCGGTCGGTGAGGATGGCGCGGGCCTCGGCGTAGGTGAGGCACGAGGCGACGAAACCGGCGTGGCTCCAGGTGAGTGGCGCAACCGACATCGGTGCCCCCGTGTACGGGTGCACCTGCTCGGGCAGCACGCCGGACGGCAGTGCCTGGCGCTGCACCCATTCCAGCAGCGGCAGGACCGTGGCGTCGAGCTCGGCGGCGCTGCGCGCGACCCGCGAGCACCAGTCGGCGAGCCACAGCGTGCAGATGATCCACGGGTTGCCGGGGACGTCGTCGGACACCTCGACGCTCAGGTAGTAGTCGCCCTGGTAGCGGGAGACGCCGCCGATGCCGGTGCGCAGCCACAGCGTGTCGCGCACCGCCTCCATGGTGGCGACCACGCGCGGGTCGTCGGCCTCGTACATGCCGAAGGCGAAGAGTCCGAAGAGCGAGGCGTCGAGCGCCATGTCGCGGTCGTAGCCCCAGGCGGCGCCGCGCGGCATGAGCTGGCGGGCGAAGCGTTGCTCGCGCTCGTTCCAGAGCAGGTCGTCGGCGGCGCGGCGCATCTCCGCCGCGGCGCCGCGGTACGTCGCCGCCTTCTCGCGCTCGCCGAACTCGTCGGCGATCAGCGCCGCGGCGCTCAGGCCGCCGTGCACCGCGGCCACGGTGAAGGTGTGCACGCCGCGGCGCTCCTCCCACAGGTCCCAGGACGGACGCGGGAGTCGCGTCGAGTGGTCGCGCCAGCTGACCATGAAGTCGGCGGCCTTCTCCACCAGCGGGTGGTAGAGGGGCTTGACGAACTCGGTGTCGCGAGTCCGCTTGAAGTACTCGCCGAGCGACCAGATCACCAGCGCGGTCTCGTCCTCCTGGATGGGCAGCTGCGGCTGGCCGTCGCCGAACCAGGGATGCCACGACGAGCCCAGCGATCCGTCGGCGTTGTACTTGTGCAGCAGGTAGCCGCGCCCGCCGCCGAAGCGCTCGGCGCAGAACTCGAGGAAGTCGCGCAGCGGGTGCGAGTACCCGGCGCGATCCAGGGCGACGCCGACCAGGGCGCCGTCGCGCGGCCAGACGTAGCAGTAGGTGTCGCGGGCGTGTTCGAGGATGTCGCGGTCGGTGGCGGCGACGACCCCGCCGCCCTCGTCGATCAGCGCGCGGGTGACCAGCAGGCTGCGCGTGTACAGCGTCTGCAGGTGCGCGGGCAGCGAGTCGACGCGGCGCGAGGCGCTGTTCACCCAGCTCTGCCAGTACTTCCTGGTGCGGTCGAGGAGCTTCTCCGGCGAGGTGTCGCGCACCATCTGGTCGAGCGCCTTGACCTGGCGATATGCGGTGGCGACGCACATCCAGATGTGCAGCGTCGCCACACCTCCGGCGGGCAGCGCCATCGAGAAGCCGATGCAGGAGTCGACGGCGCCCTGCTCGATCGCGTGGCCGCTCAACTCCCCGTCCTCGGCGTCGGCCCAGGTGCCGGCCAGGCCGTGGATGCCGGTGCGTCCCGTGGTGTAGAGGCGGACGCCGGCGCGTCCCTGGGCGGAGCCGTTGAACAGGAAGTAGCGCGACCCCTTGTAGTGCAGCACCGCGGCCAGCTCGGGGTCGAAGAAGGCGGTGTCGCCGACGTCGGTGCCGCTGACGTTCAGGTCATGGTGGGCAAAAACGCGGACCTCGCGGGCACGGCCGGCGAGGTCGCGCACCTCGACCTGGCGGACGAGGACGTCGGCCTCGAAGTCGACGGCGTCGCGGAGGTGGACCTCGATGCCCAATGCGGGGTGGCTGGCCACGACGTCGGTGACCAGCGTGTCGGCCTCGTAGGCCACGGTCCGGTCGAAGGCGTCGAACCAGGCGAAGACCCCGTCGGTCCAGAAACCCAGCCGGGAGGGGGCGCCGGCGTGGTGCTCGAAGCCCACCTGCGGGTAGTAGACGTCGCGAATCCGGCAGGCGTCGTCGAGGTTGACGTGGAGCCGCCCGTTGCTGAGCACCAGGGCGCGAGGCATCGCGAGCCAGTATAGGAGCGCTCCAAACGCGTGCTCGCCCGGCAACCCCTCACCGCCCCGCGACGCCTCCGTTGCCGAGCCGTTGGCGGGCACGCCCACACGCGGCCGTATAACTCCGAAGCAGGACCCACATCGAGGTTGCGTGTGCTGGCTGCCGCCCGCGTCCCCACGACCGTCCCGCCGCAGGCGCCGACACCGCCGCGGGGGGAGGGTGCTGTCACACGCCCACCGGTCCGCGACCTGCCTACCGCGGTCGAGCGCGACCGCCGCGCCGGCACCGAGCGGATCATCGAGCTGGGCCGCTGGCTGGTCCTGATCTTCGCCGCGGTCATCGCCAACTTCTCCTCGCAGCGCACCATCAACATCGGCGAGGTCAACCTGCTGCTGGGCAGCTGGGCCCTGTTCAACCTGGCGGTCACCCTGGTGCTGATCGCCCGCCACCTGCCCGGCAAGCGCACCCAGTACGCCATGACCGGCCTCGACATCGCCGTGGCCACCGCGCTGATCTACCTCACCGGCGGCTTCGCCTCCAGCTTCAGCGTGACCTTCTACGTGGTGGTGATCGCCGGCAGCCTGCGCTTCGGCATCAAGGGGAGCCTGGTCTGCGCCGCGATCATCAGCGCCGCCTACCTCTCGGTGGGGGTGTGGGAGGCGCGCGGGCTGCCCTCGCTCGACGTCTACTCGTCGCACATCTTCCTGTACTTCGTCGTCGCCGTGGCCACCGGGCTGCTCGCCCGCGAGCTGGCCGGCGCCCGGGCGCGCCAGATCGCCCACACCTTCGACCTGGAGCACGCGGCCTTCCTCGAGCTGCGCGAGGTGGACCGCATCAAGAGCGAGTTCATCATGCTGGCGTCGCACGAGTTGCGGACACCCCTGGCCAAGATCAAGGCCTGGCTGATGCTGGTGCAGGACGCCGGGGATCGCCTGCCGCCGGAGGCCCAGCGCGAGGCCACCGAGGTGCTGCGCAGCGAGTCCGAGGCGCTGGCCCGGCTCACCGACAACCTGCTCTGCATCGCCCAGCTGGAGGCGGGGGAGATCCGGCTCAAGACCGGGCCTGTCGACCTCGACGAGGTGGTCGAGCAGGTCTTCGCCCGCTTCGTCGAGGCGGCGGACCGGCGGCGCTTCCAGTGCGCCATCCCCGAGGAGGCGCGGCACGTGCTCGCCGACCAGGAGCGGCTGGCGCTGGTTCTGGCCTGTCTTGTCGACAACGCGTTGAAGTTCTCGCCGGACGGTGAGCCGGTGCACCTCAGCGCGCAGCGGGACGGGCAGCGCTCGGTGCGCATCGACGTTCGCGACAACGGGCGCCGGATTCCCGACGACCAGGTGGACCGGGTGTTCGCCTCCTTCTACCAGGTGGAGTCGCCGCTCACCCGGCAGCGGGGTGGGTCGGGGATCGGGCTCTACCTGGCGCGGCAGCTGACCGAGCGCATGGGTGGGCGGATCTGGTTGGAGAATCGCGCGGTCCGCGGCAACTGCTTCAGCGTCGCCCTGCCCCTGCTGTAGAGGTTGTCGGCTTCGGCGCCGGCGGTAGCTGCGCAGCGCCCTCCAAGTCGCCCGCCGGGGCCACGTCGTCCCACGGGAGTCTCGCCAATCGGCGGGCGGGTCTTTAGGAACGCTTGTCTACTGCGGAACGATCAGCGCTTCGCGGGGCTGGGCGTCGGCAGGAGCGACGGAAGTCCTTCTTGGACGAATCCCCAGTCGAGGAGCGCCCGCGAGTCGGTGTAGAGCTGCTTCGCGTTCATCAGCACCGAGATGAGCCGGTGCCCATCACGCTCCGCCATACCGATCAGGCAGGCGCCGGCATCCCCGGTGTACCCCGGCTTGATCCCGTCGGCCGCGGGGTAGATCTTCAGCAGCCGGTTGAGGTTGACGAGGTCGAACTCGGGGTGCTGCGCCGAGGCGGGCAGGTCGATCTCGGTTTGCGACACGATCTGCCGGAACAGCGGGAAGCGATCGGCGTCGACCGCGGCGATGGCGGCGAGGTCGTATGGGGAGGCGAGCTGCTGGGGATCGTCGAGCCCCACCGGGGTGACGAAGTGGGAGTCGCGCAGGCCCAGCGCGCTCACCTGCTGGTTCATCGCGTTGACGAACGCGGCGGTGCCCACCGTGTCGGCGGCGAGCGCGGTGGCGGCGTCGTTGGCGCTGACCGTCAGCATGCCGTCGAGAAGCTCGCGGACGGTGAGCCGGTTGCCCGGCTTCAGCCCCATGACCGTCTCGTCGCCCGCCTGGTGCAGCGCGTCGTCGCTGATGGTGACCACCTGGTCAGGATCGAGGTTGTCGAGCGCCACCATGGTGCTGAGCACCTTGGTCGTGCTCGCCGGCGGGCGCGCGGTGTGCGGGTCGCGCGCCCACAGGATGCTGCCGGTGTCGGCGTCGAGGAGGATGCCGGCGACCGCGTCCACCTTGGGCGCGCCGGGGTGCGCCGCCGTGTCGTCGCTGAAGGCGATGCGCGTGTGGATCAGCTTGAGGACGGGCAGGGGCGTCGGCAGCGGGGTGACCACGTTGGTCACGCCACCACCCTCGATCGCCCGCGCCGCGGCGGGTCGCGCCTGGGGGTTGGCGGCGCTGCTCGCCGACGGCTGGTTGGCCACCACCACCACGACCACCACCAGGGTGGCGGCGACGGCCGCAAGGGAGCGGCGCTGCCGATGGGTGAGGTGAGGGACGCGCTGCAGCAGTGGCATGGTCGGCGCTGCGCGAATGGTAGCGGCGTTCGGAGCGCCGTGGGAGGGTCTCGGGTCCGGCGCTCAGGCCGAGGTGTAGGCCGCGAGCATCTCGACCACCTGGTCGATTCCCTCCTTCACGGCGGCGACCTCGAGCCCCGTCGGCGGCACCACCACGCGGCCGACACCCAGCTCGGCGAGCGCGTCGAAGAACGCGGGATCGGGCCGCGCGCCCAGGGTGATCTCGATCGACGCGGGGTCGCGTCCCGCCTCCTCGGCGGACTGGCGCATCGTCTGCAGAAGCGGTCGCACCTCGTCGAGACGGCTGCGTCCGGGGAAGAAGCCGTCGGCCAGCCGCCCGGCGCGACGCGCCGCCAGCTCGGTGTGGCCGCCGAGGACGATGGGGATGCGGCGGTTCAGCGGCTTGGGCCAGAGCCGGCAGTCGCGGAAGCGGACGGTGTCGCCCTCGAAGCTCGGCTGGTCGTCGGACCACAGCACGCGCATCGCCTTGATGTACTCGACGGCGCGGCGGCCGCGCCCGTCGAAGGGCACGCCGATGGCCTCGAACTCCTCGCGCAGCCAGCCGATGCCGACGCCGAGGATGACCCGGCCGTGGCTGAGCACGTCGAGGGTGGCCAGCTCCTTGGCGGTGATCAGCGGCGAGCGCTGCGGCAGGATGAGCATGCCGGTGGCCAGCTTCACCGACGACGTCTGCGCGGCGACGTAGCTCATCCAGATCAGGGGGTCGGGGATGGGCACGTCGTCGCCGCCCGCGATCTTGCCCGAGCGGTTGTACGGGTACTCCGACTCGTACCCCGCCGGGATGACGACGTGCTCGACGGTCCACAGCGACTCGACGCCCGCCTGCTCGGCGTGCTGCGCCACGGCGACGGCGCCCTCCGGGGAGACCATGGCGCCGGTGTTGGCGAAGATCAGGCCAAGCTTCATGGGCGCAGTAGTGTCGCAGGGAGGGGCGCGGTGGCGCTCGCCGCGGCGGTTTGCGGACGGCGGCGCGCGGGTAAGGACTCTTGCGAAATCCCTGCAAAGGAGGTCATATCGACCAATGCGGCTCGACCGCTTCACCGAACGCTCTCAGGAGGCCCTTCAGGCCGCTCAGCAGGCGGCGCAGGCCCTCCAGAACCCCACCGTCGACCCCGAGCACCTGCTGCTCGCACTCCTGGAGCAGCCCGAGGGGCTGGTCCCCACCCTGCTGCGCCGCCTGGAGGTCTCTCCCGAGCCGCTCGCAGCGCGCCTGCAGGCGTCGCTGGAGGCGCGGCCCAAGCAGGTCGGTGCTGACCCGGCGGTCGGTCCGCAGCTGCGCACCGTCCTGATGTCCGCCTTCGACGAGATGACCCGGCTCAAGGACGAGTACGTCTCCACCGAGCACCTTCTCCTGGCGATCGTGGCGCAGGAGAACGGCGAGGCGGCGCGGCTGCTGCAGCAGGCGGGGGTGACCCGCGATCGCGTCTACGGCGTGCTCGAAGCCGTGCGCGGTGCGCAGCGCGTCACCGACGCCAACCCCGAGGCCAAGTACGACGCGCTGCAGAAGTACGGACGCGACCTCACCGACGCGGCGCGCAGCGGCAAGCTCGACCCGGTGATCGGGCGCGACGAGGAGATCCGCCGGGTCATGCAGGTGCTCTCGCGGCGCACCAAGAACAACCCGGTGCTCATCGGCGAGCCCGGCGTCGGCAAGACCGCCATCGCCGAGGGACTGGCGCAGCGCATCGCCGCTGGCGACGTCCCCGAAGGGTTGAAGGACCGCCGCGTCGTCGCTCTCGACTTGGGGTCACTGGTGGCCGGAACCAAGTACCGCGGCGAGTTCGAGGACCGGCTCAAGGCCGTGCTCCGCGAGGTGACGTCGAGCGACGGGCAGGTGATCCTGTTCATCGACGAGCTGCACACGCTGGTCGGCGCGGGCGCCGCCGAGGGCGCCATGGACGCCGCCAACCTGCTCAAGCCGGCATTGGCGCGCGGTGAGCTGCGCGCCATCGGCGCGACCACTCTCGACGAGTACCGCAAGCACATCGAGAAGGACGCGGCCCTGGAGCGGCGCTTCCAGCCGGTGTTCGTGGATCAGCCGAGCGTCGAGGACACGATCTCCATCCTGCGCGGCCTCAAGGAGCGCTACGAGGTGCACCACGGCGTGCGCATCACCGACTCGGCGATCGTTGCCGCGGCGATGCTGTCGCACCGCTACATCGCCGACCGCTTCCTCCCCGACAAGGCCATCGACCTGGTCGACGAGGCGGCCTCGCGGCTGCGCATCGAGATCGACTCGCTGCCCACCGAGCTGGACGTCGTCGAGCGCGAGATCCGCCAGCTGGAGATCGAGCGCGAGGCGCTGCGCAAGGAGACCGACGCGGCCTCCCGCGAGCGCCTCGACGCCCTGGAGCGCGAGCTTGCAGACTTGCAGGAGCGTGCAACTGTCATGCGCGAGCGCTGGCAGCAGGAGAAGGGCGCGCTGACCGCCATCCGCGACATCAAGGAGCGGATCGAGCAGGTCAAGCACGACGCCGAGCGCGCCGAGCGCATGGCCGACTTCGGCCGCGCCGCCGAGCTCAAGTACGGACAGCTCACCGATCTGTCCCGCGGCCTCGAGGCCGAGCAGGCCCGCCTGCGCGAGCTGCAGGGCGACCGGCCCATGCTCAAGGAGGAGGTGGACGAGGAGGACATCGCCGAGGTGGTGTCGCGCTGGACCGGCGTGCCCGTGTCCAAGATGCTCGAAGGCGAGATGCAGAAGCTGCTGCACATCGAGGAGCGCCTGCACGAGCGCGTCATCGGCCAGGACGACGCCATCAACGCCGTCGCCAACGCGGTTCGCCGCGGGCGCGCGGGGTTGAGCGATCCCAACCGCCCCATCGGCTCGTTCCTGTTCCTCGGTCCCACCGGCGTGGGCAAGACCGAGCTGGCGCGGGCGCTGGCGCAGTTCCTCTTCGACGACGAGCACGCCATGGTGCGCATCGACATGAGCGAGTTCATGGAGAAGCACTCGGTGGCGCGACTCATCGGCGCGCCGCCGGGATACGTCGGCTACGAGGAGGGCGGCTACCTCACCGAAGCGGTGCGCCGCCGTCCCTACGCGGTGCTGCTGCTCGACGAGATGGAGAAGGCGCATCCCGACGTGTTCAACGTGCTGCTCCAGGTCCTCGACGACGGACGTCTCACCGACGGCCAGGGTCGCACCGTGGACTTCCGCAACTCGGTCGTGATCATGACCAGCAACGTCGGCTCCCAAGTGATCGCCGAGATGCCCCACGACGCAAGCGAGTCCGAACAGGTGGCGATGCGCACGCGGGTGCTCGACGCACTCCGCGCGGCGTTCCGTCCCGAGTTCCTCAACCGCGTGGACGACATCATCCTGTTCTCCCGCCTCGACCGGGCGCAGCTGCGGCAGATCGTGGAGATCCAGCTGCAGTCACTGCGCGACCGCCTCGCACTGCGCAAGCTGGAGCTTCGCATCACCGCCGCAGCGCTGGACCGCCTCGCCGACGAGGGCTACGACCCCACCTACGGTGCGCGTCCGCTCAAGCGAGTCATCCAGAGGCGACTCCAGGACCCCATCGCCATGGCCATCCTGGAAGGCCGCTTCCGCGAGGGCGACGCGATCGACGTCGACGTCGAGGGCGACGAGCTGGTGATCCGCGGCGGCGGGGCCGCGGCCTCCGGCGGTGCCGTGCCCGAGGTGGTCGACGCGGAGGTCGTCGAGGCCTAAGCCCGGGCGAGCTCCGCCTGCTGCCGTTCGATGAAGCGGTCGAACAGGGGCACGGCGAACGAATAGCGACCGTGCCGGTTCTTGTAGACCAGTCCCGCCTCGCAGAGTGACGCCAGCATCTGATTGGCGTGGCTGGCGCTGAAGCTCTTGGCCAAGACCCGCGCGGAGTGGGCAACGATCTCCTGGACGGTGAACTCTCCCTCGGGCTTGCCGAGCCCGGCCATGACCAGGAGCAGCTCACGCTGCCGATCGGTCGCGCGTGCCCAGCGCCCGGCGAAGAAGTCGGTGTCGAGCTTGCGGGTGATCGCCTCCATCGGCACTCCCGGCTTCTGGCCTGCGGAGGTCTGCTGGATGAAGACGTCGTACACCTCGCGGCAGATGAACTGGATGAAGTAGGGGTAGCCGCCGGACTGGTCGCAGATGGTGTCCACCGATTGGGGATCGAAGCTGACCGGGCAGCTGGCGGCGTCGATCGGCTTGCTGATCGCCTCGCGGCTGTCTTCGCGCGAAAGCTTGCTCAGGGTGACCACTCTGAACATGCGCTCCGCGAACGTGCGCGCCTCGACGAGCTTCGGGAACAGCGTGGGCAGCCCAGTGAGCACGAGCATGAAGGGGATGCCCTTCTTCTGGATCGACTGGAAGACGTCGAGGAGAAGGGAAAGCGGGTAGTGGTCCTTGGCGGGATAGTCGGCGAGGTTCTGCGCCTCGTCGTAGGCGAACACGAGCCCGCGCTTGCCCGTGTGGCGAAGGTGCTCCCACACCACCTCCAACACGTGCTTGACCTTGTCGGCGACGAGCCCCGGAGTTCGTTCGTAGATGGCCAGCAGGTTGGGGAAGTCGAGCCGGACCGGATACTGCACGGCGTCCTTGGTGAAGCCGACCTGTCTCGCCTCGCGGGTGGTGAAAACGAGCGACGAGGAAACCACCGCCAGATCGGCGAGGAGCCGCAACGCGAGGTTGCCTTCGGTGACGCTGGTCGACTCGGAGAGGTCGGTGCCCACCCAGAGCCACTCCCGGCTGATGGCGAGTGGCTTGAAGGTGTCGAGGAGGACCGTCTTGCCGACGCCCCGGAGACCGGTCAGCACCATGTTCTCCAGGATCACGTCCTGTTCCAGGAGCCGCTCCAATTCCGCCTGCTCGTGCTCGCGGCCGGCGAGGTACGGTGGCATGTGCCCAGCGCCAGGCCGGAAGGGGTTCTTGAAGGGCAGCGGGATATCAACAAGCGCCAAGCTCTTCTCCTGAATTTAGTGACGCAACTGAATTTAGCCCCTCGCGGCGGGTAACGGCAAGAGTGGCTGGCACCGTACCACAAATCTGTGTAAGTTGGGTTGGGTTCTGTGGCGGGCGTATGCTTCCCGCACATCCGAATATCGCCGTCCCGCTGGGGGAGCGTGTAGCTGAGAGGTGGTATCAGGACCACCAACTCCTAGAACCTGATCTGGTCAGTACCAGCGAAGGGAAAGCGGGCGATCACGAGGGAGGCGGCATCGCCGCGTCCGTGCCCGCGTGCGCGCCTGTGAGCCTTCGCCGCAGGAGGCGCAGAGCTGTGGCACAGATCCTCGACAACCCGCAGGTCGCCGCCGAGCCGATCCGCGGCAGCCGCAAGGCGTACGTGCACGGGAGTCGCGCCGACCTGCGCGTCCCGGTGCGCGAGATCCTGCTCACGCCGATCGACGGCGAGGAACCCGCGTCGGTCAGCGTGTACGACAGCAGCGGCCCGTACACCGACGCCGACGTGCGCATCGACATCCGCAGTGGGCTGCCGCTGCTGCGCGACGCCTGGATTCGCGAGCGCGACGACGTCGAGGAGTACGGTGGACGCGAGGTGCAGCCGGTCGACGACGGGGTCAAGCGCCCCGACCACCTGCAGAACCTGGCGCGCTTCCCCGGGTTGCAGCGCCGGCCGCTGCGCGCTGCACGCGGCAGTGCGGTCACCCAGATGCACTACGCCAAGCGCGGCGTCGTCACGCCCGAGATGGAGTTCGTCGCGCTGCGTGAGAACGTGTCGCCCGAATTCGTGCGCGACGAGGTGGCACGAGGCCGCGCGATCATCCCGGCAAACGTCAACCATCCCGAGTGCGAGCCGATGGGCATCGGGCGCAGTTTGTTGGTCAAGATCAACGCCAACATCGGCAACTCGGCGGTCACCTCCTCGATCGAGGAGGAGGTGGAGAAGATGACCTGGGCGACGCGCTGGGGCGCCGACACGGTGATGGACCTGAGCACCGGTCGCAACATCCACACCACGCGCGAGTGGATCATCCGCAACTCGCCGGTGCCGATCGGCACCGTGCCGATCTACCAGGCGCTGGAGAAGGTCGACGGCGATCCCGCGTCGCTGACCTGGGAGGTCTACCGCGACACGCTGATCGAGCAGGCCGAGCAGGGCGTCGACTACTTCACCGTCCACGCCGGCGTGCTGCTCCGCTACGTCCCGCTGACGGCGAAGCGCGTCACCGGCATCGTCTCGCGCGGCGGCTCGATCATGGCGGCGTGGTGCCTGGCCCACCACCAGGAGAACTTCCTCTACACGCGCTTCGCCGAGATCTGCGAGATCATGCGCGCCTACGACGTCTCCTTCTCGCTCGGCGACGGCCTGCGTCCGGGAAGCATCGCCGACGCCAACGACGAGGCTCAGCTCGGTGAGCTGAAGACCCTCGGCGAGCTGACCACCGTCGCCTGGGAGCACGACTGCCAGGTGATGATCGAGGGCCCGGGCCACGTGCCCATGCACCGCATCAAGGAGAACATGGACCTGCAGCTGGAGCTGTGCCACGAGGCGCCGTTCTACACGCTGGGCCCGCTGACCACCGACATCGCGCCGGGCTACGACCACATCACCAGCGCCATCGGCGCCGCCATGATCGGCTGGTACGGCACCGCGATGCTCTGCTACGTGACGCCCAAGGAGCACCTCGGCCTGCCCAACCGCAAGGACGTCAAGGATGGCGTCATCGCCTACAAGATCGCCGCGCACGCCGCCGACCTGGCCAAGGGACACCCGGGCGCGCAGGTGCGCGACGACGAGCTCTCCAAGGCCCGCTTCGAGTTTCGCTGGGAGGACCAGTTCAACCTCTCGCTCGACCCGGAGACGGCGTCGAGCTTCCACGACGAGACGCTGCCTGCCGCGCCCGCCAAGAAGGCGCACTTCTGCTCGATGTGCGGCCCCAAGTTCTGCTCGATGCGCATCACCCAGGACGTCCGCGACTACGCGGCGGCGCACGGCATCACGACGGAGATCGCGCTGGCGGCGGGGATGGAGGAGAAGTCGCGCGAGTTCGTCGAGCACGGCGCCGAGGTCTACCAGCCGCAGCCGTGAGCAGGAACGTCAGCC
>Ga0307479_10003224_pt1 | contig 14842 bp, 9 predicted proteins | sample atmos_gasesECM4C_FD_203743 | JGI IMG/M metagenome (GOLD analysis project Ga0307479, IMG submission 203743) | Hardwood forest soil microbial communities from Morgan-Monroe State Forest, Indiana, United States - atmos_gasesECM4C_515 | ecosystem: Environmental > Terrestrial > Soil > Temperate...
GTTCTTGCAGTCGTCGAGCCAAATCCCATCGCCATCCCGAACAAGGTGCCGAGCACGAACCGGGCAAGCACCACCATGCCCACGAGCTCGAGCGACGGAATCGCAGCGCGGGCAATGAGCGCTAACAGGTCGCGCCCGGCACCGTCCGAACCGAACAGGAAAAGGTGCTGGGCGTGGGCCGAAAGGTCGACGTTAAAGAGATACAGGTTGCTGAGCGGAGGAAAGGGGGGCAGGATGATGGCGTTCGACGTGTGGCCCCCGGCCCAGACGTCATTCGTCCAATAGGGTGCCTGCTCCAGGCCGGCAATGATCAGCGCCGCCATGACGCCGAGAACGGCGAGCCCCGCAGCGAGCAGCATCCCTCCGCTCGTGATTCGCAGCCTCACGCGCCGATCCTGACGTCGCTGAGCCGCGGATCGAGGCTCTGTTGGAGGAGACGGACCGCGGTGTCGATCACGAGAATCAAGCCGGCCAGCGCGACCACCGAGGCGATCGCCAGATTGGCGTCGAACCTCACCGCCTGGGCGGGGTAATGCACCCCGATCGCGAAGAGCAGCTTCTGACCGAGCCCCGGGTAGGCAAAGAAGAACTCCACCAGCGGGAGCGCGCCGATCATCAATCGCACCGAATTCAGCCACGCAACCGAGATGCTGGCCGCCCCCGGCCGAAAGATGTAGCGAAGGCTGATGCGCGGCCAGCTCAGTCCCCGAGCCCGGGCCGCGCGGACATGATCGGCGAGCGCTTCGATGTCGAGGACGGCCCTGGCCTGACGGAATACATAGATGCCTGGGCGAATCGCCAACACCAGCGCCGCCCAGAAGACCGACGCCGGGGTGATCAGCGCGTAACCGCCGGCGGTAGCGAGCCCCGTCAGCCCGTAGATCTCGGCCTGGATCTCCTGGATGAAGATCGCCAGCAAGAAGGTGGGCACCACCCACACCAGGCTGGCGAGAATCGCGAGCACGGCCAGCCACCGATTTGGTTGAAGCGTCAGCAGATAGGCGACGAGGAGGCCCCCGCCAGTCCCGACCGCGAGCGCCACGACGATGAGCAGCAGGCTTGGAACGGCGGATCCGAGGACCGCGCGGGCCACCGTCGCCGCGGACGTCAGCGGAGCGGCGGTGCCGGGCGGAGGCTGAGCCGCAACCGCCGCCCCGGCGTTTTCGGCGAGCGTGACCAGCAACCAGCTGGCCGCGATCACGCCGCTCGCTTGAAAACAGAGGCGGGCGAGGTGCTGCGTCGTCCCCCAGACGCGTGCCGCCGGCGAGGTGATCAGAACGACGACCGCGCCAGCGATGATCCCGACAAGTGCCACGTCAATCCAGGTCATGGTCGCCCTGGCATCGCAGGATAGACGACCTTTCCTCGTCGCACCACGGGCGCCTAACGCTTCCTAATAATCTGCCGGCTGGCGTACGGCCAATCCGTGAATAACGAGCAACGCCTCGATGGCGTGTCGATGACACGATGCCGCCAAAGTTGAGCCAGCTAATGAAACCAATGAGGAGGCCGGTTCAAACTAAACAGCGGGAAGGGCATGTCGGAACTTCTGCGCCTGGGCGCTCTCGAGGTGACATTCGCCCTCGTCTTCACGGTGCTGGCGCTGGTCGATGTGGCTCACCTTCGGCGTCAGAGCAGGCAGTTGATGCGACGGATTGAAATGTCTCGGCTGGAGGCGCGCAGCCTTGCCGAGCTATCGGCTTCGCACGCTGGACTGCAGCGCCAATACAGCCAGGCTCGCGCGCTGATCTATCTGATGGCTGAGTTCAACCAGGTGATGGCGTTTCAGGCGGTGCTCGACCGGCTTAGCCGTGGTCTGAGCCAGTTCTTCGCCGGCGACGATGTCGCGGTTTGGATCCGTAGCCCCGGCGGGAATTTCGAGCTCGCCGCCGCTGTCCGCGACGACGCCGCCGACCTGGTCAGCGCCGATACGGCCTGGCTCAGTAGCGTTTTGGCAGATGGCTCGGTCGTCATCCCGCCGGCGTGGCAGCGGACGGAAGGGCCATGGATGGCCGCGCCGATCCTCGATTGGTGGGGAAGCGGGCTTGGCGTCATCGTGCTGACATCGCGTCGCCGATCGGCCTACACGGCGGAGGACGGCGAGTTTCTTCGGGCGGTCGTCGGGCATGCGGCGATGGCAATCCAGAACGCGGCAAGATTCGAAATCGCCGACCGACGCTCTCGCCTTGATCCCCTGACGGACCTGGGCAATCGCGGAGACTTCGATCGCGCCTTGCACGACGCCCTCACTCGCGCCCTGCTCGCCGCCGGATCGCTATCCATTCTGTTGGCCGATATCGACCATTTCAAGGAGATCAATGATTCACGCGGACATCCCGAGGGCGATCGCGTGTTGCGACACGTCGCCCGACTGATTGCCCAGTCGGCTGGGGAACCTGGCCGAGCGTTCCGGATCGGGGGCGAAGAGTTTGCGGTGCTGCTGACTCAGACAAAGGCCGCGGCGGTATCGGTCGCGCTGCTACTCTGCACGCGGGTGGCCCAAGAGGCCTTCTTTGATGACGGCACGCGCCTGACACTCAGCATCGGCGTGGCGTCGCTGCCCGAGGACGGCCGAGATCCCGCGGCACTGATGCTGGCCGCGGATCACGCCCTCTACCAGGCCAAGGCCGCTGGTCGAAATCGAGTTCATGCGGCATAGGTCACGAGGAAGCCAGCGGTAGGCGAAGGACGAAGATGCTGCCCTTACCAGGTGTCGACCGGACAAGGTCCAACGAGCCCCCGTAGCGTTCGGCCAGCTCGCGGCCGATCGATAATCCCAGACCCTTCCCGCTTTTTCGTTTGTGGTCCGGATTCGCATACTGGACAAAACCCTCGAAGATCTTCTGTCTCATGTCTTCCGGAACGCCCCAGCCTCGATCCCTGATCATGACCCTGACGTCAGTTCCGCCGGTCACCGTGATCTTCACCCATGGCTTCGCGTCGGTATAGGTGAGAGCGTTGCTGATCAGGCTGTCGAGGATATGGGCGAGCTGGTCCGAATCCACCTGGGCCGCGACCACGGTCGATGGCAATTCATAGGAAAGGGTCGCCTGTTCAAGGGTCACTCGCGGTTCGGCGCGCTCGACAGCCTTTCGCACCGCATCTCGCACATCGAAGGGCATCAGCGCGGTCGGCGCGGTTCCTTTCTGAACCCTGGCGGCGAGCAGCATCTCGTCGATCAGGGCCACCACCTCTCGAGCCTTACGCTGCATGGCAGCGATCGGATCCCGAAAGCGCTCTGGCAGCCGGCCGAAGGTTTCGTCCTGGAGCATTGAGACGTAGCCGGCGATGACCGTCAAGGGCGTTCGCAATTGGTGAGCAGCCGAGTTCATGAATTCTCGCTTTGCGATCAAGGCGTCCGATAGCCGTTCGGTTTGGACCAACAGTTCGCGGCGCAGGAGAGCGACCCGCCGCGCCGGCACGCCCGCGAGCAGGGCGGCGGCAAGCGTTGTGATGATGAAAATACCGAGCCGCAGAACGTTGTCCCGGGTGTAAGCGAAAAGATGAGCGGGAGTCGAGTCCGCATAGGCGAGGTAGGCCACCAGGATGAGCCCGCTGGCGACCGCGGACCGGCTGCCGTCAATGGCCGCGATTCCCACGACCACCACGAGATATAACGGAGCGGAGTCCGGGATCGGAAAGGCCGTTCTGCTCAGCAGAAGGGAGGCGACCACAACCGCAGTGGCAAGGACAGGTCCGCGGGTGTTGCGCCAGATCTGATCTGGGCGGCGCCGGACTTCGATGAGTGGTGCGACCACGGAGGCTGATGCTGAGCCGGCGTTATCCTCCAGCGGCGAAGCTGCCTGCGTGGACGGATCATCGCGGCTTCGTCCAGTAATGGCGACCCGACCGTCGCGTGGAGAACTGATCTCTGTGAGTACCTCCCTCCATTAGCGTGCCCCTCTTGCTAGAAAGGACGGCAGACCGATCGCCCGGTCCTCAGCGACCAGAGACTATAGCGTAGCTCGGGCGCAACGGGAAAACAAACATCCCGAACCGCGGCGCCACAGGTTGTGACTTCGATGTGACCTCTTGAACAGACAGCCGAATTCGTCGCCATCCGATTTGTCAAATTCCACGAGCGTGGGACGTAGCCCATATAACGCCGCCTCGCTTCACGAGGTGGCGACAGGACGTGTATGGGTTCCCAAACGCCGACCCCTCGCCAGCAAGAGATTCTCGAGTTAGTCTCAATCGGGCTCTCCGATAACGAAATCGCGGCGCGCTTGAAGGTGTCATCGCGATCACTGCGTTTCCAGCTGGAGAAGATTTTCCGGATGTTCGGAGTGCGCAGCCGGTCGGATGCGGTTGCAAGCTGGATGACCTCGAAGACCCAGCGCCACCGGCCGGCGGACGAGTGTCCGTATGCCAAACCATTTCTCGACGACTTCGCGGATTGTCCGGCTTACGAGCCTCGCCAGGTCGTGACCCTGAATGAACGGACTCGATTAGCAGAAAGGAACTGGACCTGCCAGCACCTGGAGAGCCGGCGCCTGGCTACGGCGGAACATCGCCACTACGCCGCTTGCGATATCGGCGACGCCGTCGCTCGCGAGCGCTGGGCGGCGGGCGCCGGATCGGAGCGTCTGCGCACACTCAATCACCTGCTGCATGAGCTGGCACCGGTGAGCGCGGCATTTGCACAGCGCCTCTGGGAGCTCAAGCGCGAACAAAAGCGGGCGCTTGCGCGGAAGCAGGATCCGTCGGAGTCAGCGCAACGAATGGCAACGGTCGCCAGCCGGTTCATGGAAGAGATCGAGGCCCTCCTCAACCGGGAGCACCGGCTGCTGGAACGGAACCAACTCTCCGCCGATGCCTGCCTCGACCTCGCTCGGCGACTGATCGATAGCGTGTCAGAGCCAGGCTCACCGGCAGCATGGGACGGCCGATTTGATGCCCTGGTGCGGTTTCCGGCGGATGCCTGGTCGGCGCTACGGACACCGTTGCCGGAGGCCGCGTCGCAGGAGGCGGCTAATCAGCGGGTTGGTGGCTAGGGTGAGCACGCTGTTGCTTCAAGGGTGCTGACACCCCCGACCTGACGGTGGGCTGAAAGCGGGTGACGAGACTCGAACTCGCGACTTCAACCTTGGGAAGGTTGCACTCTACCAACTGAGTTACACCCGCTCGGCAAGGCGGATTTTACCTCGGCGCAGGTCGATGCACATTGGCCAGAGGACCTGGATCAGCTCGGCCATCCGGGTCGAGGTGGTGGCGATTCGCGCCGCGTCGAACACCTCCACCGGGTGGGTCTCGTACAGGCGGATCCAGCCCCGGTCCCAGGGCTCCAGGTCGAGTCGCTCACCCAGCCGGGCCTTGATCATCAGCAGCTGGCGTGCCAGGCCCGCGGCGATCTGGTCGTTGACAGCCGGCGTCGATTCCAGATGTAGGCCCAGCTCCAGCCGACCGTTGTTGGCATGCCACCAGGCCTCGAAATGCAGCCGTGGGTCGTCGTAATACCACTGTGCCTGGCTCGAGCGGACGTGATGGTTGACCGTCTGCAATCGAGCCGGCAGGGCGGCCTTGACCGGCCGGGGCAGGGCTCGAAAGAAGCCAGCCGTCCGAATGAATCGCCGCTCGCGACGGGCTGGCGCCATCTCAAGCGGGCGCGCTGACGGCGGTCTTCACCAGCGCGCTGTACCGGTCGGCGAGCGCGCGCGCCTTGTCGGAGTCCTCCATGCTGACGATGATGTGGTAGCGGGGCATGTCGGGATCGGGCAGCACCAGCACCCAACCCCCATCGACGAACACTTTGATCCCGTCCGCCAGGTCGACCGGCGCGTCGCGGTGCATCTCGACCATGGTGCGCATTACCCGTCCCTTGGCGTCCCAGGGCACCGCCTCGAGCCGGTGCTCGTAGGCCGCACGCGGTATCTCCGCCCGCACCGCTGAAACCGGCCTTGCTTCCTTTGCCAGGAGCTCGAGCAGCTTGATCAGCGTGAAAATGGCGTCGAATCCCAGCAGGTGCTCTGGAAAGACGTAACCGCCGTTCGCATCCGAGCCGAGTCGTGCCTGGTGCTGTTGCGCCGCGCGCAGGAGGGCCGCCGGCTCGCTCTTTCCCGGAACGAAGTGGGACCCGGGCTGCTGCCGCACCAGCGCGGCAATCGTCTGCGGCACGGTCGCGGGTGCCACCACGACGCCCGGCTTGGCCTTCAGGGTCAGGATCGCCAGCACCCCAAGCGCCTCGTGATGGTCGAGCACCTCGCCCTTCTCATCGATCAAGAAGACTCGTTCCGACCCGTAGTCGATGTACGCACCCAGGTTGCAATTCAGCGTGCGAGTGATCAGCGCGGACTGGCGCCGGGCTTCGTTGAAGGCCTCGTTCGTTTTCGATTGGTAGGTCTCGTCGAAGCCGGCGTTGAGCGGGATAGCCTCGATATTCAATTCCCGGAAAAGCCGCGGCAGCACCAGGGAGGCGCTGCCGTGATCGAAGTCGACCAGGACCTTGAAGTGCGCCTGGCGGATCGCCTCTACGTCGGTCAGCCCAATCAACCCGTCGATGTACGAATCGATGGCATCCTGCGGGTAACTGATGTCGCCCATCTCGTAGAAATGGACCCGCCGGATGTCCTCCCGGAAGAAGATATTCTCCAGCTTGCGCTCGGCCTTCTTGTCCAGCACCACGCCGTTGCCGTCGAACATCCGGATGTCGGCGGAGCGACTGTCGAGCGGCGACATCTGGACGTGCACCGCGCCGCTGATCGGATGTTCGCGGGCGTAGTACTGGACCACCGGGATGGGGAGCTCGCTGAGGTCGATGATGGAGGCGCCCGACGACATCATGCCGGCGATCATCGCCCGCTTGATCATCCGGGAGGGGCGCTGGCCATCGCGGGCCGCCCCGATGGCGGATCCCTTGGGGAAAAGCGCGGCGAAGGAAGCGCCCAACCTGGCGCAGTACTCCGGTGTGAACTCGATGTTGACCAGGCCCACCAAGCCGTAGGAGGAGAACAGGCCACGCTTGTAGTGCCCGGCCCAGATGATGCTCTCATGCACGGTCGACCCGGGCTCGATCTCCTTGTCCGGCCAGATCTTGACCCCGGCGTCGATGGTGGTGCCCTCGCCGACGACGACCTCGTCGCCGATCACCGCCCCTTCTTCGAGCAGGCAGTTGTTCTTGATGGTGACGTGCCGGCAGACGATCGCCTGGCGCAGCCGGGAGTTCTCGCCGATGTAGGAATAGGTCCAGATGACGGAGTTGCTGATCTTGGTGTTCTCGTCGATCACCGAGAAGTTCCCAACACAGACCGGCCCATTGATGAAGACGCCCGCCTTCAGCTTGCATTCGTTGCCGATGTAGGCGGGACCATTGATCCGGACGTCGTAGCCGATCTCGACGTTCTCCCCCACCCAGACGTTCCCATGGCGCCGCTCGCCCGGGATCTCGACGTTGACCCGACCCTCGAGCGCGTCCCAGTTCGCCTGGTAGTACGTCTGAATGTTCCCGATGTCGCACCAGTAGCCCGGCGCCAGGTAACCGAACAGCGGCATCTTGTTGGCCAGCATCTTGGGAAACACGTCGCCGCTCCAGTCCACCACGGTCGCCGGCGGCAGCAGGTCCAGCACCTCCGGCTCGATCACGTAGATGCCGGTATTGACCTGGTCTGAGAACACCTCGCCCCAGGATGGTTTCTCCAGGAAGCGGTTGATGGTCCCATCCGGATTGGTGATCACCACGCCATACTCCAGTGGATTCGACACCGAGGTGAGGACGATGGTCGCCGCAGCGCCTTTCTCCTTGTGGTAGGCCATCGCCTTGCCCAGGTCGATGTCGGTCAACGCGTCGCCGCTGATCACGACGAACGATTCGTCGAGATATTCCTGGGCATTCTTGACGCTGCCGGCGGTGCCCAGCGGCGCATCCTCGACCACATAGGTGATGTCGACCCCGAAATCGGAGCCATCGCCAAAGTAATCCCGGATCGCCGAGCCGAGATACTGCAAGGTAACCACCACGTCGGTGATGCCATGGGTGCGCAGCAGGCGGAGGATGTGCTCCATCACCGGCTTACCGACCACCGGCACCAGCGGCTTGGGGACCCCGCTGGTCAACGGGCGCAGCCGGGAGCCCTCGCCGCCAGCCATCACGACGGCCTTCATGCGGCTACGGCCTTTTCAATTCGCTCGCGCAGGAACGCGGCCGAATCTTCCGGCTTGACCACGTTGATCCACATCCCGGTGCCCATCTCGAAGCCCGCCGCGATGCTCAGCTTCGGGATCAGCTCGAGATGCCAGTGATACGGCTGGGCCGGATGATTGCGCAGCGGCGCGCTATGGATGAAGTAGTTGAATGGGGGGTCGTTCAGTCCGTCGTAGAGCGCCTTGAGGGTGAGCTGCAGCGCTTCCGCGAGCGCCGGCTTTTCCGTCTTCACGTCTAGATCGCCGAAGCTGGCGGTGTGCCGGCGCGGCATGATCCAGGTCTCGAACGGTGTGCGGGCGGCATAGGGCGCGAACACCACGAAGCCCTCGTTCTCATAGATGATGCGGGCCCCGGCGCGGCGTTCGTCCTCCAGCGTCTGGCAGAAGACACATGCGTGATTGGATTGGTCGAAGCGTCGGGCGCCCTCCAGCTCATCGAGAAAACTCGGGGCGAGCAGGTTGATGGCATAGAGCTGCGAGTGTGGGTGCTCGAGCGAGGCGCCCGCGGGCCGGCCATGGTTGTAGAGGATCAACACCTGTTCCAGCGCGGGGTTCTGGCTGTGATGGCGGTAGCGATCGACATAGGACTGAACGATTTCTTCCACCTGCCGGCGCGGCAACAAGGGCGTGGGGGTGCGGTGGCCAGGGCTCGAGATCAACACTTCGCAGGCGCCGATGGCATCGCGCTGCCAGAACCGGTCCTCGCGATGTTCCTGCCCATCCGGTTCGAGACGAAAGGCGGCGTAGAGGTTCGGCACCACCCGGATCCACCAGCCCTCGCTGTTCGGAGCGCTGCCGGGCGTCCGATAGGCCAGCACCTCCGGGGGCGTCATCGACTCATGTCCGGGGCAGAAGGGACACACATCGCGCGCCGCCACGCTTTCTTTCGCCGCCTGGCTGAAGGAATCGGGCCGGCGGGCGCGCTCCGTCGCCACCGCAACCCATCGACCCGTAATCAAGTCCTGCCGTAACTGGGGCAACCCGCAAGCTCCTGAGGGGTAAACGCCTGACGCGTCCGAGAGTTTTCATTATCGCGTGCGGCCGAAATGCCGGCCGCGCCCTTACGCCACTCGCTCGCCCGCCTTGAACACCGCCCAGACCCGCCACAGCGATCGCGGATCGCTGAGCGGATCGCCGTGCACCAGCACCAGGTCTGCCGGGTCTCCCGGCCGCAATCGCCCGGCATGCTCGACGCCGAGCAGCTCACCGCCTCGCCAGCTGGCCGCCGCCAGCGCCTCGTGTGGCTCCAGGCCCGCCTCCACCAGCAGCTCCACCTCCCAGGCGAGATGTCCGGCGCGCACCGAGCCGCCGCCGAAGTCGGACCCGGCCGCGATCCGCACGCCGGCGCGCCGTGCCGCTTTGATGGCCGCGAAGGCGCCTTCGCGGCGAGCGGCGAGCCGGTGTCGGCCTTCCTCGCTCGGGAAGCGCTCGATGCGGGTGGTCCGCTCGAAGGTTGCCCAGCTGGCCAGCACCGACAGGGTGGACACCAGCGCCACATTGTTGGCGCGCATGGTGGTGGCAATGGCATCGTCGAGCTCCATCCCGTGCTCGATCGAATCCACCCCGGCCTCGGCTCCGACCCGCGCCCCATCCAGGATCGTGGCGTGTGCCGTGATCTTGTGCCCGCGTTGATGAACGGCCTCAACCGCTTTGCGCACATCATCGACAGTGAAGGGGCAGCGGTCGCCGCGCCCTGGCGGATCGAGCATGATCTTGACGAAGTCCGTCCCCGAATCGAGTTGCGCCACGGCCGCCGCGGCGAGCTCGTCACCATCCTTGACCGCCACCGTCATCGGCAGGTAGCCGTCGGTCGCGATCCACGTTCCGGCCACGCGGATGTACGGGGCGTCGGCCCGGTTGGCGAGCTCAGCGCGAACGTCGAGGCTGATCGCCCGACCGTCGGGCCCCGCCGGTGATCCCACGTCGCGGGCCCACAGGATGCCGGCTTGCGCCAGGCGAACGGCATTCCGCCGCGCCACCTCGCGCAGTTGCTCGGGTGGGTCCGAGCCACGCTCGATCCAGTGGCTGCCACCGGGCAGCGTGAGGTGGCTGTGCGCATCGACGAACGCCGGCACGATGGTCGCGCCACCACCATCGATGGTCTCGGCATCCCCGGCATCGGCCTCGTCATTCGGGCGCACCCAGGCGATGCGGCCGTTCTCGATCATCAGGTTGACTCCAACCTGCAAGGCCGGCGAGTGCCCATCGGCCAGGCAGGCGTCGCGGATCAGAACGCGTCCCCTCATACCGTCACTGGAGCGGGCTGCTCCTTGAGCCGGATCACCGGGCCCACGAAGATCCACAACGCGGCTAGCGAGGAGACGACACCACCGAGCACGATGGTTTGCACCAGGCCGATGCTCGTTCCCAGGATCCCGCCGATGAAGGCGCCCACCGGAATCGTTCCCCAGACAATGGTTCGCATGGTGGCGTTCATTCGGCCCTGCACCCGGTCGGGCGTGATCGCCTGCCGCAGGCTCACCTGGGCAATGTTGTAGACCGGGCTCACTAAACCGCCGAGAAAGCCGGTGGCTGCCAGCACCAGCACCGGCGCCGTCAGCGCGGCGATCGGGATCGCCAGCTCGGCGAGGCCGCCCAGCAGGATTGACACTCCGAGGGTCGGTCCGATGCCCAACCGTCGAGCCACCCAGGCGGCAATCACCGCCCCCAGCAGGCCTCCGACGCTCGCCACCGCGAAGATCACGCCCACGACGCCCGCCGAGAGGTGGAGCTGGCGATAGGCGAACACCAGCAAGACCGCCCCGAAGATGATGTTCGAGCCCAGGTTGCTGGTGGCGGTGCAGCCGGCGATCCGCCACAGGATCGGGCTGCGAAAGACCACCTCGAGACCCTCGCGCATCTCGGCGATGAATCCCGTGGCTCCGGACGCCGTGCTGGGACGCGGTTCAGGCTCGGGCTTGCGGATCGAGGCCAGTGCGATCGCCGAAAAGAGAAACGACGCGGCGTCGACCGCGACCGCTTTCGCGCCCCCGATCAACTGGATCAGGAAGCCGGCCACCGCTGGTCCCGCGACCTGCGCCGTCGATCGGGTGATCTCCAGTTTGGTGTTGCCCTCGATCAGGTTCGGCCGATCCACCAGCACCGGCAGGTACGACTGATATGACACGTCGAAGAAGACGGTAAAGATTCCGGTCAACAGCGCGACCACATAGAGCTGCTCGAGCGTCAGCAGGTTCAGTGCGAAGGCCAGCGGAATCGATCCCAGCGCCAGCATGCGACCGAGGTCGCAGGCGATCATGATCGGACGCCGCCGGAGCCGGTCCGCATACACGCCCGCCACCAACCCCAACGTCGGGAAGGCGAGAAACTCGAGCGCCGACATCAGCCCAACCTGGAAGGGACCGGCGTGCAGGATGAGGATGGCGACGGTCGGCACCGCCAGCACCGTGACCTGGCTGCCGAACACGCTGACCGTTTCGCCCGTCCATAGCTTCAGGAAGTCGGCGTTCCGCCACAGTTTTCCGCCTAGCACGGGGCGATTCTAGCGAGGCCTTGCGTTTACCAACCGTACGGACCGGTCGATGCGGCGGAGTATTCGCGGGCTTCCGCGTGGTTGGCCATCGCGCTCCGGTAGAGCCGGACGTATTTGTCCGCCGAGTTCGCCCAGCTGACGTCGGTCGACATCGCATTGGCCTGCAGCCGGCGCCAGAGCGCTGGCTGGCGGAAGGTCTCCACCGCCCGCACCACCTGGGCATAGAGGTCCCAATGGTCGTAGGCGGTGAAAACGAAGCCGTTGCCGGACTGCCGCGTCGGGTCCCAGTCGTCGATCGTGTCCGCCAGTCCACCAGTCGCCCGCACGATCGGGATGGTGCCGTAGCGGAGGCTGATCAGCTGCCCCAGGCCGCAGGGCTCGAAGCGCGAGGGCATCAAGAACAGGTCGGAGCCGGCGTAGATGTGCTGGGCCAGCACCGGCTTGAAGCCGATGGTCGCCGAGACCTTCGTCGGATTGTCGCGGGCATTTGCCCGGAATAGCTCCTCGTAGCGGGCGTCCCCTGCGCCCAGCACCACTAGCTGCAGGTTGAGCCGCATCAGGCCCCACATGATGTTGGCAATCAGGTCCAGGCCTTTCTGGTCGTACAGCCGGGAGATCAAGCCGATCACCGGGACGGCGGCATCTTGCGGCAGCCCGACTTCCTTCTGCAGCGCCAGCTTGTCCTCCAGCTTCCTCTCGATACTGCCGATGTCGTAGCGGGCGGCGATCGAGCCGTCGGTGGCGGGGTTGAAAACTTCGTAGTCGATGCCGTTGATGATCCCGTGCAGCTTGCCGCGGAACACCCGTAGCAGCGGGTCCATCTTTTCCCCATACTCCGGCGTGAGAATCTCTTCCGCGTAGCGATTGCTCACCGTGTTGACCATGTCGGCGAAGTAGAGACCGCGACCGAGCAGGTTGACGATATCGTCCAGCCCCGGCATCCCCGGCTTGATCAGGCCCCACTGCTCGAGGTCCGCCAGGTGCAACGTGCCGTAGCCGAAGACGCCCTGGAAGGCGAGGTTGTGGATGGTGAGCACCGTGGCGATGTCGGCGTACAGCGGGTCGGAGGCATAGAGGCGCGCCAGCATGTTGGGAATCACCGCCGTATGCCAATCGTTGACATGGATGACATCGGGCTGGAACCCCAGCGGGCGCAGCATCTCGAGCGCAGCGCGGCTGAAGTAGATGAAGCGCGCGTCGTCATCCCAGAACCCATACATCCCCTCGCGACCGAAGAACTGCGGATTGTCGATGAAATAGATCGGCACGTCGTCCCCAATGCGGCCCTCGAGTAGGTCGGCATTGACCGGCTGATGCGCGAGCGGCACCCCGAGATTGGTCACGATCCGGCGCAGGCCGTATCGCTCCAGGTCGATGCTGCCGTAGCGCGGCATCACCACTCGGACGTCGTGACCCATCGCGCGCAGCGCTTTGGGCAGGGCGCCGGCGACATCGGCCAGCCCACCCACCTTGGCGAAGGGGGCGACCTCGGCGGAGACCAGCAGGATCTTCAACGGCTCTTGGTGCCGGCCGGCAAAGGCGTCGCCGGGAACCCGGACCGTGATCGTCCCCGTGGGCGGCAGCTGCTCAACCGGCTTGCCGTCATCGTAGGCGACCGCCACCATCTCGATGGTCTGCCCCGGGTCGTGGCCGAGAGCGGCGAAGGGCACGGCAAAAGCCAATGCCTCGCCGGCATGGGCGCGACCGGTCCAACGCGGCGATGGCCCGCTTCCCGGCGCCACGTCGGTCAGCTTCAGCTCGAACTCCGAACCCGAACCCGCCGGCTGGGCGGTCAGACGGGAGGCCGGGCCTCCATTTCCCGAAAAGCGCAGCTGGAGCTCGACCCCCTGCCCGGGCTGGCGGTCCAGCAGGTCGAAGCGGAGGTAGAGATTGGCGTCGTCGTGACCGAACCAGAGCCGGCGGACCGCGCCTCTGGGCGGGTGCATCGCCCCAAAGAGCGCCGTGACATCGACGTAGCCACCCGCGCTCCACTCCTCGTGGTCGACCGTCCCGTCCAGCTTGGGCCTGATCTTGCGGTCGGGCCGTTTGGATGCCGAGGCGGTAGCTTCCTTGACGATCGGCTGATAGAGGATGGCGGGAGGCGGCTGCTCCAATGACATATAGATGTTGCGCAGGTGAAGCCGGAACAGGTTGTCCCAGATCTGGTCCATGCCCGAGTCGTGCGACCGGCCGAACCACCAGAACCAGTCGCTGCCTTCGGCGATCAGCGCCTCCTGTCGGGCAGCGGCCAGCCGGCCAGGGTCGTCGGCGGCCCGTTCGCGCTCGCTGAGGAAGGTGCGGGCGTCGGCCAGCCGCTCCCAGGCCGCGTTGTGCGCCTGGTCGCCCACCCAGGTATCGAAGTTCGCGTTGATCCAGGAGCCGGGATGAATCCGGGTGAGCGAGCGGGTCGCCGGAAATTCTTCGAGAAATTCCGAGATGGTGACCGTCTCGAGAGCCGAATCGGCGCTCAGCCGGCGGTAGAGGGCGTGCAGGAACGGATTGCCGTTCGCCTCGTAGAAGTCCCAGCAATTCTCCCCGTCGAGCGCGACCACGACCAGGAGGGCGCGGTCCTGCTGGCGTTGCTGGATGTCGTGCAGCCGATCGACCAGGTCCTGCGCTGCCGCGTCGGCGGGCCGCCCCTGGTACTCGAAGCCGATCGCATTCGAAAGCCGGGCGTCGCGGAAGAGCACATGGATCGGTGGACCGTCACTCTGCGCCCGGTACGGGGCGTAAAGCAGCTCGGGTTGCGCCAACCGGCCGTCGCTGTCGCGCTGGATCGGGCTATTGAGGGAGCGGGATAGCACGCCCTCGTCGCTGACCATCCACTCGAGGCCCTGCTCGGCGGCCAGCCGGGCGACGTCATCTGAGATCGCGGCCTCCGGCGGCCACATCCCTCGCGGTCGGGTCCCGAAGACGCGGCGGTGGGCCTCGATGCCACGACCCAACTGCTCGGCCGCGTCATCGGGATGGACAAACGGTCGACGCGGCATCGCCAGGTCGGGCCGGGCCACCCGGGCCACTTCCAGCTTGGCGATCAGTGGCAGGATCGGGTGGTAGTAGGGGCTGGTGACCAGCTCGGCCTGCCCTCGTTGTTGCAGCTCGCGATACTTGGGCAGCACCTTTTGGATCTGCTCGAGGTGAAGCTCCAGCACAGGTTCCTTGTCAGCTTCGGTGAAGTCCCGGCTTTTTTTCACCAACTCGGCAAGACGAGCA
>Ga0307479_10003225_pt1 | contig 14841 bp, 13 predicted proteins | sample atmos_gasesECM4C_FD_203743 | JGI IMG/M metagenome (GOLD analysis project Ga0307479, IMG submission 203743) | Hardwood forest soil microbial communities from Morgan-Monroe State Forest, Indiana, United States - atmos_gasesECM4C_515 | ecosystem: Environmental > Terrestrial > Soil > Temperate...
TCCCGGTGACGGTCTTGTTGCCCAGGTCTTCCTGGATCTTCGCCATCTTGGCCTGCATCTGTTGGAGCTGCTTGAGCATCTTGAACTGCTGACCCATCAGCCTCTCCCTCGCGGAGTGACCCGCAAATTGGTGGCATCGAACCGGTTCATCGCCTCTTTCACCAGCGGGTCGTCCGCGATCGATGCCGAGGCGCGCACCGGCGCGGGCGCCGCGCCCACCGCCTTCTTGTCCTCGGCCACCAGCTCGACGCGGGCTTCCGGCCCGAAGACCTCACGCACGGCGGTGAGCAGCGTCTCCCGGTTCTTCGCCCCGTTCATCAGCTCCGCGTGGGCGGGATAGCGAAACTCGATGCGCACCAGGCCATCGCTCACGGCGGCCAGCCGCGCCTCCATCAGCAGGCTGCCAACCGGCTTCGGCAATTTCTGCTTCAACGCGTCCCAGCGCGCGTCCGGACCGAGCACCGCTGGCTCCGCGTCCATCGCCGGCTCGATCAAGCGCTCACCGCCCACCGCCTCAACGGTTGGCGCCGCCACCGGCACCACGGCGTGGACAGGTTGGCTCATGTTCGACAGCAGCGTGACCTCCAGCAGCAGCCGCGCGTCGGCTCCTTTGCGAAGTTCCGGTTCCATCTCCATCAAGCCCTTCCAGAGGCCGAGCAGGGCATTCCGTCCGGCGGCGCGCCCGATCCGTTCCAATCCGGCCGACGCGGCGCCGCCCAAACTTTCCGCATCCCGATAGCCAACCGACAGCAGCGCCGCTTCGCGAATCGCGCCCAGCAGCCCGCGGACCAGCTGCCGTACGTCGCCGCCGGCGTCATAGAACCGCTGCAGCTCGCCCAGGGTCTGCGCCGCGTCGCCCTCGGTCGCGTACGCCAGCAATCGAACCAGTGTGTCCGGATCGGCCAGCCCGAGCAGCTCGTGCGTTTTTTGCACCGTGAGCTCCTCGCCGCCCTGCGAGATCAGCTGATCCAGCAGCGTGATCCCATCGCGCATGCTGCCGCGGGCCAAACGCGCTAGCAGCGCCAGGCTTTGCGGGTCAACCTTGACCTGCTCCTGCTCGACGATCGACGCGAGATGCGCCGCGATCGACCCGGTCTCGATCCGCCGGAAGTCAAACCGCTGGCAGCGGGAGGCCACCGTCAGCGGAATCTTGTGCGGCTCGGTCGTGGCCAGCACGAAGACCACGTGGGCGGGTGGTTCCTCCAGCGTCTTCAACAGCGCGTTGAACGCCTCGGTCGTCAACATATGCGCCTCGTCGATGATGTAGATCTTCGACTTGAGGACGGCCGGCAGATATTTGACCCGCTCGCGCAAATCGCGGATCTCGTCGATGCCGCGGTTGGAGGCGGCGTCGATCTCGATCAGGTCGACCGCGGCGCCACTGGCGATCTCGACGCAGTTCGCGCAGATGCCGCACGGTTCCGCTCCCTTCCGGTTGAGGCAGTTGATCGCCTTGGCGAGGATGCGCGCGGTCGACGTCTTTCCGGTTCCCCGAACTCCCGAGAACAGGTAGGCATGCGCGACCCGCCCCTGTTCCACGGCGTTCTTCAGGGTCTGGGCAATCGCATCCTGGCCGACCAGGTCGCCAAACGTCTGCGACCGGTACTTGAGGTAAAGGGTCTGGTACGCCATCGGCTGCCTCGACAATTCTACGGGCCCGCACGGTTCCGTCACCATTGACGGGATGGAGTCACCGATGCGCTGGCGTGCGCTCTTCCAGGAGGGCCGCGGCAAACTCACCGCCGGCATCCTCCTCGTCGAGTTTCTGGTCGCGGTCGAGTCGCTCGTCGTGGTCGCGATCATGCCAGCGGCGCGACGCGAACTCGGCGGCACCGAATTCTACGGCCTGGTCTTTGCTGGGTTCTCGCTGGCCGCCCTCGTGCTCTCGCCGATTGCGGGGCGAGCCGCCGACCGGCGGGGTGCGGCCCAACCATTTCTGCTGTTTGGCGCGCTCTTCGTCGCCGGCACCCTCTTTTGCGGGCTGGCGCCATCGATGCCGTTGCTTACCCTTGCACGGATCGTCCAGGGCGCCGGCGCCGGTGGCGCCTACACGGTGGCCCTTGCTGCCGTGACGAGAATCTACCCGCAGTCCGGCCGGGCCCGCGTCCTCGCGTTGCTCGCCGGTGCCTGGATCGTGCCCGGCTTGCTCGGACCGTCGTACGGCGCTCTGATGGCGAGCACGTTGGGCTGGCGCTGGGCGTTCTTCTCGATCATTCCACTGACCGTCATCGCGATCGCGCTCACGATGCCGGCATTACGCGCCCTACCCCCAGCAGATCAACTGTCTCCCCTGTCGATCCGATGGCCGTTGGAACTCGCCGCCGGCGTCACGGCTCTTATTAGTGGCCTCTCGTTCCTCTCATTGCTCAGCCTGCCGCTCGTCGTCGCGGGCGCATGGCTCACCTGGTCGGCGTTGGGTCACATCCTTCCTCCGGGCACGCTGCGCGCGCGACCGGGACCACCGGCGGCCGTAACGACGATCTTCTTGCTCCTGCTTGCCTTTATCGGCGCCGACTACTTCATTCCGCTCATGCTCACCGGTGTCCGGAGCCGCTCGCTCGCCGAGGCCGGCGCGGTGATCACACTCGGCACCGTCAGCTGGTCGCTCGGCAACTGGTGGCAGTCCCGCGCGGTCGTCCGGATCTCACCGGTCACGCTCGTGCGCCTCGGCGGTGTGGTCCTGGCCCTGGCGATTCTTGGCATCGTGGCGACTACCGCGGGCGCCCCGCTCGCGATCTCGTATGTCACCTGGTTCGCGGGTGGCCTGGCGATGGGCATCGCGTATCCGACCGCCTATCTCGTCATCATGCAGGGAGCCGATGAGGCTGGCGCCGGGGCGGCCGTCAGTTCCGAGCAGGTGGCCGAGCGCCTGGCGCTCGCACTAGGCGGCGGGCTCGGTGGTGTCTGCATCGCCCTGGCCACCGCGCTACACGCGTCGCTGGCGGCTGGACTCATCGGTGCATTCGCTCTCGCGCTGATCGCGGCGGTAGCCAGCGTTGGACTGGCGCCGAGGTTGGTACCCGCTCGATAACGGGCCGCGTCCTCTTTTTTGGATGTCCGATTTCCGCTAGCGCAATCGGCCGCCGCGTCTCACAATGGTGAGTAATGACGGTCTCGTCCCTCGACTTCGAGCGATGCTACCGCGCGGTCGAGAGCCGCGACGCCCGGTTCGACGGTTGGTTCATCACGGCCGTCACGACAACGGGCATCTACTGCCGGCCGAGCTGCCCGACGCCGGTGCGCCCCAAACGCGAGAACGTCCGCTTTTACCCGACCGCGGCCGCGGCGCAGCTCGCCGGCTTCCGCGCCTGTAAGCGCTGCCGCCCCGATGCCTCACCGGGATCACCCGAATGGAATGTTCGTGGTGACCTCGTCGGCCGCGCGATGCGCCTGATCGGCGAGGGCATCGTCGACCGCGCCGGCGTTGCCGGGCTCGCCCGGCGGCTCGCCGTCAGTGAGCGTCACCTTCATCGGCTACTGCTGACGGAGCTCGGCGCCGGCCCGCTCGCAATCGCCCGGGCGCAGCGCGCCCAGACCGCTCGCACCCTGATCGAAACCACCGACCTGCCGTTCACCGACGTCGCGTTCGCCGCTGGCTTCGAGAGTGTGCGGCAGTTCAACGACACGGTTCGGGAAGTCTTCGCGCTCACTCCGACCGCCTTGCGCGCGGCGGGCCGGCGGCGTGGCGACATCGTCGAAGGCGCGTTGACGCTCCGTCTTCCCTACCGGCCGCCGCTCGATTGGTCCGCGCTGTCCAGCTGGCTGCGTACCCGAGCCGTTCCCGGGGTCGCGGAGGCCAATGGTCGCGCCTATCGGCGCACGCTCCGACTCCCGCGTGGCGGGGCGATCGTGAGCCTCGAGCCCGTCGACGGCCACATCCAGTGCACGTTGAAGCTCGAGTCGATGTCGGACCTGACGAACGCGGTGCGGCAATGCCGCCGCCTGCTCGACCTCGATGCCGACCCGCTGAGCGTGGTCGAGGTGCTCTGCAGGGATCGTCGCCTGTCGTCGGTCGTCAGGAAGCGTCCGGGTCTGCGCGCGCCGGGCGCGGTCGATGGCGTCGAGCTTGCGATCCAGGCGGTGCTCGGCCAGCAGGTCTCGCTCGCGGCGGCGCACACACTGGCCGCGCGCCTCGTGACGGCGCACGGCGACGTCATCAAGATCACCGATCCCACCCTGACGCACCTGTTTCCAGACGCCGACGCAATCGCCGCGGCCGATCTGTCCAGACTCGGCGTACCACAGACTCGGCGAGCAACGCTGCACGCGCTCGCCGTCGCGGTCGCTCGCGGCGGCCTCACGCTCGATCCCGGTGCCGACCGTGCCGAGACCTACCACAAGCTGCTCAGCCTTCCCGGCATCGGCGAATGGACGGCCGGGTACATCCTGATGCGCGCGCTCGGCGATCCCGATACGTTTCTGGCCGGCGACCTCGGCATCAGGAAGGCCGGCGCGCGCCTGGGTCTCGGCAGCAGCTCGCGCGCCATCTCCGAACACGCCGCCGCCTGGCGTCCCTGGCGGACCTACGCGACTCACCAATTGTGGGCGACGCTCACACCAACGCAGCAGGAGGTCTCATGATGCAAACCAAACCGATGTTGTACAGCACCGCCCACTCGACGCCGGTCGGCATGCTGACGCTGGTCGCCTCCGATCGCGGCCTCCGTGCCATCCTCTGGCCGAAACTCTCGCCGCAGCGGGCTGGGATCAGCCCACGCCCGCGTCACAACCCGGACCATCCGATTTTGCAGAAGACAGTGCGACAGCTGGATGAATACTTCGCCGGCTCGCGCACGGGCTTCGATCTGCCGCTCGACCTCGAGGGTACGCGCTTCCAGCTCGCGGCGTGGCGGTCGCTAGCCGATATCCCGTTTGGTGCCACCACGACCTATGGCCGGCAGGCGGCCACCCTCGGCATCCCAACGGCCGCGCGCGCCGTCGGCGCCGCCAACGGCGCCAATCCCGTTTGCATCGTGCTTCCCTGCCACCGCGTCATCGGCGCGAATGGCTCGTTGACGGGCTTCGGCGGTGGCCTGCCCGTAAAACGATGGCTGCTAGACCACGAAGCGCAGGTCCTTTCGACCCGTACTATCGAATCCACACCCCAATGGCCGCCACGCCAACCCGTCCAGACGCGCTTATCCATGCCCGTGGCCTGACCAAACGCTTCGGCAACCTGGTCGCGGTTGACGCCATCGACTTCGACGTCGATCGCGGCGAGGCCTTCGGGTTTCTCGGCCCGAATGGTGCCGGCAAAACGTCGACGATGCGCATGATCGGCTGCGTGTCTCCCGCCTCGGGCGGCACCCTTCGCGTCCTTGGCCTCGACCCGGTCATGGATGGGCCGCGAATTCGCGCCCGACTCGGCGTCGTCCCGCAAGCCGACACGCTCGACCGTGAGTTGCGGGTCGAGGAGAACCTCCTGACCTACGCGCGCTATTTCGACATGCCGTGGTCCATCGCTCGGCAGCGCACCAAAGAATTGCTGGAGTTCGTTCAGCTGGGAGATCGCGCGCAATCTGACGTCGAGCCGCTGTCTGGTGGCATGCGACGACGCCTCAGCATCGCGCGCGCCCTCATCAACGAGCCCGAGCTATTGCTGCTCGATGAGCCGACAACGGGCCTCGATCCGCAGGCGCGACACCTGGTCTGGGATCGCCTCTATCGCTTGAAGCAGCAAGGCGTGACAATCGTCCTCACGACGCATTACATGGACGAGGCGGAGCAGCTCTGCGATCGGTTGGTCGTGATGGACAAGGCGAAGATTGTCGCCTTTGGGTCGCCGCGAAGCCTGATCGACGAGTACTCCAGTCGCGAGGTGCTCGAGCTTCGCTTTCCATCGGACGCAGAGCTGGCGCTCGACGGGAAACTGGATGGTGTTGCGGATCGAGTCGAAGTATTGCCGGATCGGGTCCTGCTCTATACGCAAGACGGTGACGCGGCCGTAATGGCGCTTCATGAACGTGGCGTCCATCCGGAGAGTACGCTCGTACGGCGTAGTTCACTCGAAGATGTCTTCCTGCGCCTCACCGGGCGTCAATTGATCGAGTGACACCCATGCGATGAATGGGATCCTTCGGGTTCTCGAACATCACCTCTGGGTCTACCGGCGGACCTGGAGAGGCACCGTGTTCGTTTCGTTCCTCTTCCCCATCCTCTACTTGCTCGCCATGGGTATTGGTCTCGGTAGCCTGATTTCCCGCGGCCCCAGTCGGACGGTCGCAGGGGTCGCCTATATCAGCTTTATTGCCCCTGGCTTGCTGGCGGCGACCACCATGCAGACCGCGTTTTCGGAGACCACGTACCCGATCATGAACCGGGCCTACTGGCTCCGCACCTACGACACGATGCTGGCCACCCCCTTGCGGATCCGCGATCTGCTCGGTGGCGAGGTCATCTGGCTCGTTTTCCGGCTCACCCAGGTTGCGGCCATCTTCTTCATCGTGATGGTCGCCTTTCGGACCGTCCACTCAGCGCTCGCTCCCCTTTCCGTCGTGGTGGCGATGTTGACAGGTCTTGCTTTCGGGATACCCGTGATGGCTTATGCTGCGAGCCAACGCCGAGACACCGGCTTTTCGGTGATCGGCCGGTTTGTCGTCACCCCGCTATTCGTGCTGGGCGGGACGTTCTTCCCCATCGATCGCCTGCCAACGCTAGCCCAGGATGCCGCCTGGCTGACACCGCTCTATCACGGCATCGCACTGTCTCGAGATCTGACAGTCGGCGGAGGTTCGCTGGCCTCGGCTCTGGTCCATCTCACGGTACTGGCTGCCTACATCTTCATTGGGGTTGGCGCGGCCTATATCACATTCGAGCGCACCTTGGCGAAATGATCGGCATGCTCTCGGCCGCCGGAGTCCTGCCAACTGCCCATCGTGCAGCCCACCTGGTCGAACGCAATGCCATGCTCTATTGAAGGACCTGGATCGTTTTCGTCTCAGGCTTCGTGGAGCCACTGCTGTACCTCCTTGGGATCGGTTTCGGTGTCGGCTCACTGGTCGGCTCTGTCGTCGTTCAGAACGGCCAGCACTACCCATACGCCGTGTTCGTTGCACCGGCCTTGATGGCGACCTCGGCGATGAACGGCGCCATTTACGAGACGTCGTTCAACTTCTTCCACAACCTGAAGTACATCAAGCTCTATGACGGGATGCTCGCCACCCCACTCGGCGTCGGCGACATCGCCCTTGGCGTAGTCGCGTGGGCCGTGATCCGAGGAAGTCTTTATGCGCTCGGGTTCATTGTGATCATGGCGGTCCTCGGTTTGGTGACGTCCCCCCTGGCAATACTCGCGCTGCCTGCCTCGCTCCTCATTGGCTTCAGCTTCGCTGCCGTCGGGACCGCGGCGAGCACCTACGTGAGGAGCTGGCAGGATTTCACCATCGTCCTTACCGTCTTCATCCCACTCTTTCTCTTTTCCGGGACGTTCTATCCGATCACGATCTACCCCACCTGGCTGCAGCTGATCGTGCAGTTGACTCCGCTCTACCACGGCGTCGACCTGCTTCGAAGCCTGACGACCGGCTCGATTGGGCCATGGCTCGTGCTCGACATCGGATACCTCGTCGCGCTGAGCCTTGCCGGTTTACTCCTCGCGACCGCCCGCCTCGAACGCCTGTTGCTCAAGTAGGCTCCGCACCAAGGCTTGTAGCCGTTACATTTACTGGACATGCACCCGGCAAACAACCTGACGCGCGAGGAAGCCCGGCACCGGGCCCAGTTGATTCACACCCCCCTCTACGACATCTCTCTCGACCTCACCCGGGACAGCGACACCTTCGCCTGCGAAGCCACCATTCACTTCCTCTGTCACGAACCTGGGGCCAACACCTTTATCGATTTCCTGGCCCCCTCGGTCGACAGTTGCGAGCTCAACGGCGAGGAGGTCCCCAAAGAGGCCTTCAACGGTGCGCGCATCACGCTCCAGAACCTGCGCGAAGCCAACGAGCTCCATGTGATCGGAACCTGCGACTACCAGAACGTTGGCGCGGGGCTCTCCAAGTTCCGAGACCCCGTGGACCACAAGACCTATCTGCATTCTCAGTTCGAGACCTTCGACGCCCACCGGATGTTTCCCTGCTTCGACCAGCCGGACCTCAAGGCGAGCTTTACTTTCACGGTGCTGGCTCCCAATGACTGGGTGGTGGTCTCGAACAACCCGGGACAGGCCCAGCCCGTTACCGGCAAGGAGAATGTCAAGCGCTGGACCTTTGGGGCCACGCCCAAAATGTCGTCGTACCTGACCGCGATCGTCGCCGGGCCCTATCACGGCGTGCGCGATCGGCACGGCGACATTGACCTGGGGATCTTCTGTCGCCAGTCGCTGGCCCAGTATCTCGATCCCGATGAAATCTTCACCATCACCAAGCAGGGCCTCGACTTTTATGGCGAGGCCTACAAGTACCCCTATCCCTTCCAGAAGTACGACCAGCTCTTCGTCCCCGAGTTCAGCGCGGGCGCGATGGAAAACATCGGCGCCGTCACCTTCAACGAAGCGATGCTCTATCGCTCGAAGGTGACGGAGGCCGTCCGCGAAGACCGCGCCAACGCGATCCTGCACGAGATGGCGCACATGTGGTTTGGGGACCTCGTGACCATGCGCTGGTGGGACGACCTCTGGCTGAACGAGAGTTTTGCCACCTTCATGTCGGTGCTCTGCCAGGTGGAGGCGACGCGGTTCAAAAACGGCTGGGTGACCTTCGCCAACCAGTACAAAGCGGGCGCCCGCCGCCAGGACCAGCTCCCCACGACCCACCCGATCGCCGCCGACGTGCCGGACATCCAGTCGGTCTACCTGAATTTCGACGCGATCACCTACAACAAAGGCGCCTGCGTTCTTCGTCAGCTGGTCGCGTACGTCGGCCAGGACACCTTCCTTCGCGGCGTGCAGCGCTACGTCAAGCAACGGCAATATTCGAATGCCAGTCTTGCCGACTTCCTCTCCGACGTCGAAGCCGGTTCGGGACGCGACCTCAAGGCCTGGTCCAAGCTCTGGCTGGAGACGGCCGGCCTCAACACCTTGCGACCCGTGGCCACGTCGCAAAGCGAGACGATTGGTTCGCTCGCCATCAAGCAGGAAGCGCCTCCCGAACACCCAACCATCCGTCCCCACCGGCTCGCGATCGGGCTCTACGACCGCCAGCCCGATGGCCTGCAACTCCGCCGCCGCGTCGAGCTCGATGTCGCCGATGAAAACACGGAGGTCACCGATCTGGTCGGCGAGCGGCTGGCCGACCTGACGCTCGTCAATGACCTCGACCTGACCTACGCGAAGATCCGGCTGGACGAGCGCTCGCTGGCCACGGCGATCGACCACCTGGCGGAACTCAAGGACCCGCTCGCTCGGGCGATCACCTGGGCCGCACTCTGGGACATGCTCCGCGACGGCGAGATCCCGGCACGGCGCTACCTGCCGCTGATCCTCAAGAATATCCACGGCGAAACCGACATCGGTGTCGTCCAGGACCTCCTAGCGCAGGCGTCCTCGGCTATTTGGGTGTATGGCGATCCGAAAAACGCCGATGTGGCGCTGAAGACCCTGGCGGATCACGCGCTTACGGCACTCGACGGCGCGCCGGCCGGTAGCGACATTCAGCTCACCTGGGCCCATGCCTTCATCAATGCTGCCCGCTCACCCGAGCACCTGTCGGTCCTCCGCGGCTTGCTGGATGGCATCAAGGTCTTCACCGGTCTCAAGGTCGACACCGATCTCCGCTGGGCAATCGTCAATGCGCTCGCCGGGGTCGGCGCCGACGACGGCCTGATCGATGCCGAGTTGAAACGTGATCCCACCGATGAGGGTCAGCGTTACGCGGCGACCGCGCGGGCCGCGCACCCCACACCGGAAGCCAAGGAACAGGTTTGGGCGTCGCTCATGGAGGACCTGACGCTCCCGCTGGCCACGATGCGCTCGATGATGCGCGGTTTTCACCGTTTCGACCAACGGCGGCTGCTCGAACCGTACAGCGCGCGCTACTTCCAGGCTCTGGCGAACGTCTGGAAGGAGCGTGACATCGAGATCGCCCTCGCCTTCAGCCGCATGATGTATCCGACGGTTGTCGTCGGCGAGGACACAGTCAAGGCCACCGACCAATATCTTGCCGCCGATAACGTGCCCGGGCCGGTGCGCCGAATCCTCCTCGAGGGCAAGGACAACATGCTTCGGGCGATGCGTGGCCGCGCCGCCGACGCCGCCGCCGCCCAAACGGTCCTGTCCCAACGCTAGATCCCCAAATCCCCTCCCCCTCTGGGGAAGTGCAGGTCCCGAATTCCCCCTCCCCCTCTGGGGAAGTGCAGGCCCCGAATCTCCCCTCCCCCGCTCGCGGGGGAGGGCAGGGTGGGGGCTCGCTGTCCGAAGATTGCTGGGCGCTCTGGATCCGCCAGCGTCGCCAGGGCGGGACGGATCTTCCACCCCACCTCGTCAAGGATCTACAGCGGCGACGCGATAGCGTGCTCGACCGCGCCGCACTCCAGCCGGGCGACGTCGTCCTCGATGTCGGCTGTGGCGACGGACTAATCGGCTTCGGCGCGCTCGATCGCGTCGGCCCCGACGGTCAGGTGATCTTCAGCGACATATCGGCCGAACTCGTCGCTCGATGCCGAGCCACAGCCGAGAATCTCCCCTCCCCCGCTGGGGGAGGGCAGGGTGGGGGCGTGTTGCTCGACCGCTGCCGCTTCGTCGTGAGCTCCGCCGACGATCTTCGCGATATCTCCGATCGCTCGGTCGACGTCGTCACCACGCGCTCGGTCTTGATCTACGTCGATCGGAAAGACCGCGCCTTCGCCGAATTCTTTCGAGTGCTCCGCCCGGGCGGGCGCATCTCGATCGGTGAGCCGATCAACCGCTTCTCCTATCCCGAGCCACGCGGCCGGTTTCTCGGGTATGAGGTCACGCGCGTCGTCGAGATCGTCGACAAGCTCGAAGCGTACTTCGACCGCGAGGAGCGGCCGAAAATTGGCGCGATGATGGACTTCGACGAGCGCGACCTGATCGCGATCGCCGAGCGTACAGGTTTCCAGAACATCCATCTCGACTTGCTCGCCGACATCAAGCCGCCACGGCCGCAGGACTGGATTCGCTTCATCCAGAGCCCGGCAACCCCCTCTCCCCCACGCTCGAGGAAGCCATGAACGCCTCGCTGACTCCGGCTGAGCGCGACCACTTCACGACGCACCTCAAGCCGCTGGTCGAGTCCGGTAGCGGCTCCGAACGTCGGGCCTTCGCATACCTCTCAGCGGAGAAACCGGCATCGTAAGGCCCGATCCCCCGGAAGTGCGGCGGCTCAACGGCGATCGCGTCAACTTGAGGCGATTCCGGCTAACCGACGAGGCAACGGTGTGGGAGGGCCGCTCGTCGGCCGAACCCGTTGCGCTGCCGACTGGGCCCGGGCGGCGCAGCCACCTGCGCAAGCGGATTCTCGCGTCAGGGCAATGGGTTCGCGGATCGCTCGACCTGGCCATCGAGTCGAACGGCCGCCTGATCGGTGACGTCCAGGCGCGAATGGGTGCGGGCCAGCGGTTGCCGCCTGGGGTCGTCGAGCTTGGCGTCGACCTCTACGATCCCGCGCAGCGAGGCAAAGGCTATGGCGCCGAGGCGGTCGCCTTGTTGACCACCTGGCTTTTGGAGCATGGCATCGCCGATCGGGTACAGGCGAGCACGGCCGTTGGCAACCGGCCCATGCGGCGCGTCCTCGAGAAGCTGGGCTTCACCTTCGAGGGCGTGATGCGCGGATTCATGCCGGTGGGCGACGGCCGCGAAGACTTCGCGCTCTACGGCGTCACGAAGGCGGAGTGGAAGAACCGGGTCCGATGACCTGGCGCTTTAACCTCTGGGTGACAGCGGCTACTCGTAACTCTGGACTGCCCCTGACGTTATTCGGTCGTGGGCCTTCGAGTCGTCGCCGCTGGCGCGATCCTGTGCCTGACGGCGTGCGGCTCGGTTCACGCCTCCAGCGCGAGCCAGAAGCCAAGCGCAATCCCTTGGATTGATGCGGTTCCAGGACCGCTGGCCGCAACGCCGTCGCCCCCAATCCCTGCCGGTACACGATCCTGCGCAATCTCCGACCTCCGGGTCACGTATGACGGAGGCCAGGGTCTTGGATTCGGACAGGAAACCGCCACGATCAGCTTCGTCAACACCAGCGGCGCCGCGTGCTCCCTTCAGGGAGTTCCCGGGTTTGCGCTCCTGAATGCTCAGGGCAACATCATCCCGACCAGCCCGTCCGGCTATCGGATCACGGACCGAAGCGACCCGGTGCTGATGGCCGCCAGAGGCAACTCAAGGCAAGCCTACGTGCCGTTCGCATGGCCGGGAGTCGATCAAACAACCGGGGGTGGTCCCTGCCCATCGGCCGAGACAGCTACCGCAATCCGGCTGGAGTTGCCAAATCTGGGAGGGGCGCTGACCGTTTCCACGGCTCATGCCACTGAGCACGCGGTGACGATCGCGCCATGCCACGGCTCGATCGCGGTGGGTGCCTTCCAGGCCCTCGAGCCGCCCGCGGATACAACGCCCGCTCCCTCCCCCTTCAGCTACCGCCTCGACGTCCCGGCGTCCGTCCGCGCCGGCGACATCCTCACCTATACGGTGACCATCACAAACATCGGGCAATCACCCGCGGCGTTCAGCGACCCCTGCCCCTCCTACCACGAAGACCTCTTCCCGATCAACGCCCCGGCTCCGCCATTACCTGGCAAACACCTGTATCTCCTCAACTGTCAACCCGTGCAACACATCGCAGCGGGCGCGAGCGTCACGTTTGCCATGAGGCTCGATGTCCCTTCGGGGGCAATCCCAGGGAACTACACGCTCCTCTGGGCGCCGCTCGAAAGCCCCAACATCCAGGACGTCCAGCGCATCGCCATTACGATCACCCGGTAGCTGCCCGACCGGAGCGGCCGAGCAGGTCTGATACCTGACGGGCGATGGTCGCGTCCTCCCGAGCTTCAATCCGTAGCACCATGACAGCGCTGCCCTGCTCGCTGATTACGGCGTCGTTTCGCACACTGTTGGCTGGAATGGCCCGGAGTCCCAGCGGCGCCAGGCGTCGGACGATCGCGGACCGCACGGAGGCCGAGTTTTCACCGATCCCACCGGTGAAGACCAGGGCGTCGAGGCGTGGCAGCGCCGTGGCCGCCGCCGCGATGCCCACCGCGGCCCGGCTCACGAACAGATCGATGGCGAGGCGGGCTCGCTGGTTCCCATCTCCGGCGGCTTTCTCGAGCTCCCGCATCCCGACCGCCCGGCCGGACACGCCCACCAGCCCGGACTCGTGATCGAGCGCCCTCTCGAGTTCGCGCCAGCCGGCCCGACGCGTCCGCAACATATATAGAAGGATGCCGGGGTCGATGGAGCCCGAACGGGTTCCCATCATCAGGCCCTCCATCGGAGTCAGCCCCATCGAGGTGGCGACCGACCGTCCGTTCAGGACCGCCGTCACAGAGCAGCCGCTGCCGAGGTGGGCAACCAGCAGCGCCAATCCACCGGCCGGCCGGCCCAGCAGTTCCGAGGCTCGACCCATCGACCATTCGACCGACAGACCGTGGAAGCCGAAACGCCGGATGCCGTACTCGCGAGTCCAGCGCCACGGCACCGGGTAGACGAACTGTTCCTCACTGAGCGTCGCGTGAAAGGCGGTGTCGAACGCCGCCACCTGCGGAATCTCGGGAAGAGCCACCTGGGCGGCGCGGATCGTCGCGGCCGCCACCGCGTTGTGCAAAGGCGCGAACTCGGCCAACGCCTCGATGCCCTTCAAGACCCGGCCGTTGACCCGAACCGCCGAGCGGAACTTGGTCCCGCCATGCACCACTCGGTGCCCGACCGCCTCAACCGAATATCCCCTCCCCCGCTCGCGGGGGAGGGCAGGGTGGGGGCTCGTAGCCGCTAATTTCTCCAGCAGCGTCCGGACAGTCCGCTCCAGCCTCTTCGTCCGCGTTGCATCCGTCCCTAGCGACACCTCGTCTTTCGCGATCGCGGCGAGATCGCCCGTGTCGACGATGCTGCCCTTGAGGGAGCTCGATCCGACGTTTAGAACAAGGACGCGCACGCCCTAATAGGGCCAGATCCAGTCGCGCACGTCCGGCATGTCCTCGCCGTGATCCCTCGTGTATTGCCGGTGCCGGAGCCGTTCGTCGACCATATGCTGGCGGATATGCCCGGCGCGCGCGCCGAGTCCGGGAACCCGGTCGATGACGTCGATCACCAGGTGGAACCGGTCCAGGTCGTTGAGCATCACCATGTCGAAGGGCGTCGTCGTGGTGCCCTCCTCTTTGTATCCCCGGACATGCAGGTTGCCGTGGTTGGTTCGTCGGTAGGTCAGGCGATGGATCAACCAGGGATAGCCGTGATAGGCAAAGATCACCGGCCGATCGGTGGTGAAGAGCGCGTCGAACTCAGCGTCGGAGAGGCCGTGTGGATGCTCGGCTGTGGGTTGGAGCTTCATCAGGTCCACCACGTTGACGACGCGGACCTTGAGATTGGGCAGGTGCTTGCGGAGGAGGTCGGTCGCCGCCAGCGTTTCCAGCGTCGGGATGTCGCCGGCGCAGGCCATGACCACGTCGGGTTCGCCGGTATCGTTGCTGGCCCAGTCCCAGATCCCGATGCCGCGGGTGCAGTGGACGATCGCATCGTCCATCGAGAGGTAGTTCAGCGATCGCTGCTTGCCGGCCACGATCACGTTCATGTATTGCTTGCTGCTCAGGCAATGGTCGGCGATCGAGAGCAGGCAGTTCGTATCGGGCGCCAGGTACACCCGGACCACCTCGGCCTTTTTGTTGAGCACGACATCGATGAAGCCCGGGTCCTGGTGCGTAAAGCCATTGTGGTCCTGGCGCCAGACATGC
>Ga0307479_10003226_pt1 | contig 14834 bp, 9 predicted proteins | sample atmos_gasesECM4C_FD_203743 | JGI IMG/M metagenome (GOLD analysis project Ga0307479, IMG submission 203743) | Hardwood forest soil microbial communities from Morgan-Monroe State Forest, Indiana, United States - atmos_gasesECM4C_515 | ecosystem: Environmental > Terrestrial > Soil > Temperate...
CGGCGAGCTGCTCAAAAGGCGTAGCGCCGAGGTCCGGAACTTCAAGGGCGGCCTGGCCTTCTTCAGGAACGGCGTCGATGGAGACGTTTTTTTGCAGATGGCGCTTGAACCAGCGCTTGTGATTGAGGGCTTCGCGAATGGCGATGCGATAGAGCCACGTCTTCAATGAGCTGCCCCGGCGAAAACTGCGAACGCCACGAAAGGCCTTCAGAAATACTTCCTGCGTACCGTCGGCGGCGTCAGACACGTCTCCCAGCATCCCGAGGATGAGGTTGTACACGGGAGCGTGATAGTGGGTGACGAGCCAATCGAACGCGGATTCCGAGCCGGCTTGCAGCTCGGTGACGAGTTCGGATTCGTCACGGCTCCAGGAGAGCGTGCTGGCCCAATCGGACACTGCCGGCCTTTCCGGCCCGTTGAGATCCGCATCCTTGCGGATGCTTCCCGGGCCACCTTACCTTACGGCACGACACTTGACCGGGGCTTGGAACGATGACGATTCCGCACCCGGCGTCCGCTCTACTCATAGACTTAGACACCGGGAGGAGCGGAGATGTTTCCCGGTGTGGCGTTACTACTACGTTCCAGAGCATTCTGGCACTGTGGCGTTTTCGGCGCAAGGGTACGCGGGACAAGAACCGTGGCCCGTCCCGATCGGACGCAGTGGACACAGAGCCGCCAACGGCAGACGTTTGTCTGGTTAAGAGTAAGACCCCCTCCCCCCTATGTTTTTCATAAGTGTTGATTCTAAAGATAGTTAAAGTTGTTTGTTTTGATACACTTTTGCAAGTGTTGATTCTAAATAGGTTAGAGGAGGGGTTCTGCCAGCCGTAGGGAGCGGCAGATCGGAAAGGTTGAATGCTGGCATCCCGCAGATTCATTCGGGATGTAAAGGCGGCATTTCGGGGAGGATGAGATTCGATATACACGGGAGAGAATAGCATGCCAGTACGGATAGGTTAAGTGATTTGCAGTGAATGGGGAAAATTAAGGGGTGAACGGCAATGGGGCGGATTTAACGGTGCGGGCGGCGGCAAGACGAACATGGGAAAACCAAAATCAAAAGCCCCAGGGGCTCCGACCCGACCGGGGTAGACTCCACCAGCACCTAGGGCATGCGTCGCAGCTACATGCTTGGGTGGTGATCTCTCCCGGAGGGTGCGCCAGCCGCCTATTCCGGGGCGATCGAACTTAGTTTAGATATGGTACGACCAAGATCATAGTCGACGCGTCTCTTGTCTCGCCCTCTCACAATCTTCTCGATCTCGGCACGCGGAGTAGTCGCAACCCATCCAATGATCTCATTTCCGGTTCTAGTACCGCCTTGCCGCCGATACTCGCGGGCGATGCGAGTGGCGTCCGTTCTCTCAAAGTCCAGATGGACTAATCGAAGTGCGTCAAAACTGGAGACACCCGCGTCAGCGAGACTTGCCATCCCCATCAGCTCGTTATCGTACTGAATCTTCCGTTTTCTTGCCTCCACCTCGAACAGGCAGTCGGCCGCATAGAGTCCCCATGGCAATAGATACTGAATCCTCGAATAAACAACCGCGACGAGGTCCTCAATCCTGCTGTACCTGGTTCCGGACTCCAGTCCCGAACGGATGCTGATGAATGGCGCGCCAGAGATCCAGAAAACTATTACGTCGCTAAGGAATCCACCGAGCCGGGGTCCTTCGAGCTCAGCCATTCGCGCCGCCACCGGCGCCAGGAAATATCTGATCTGTTCTGAATTGAGCTCTCCACCATAGAATAGCCGTTGGACATTTCTTATTTGCCAGTCTTGAAGCCCCGTAACCCAATCTTTCAATTCAGAAAGCGTCTCGATTGATAAGCCGAGCTCTGCCGCTGTTTCTTTAGAAGGGCTGTCTGGATCATCTAGAAATTCCGTTACAACGGTTTGCTGTTGAGAAAACAATCTTTGCGCGACCCCTTTAAGCCGAGCGTCTAAAAACCTAGCTGCAAAAGTACCCTCAAGAATTTCCTCGGGGGATGCATCCACCCCCGAAGCTCTAGCGTGAATAAGGCTTACCCTTAGCAAGTTGATTGCTCCCTGAACTCTTCTAGAAGCATTGAGGGGAAGAACTCTGTCTTCAAGGTCAGCCGACGAAAGATCACCGGTTTCAATACTTTTGGCTACCTCCTCGATAGCATCCACGAACGCGCTCCGCACTGGTTCTGTAGCACTTAGTTTGGGGTTTAGATAGTCACCGACCACGTAGGTAATCTTGTCAAGACCCAGGCTGGGCTCGAAGAGGATGACTTGACCTTCCTTATCGAACCCGGGCCGTCCTGCGCGCCCTGCGATATTCCAAAAGACTCGCGGTGTTACGGGATGGTATCGGGCAGGTCGCCCTTTTTGCGGAGGTTCTCGCAACGCAAGGGACTGAACAATGACAGTCGAGAAGGGGAAATTCACACCTTCGGCAAGGGTGGTGGTCGCGAACACATAATCAATGAAGCCATGCCGGATAGCGTCTTCAAGAGCGGTGCGCACTCGCGGGGGAAGGCCAGCGTGGTGATATGCGATTCTCCGTCGCAACAGCTCTCGCATAGGTACTTCTGGATACAATTCTCTTTCAAGTCTTGCGTCGAGGCGCTCGATCTCTTCCGGCAGGTTATTCTCAGGGAATTGCTTTATTGGTTGCTCAAGCGAATTACGAAAATCCAGCATCATCTTTGCGAGCTTTTCACATTCTCTTTTTCCCTTGGCCACGACGAGCACCGGGCCAGATCTGCCTAATTCGTTCGCTAATTGAACTAGTTGATTCTTGTCGCCCACCTTCAAGTCATTCGTAAAAACCGGGATTGACGTGCCATCTGCATAATCTATCCAGCCGTTTCTGCCTCTTCCCTTGCCTTTAATTCTAAATACACCCGCCCGCATGCGAGTTGGCCGTTGTTCAACGACGAGAGCGCCTGGACTATCGCCCATCCATGCTGCAATTTCTCCTATGTTGGGGGTGACTGCCGAAAGGAACACAAACCTTACGGATCCACGAGGGGCCACCCGCTTCAGGCGCCATAGGTACATCTCAAGAAGAATTCCACGGGTGCTGGATTCAATATGATGGGCTTCATCAATAACCACTAGGCATAACTTGGCGAAAAAGTCCGCTCCCAGCCTGAGGAGCATATCTGCCTTTTCCGGCGTGAGCACCAAGATGGACGAATCTTCTACTTTCTGACTCTCATCTTTCTGCAGTTCTACGAGCTGCGGCGTCACAGCCATGACATCAATTCCCAATGGCTTGAGAGCCTCGGATAGACGGGTCGACACCTCGTAGACAAGAGCCCTACTCGGGACGATGTACAGTACTTTTTTGCCGATATTCTTCGACAGGGCATCGACAATCAGCAGACGCGCTACAAAGGACTTTCCAGTGCCAGTCGGGGCCGCTAAGCCCCAACTGTCGTAGTTCGAGTCTATGAGGCCGCCATGAATCGCAGCTGCTTGCGAAGACCATAGCTCAGTCGGAAAGCTGATCTTGCGCAGGGACTGAAACAAGTCTCTATCGACGTTAACGCGCGTTGCCGCTTTCGCTCTTTGCTGAACGATGGCGCCAAAAGCTTGTACCTCAGTCGCGGTAAGGTCCAGGCAGAGCGCTGCAGCAAGATTGAAAAAGAATCCAGCAGCACGCGCTGTCGAAGTATCGGCGAATCCTTGAACAAACTGACCGACTGAGAAAACGTCGGAGGCCAACGCCGATTCGGTTATATGGTTAGGAACCTCACCGTTGAATTCCGCTGGTGTGACCGACTTCTCAAGTTGAAGTGCGCCAAACAATTTTTCACGATTGAAGAATTCTCGCAGTGGAGAGATCAGGTCAGTAGACTGCAATATGGCCGAAGAAATCGCCGGGAGTCCGGCAAGTTCGAAGAGTAGCGCAGAACGCACTCGCATGCGGCGGGGTCCTTCTGGCGAGGAATAAGAACGTAACGCAAGTGCTTCTGCTATCTCACCGGCGAGGGTGCAAATCAAAGAGCTCTGCCCATTTGTCCATCCAGGGGCGCTTGTCAAGACACACTCAACGAAGTACTGAAGTCTTTTCGCAGCTTCGTCCTGAAATAACTCGCCCTGCCCCAATCGATTCCTTGCCAAGGAGACACGCACCAGAGCAAGGTCCCGGAGGAAAGCCGGAGTCCGCGTAACGGTTTCTAGTTCGTTGGTTGAGAACATGCTGTTCTGATGCTTTCCAATCTTTGGTACGCCTTATCCGCAACGTCACGATATGTCTCAATGCAGACGAGGTCTACATCGAATGCCTTCTTATTGCGGCGTGCTGCGAGAATTCTGACCTCGGAATCGAGAAATGTCGCTTCATCTACAACGACGAATCCTGCATAGCGGATTTTTGTCCCCGCATATGGTAGTAATGCCTTGTGAACTCTATCTCGAAGTGGGTTGGTGAGGGTATCGATGCGATCTCTTGCTGCGCCCAGGTCGAACTCGCGATCAGCGTCCTCATATTTATTAAAACTGTTGAAGAGGTCCGCATAACAACCAAGATGGTGGTTTGCTGGTGAATCGCACTTTGGGCTAGATTTAACTTCTGCAAAGACAAATTCAAGGGGTTCCGTCGAAGGATCGCAAAGGACAAGGTCCATCTTGAATGCATTTGCGTTCTCCGCAGTGAGTAGGGAGAGTTTACTGTATATCCGAACTAGCCCCATTACCTCTTCGGCGAAAATGCCACAGGCAATTTCCGCGAAGTGTGACTGTCTGAAGGAATCTACGGTTGGTATCTTCGCAAGGGTTTTCTTCAAGCTTGAAATATAGTATCCATCCGAAAGCTCGGCGGAGATCTTCGCCACGTCTCGGTAAAAAAGAGGGGCCTTGTCTGCGACATAATCCGCGAGGTTTAGTTCATCAAGTTCTTTAACAAATCGAGATTCGAAAACGATCCTGCAAATTTTCCCGTTATAGGAAAACTTCGCGCGGGTAACTTTCAAGAGCTTTGAGAGTGGCGAAACATTGGTCATGAGAAGGCTTGGTTATGGAACCACACTGTAAAGTATCCTATGTTTTTATGTATCACATGCTAATAAGAAGAGGTAACAAAACATATCTAGCACATTGCCAACCAGGGATGGCCCCAGCGCGTCGATGGGAGTCGGGCGCGCGCCGCGAGACCAAAACGTATTTCGCCGCACGCCGGGGGATGTCAGATTGAAATCGGACTCGGCACCCACCTCAGGGAACGCCGCACCAAGGTTTCTCAAATTCACTCAGCCAAACACCCCCCACTCTGAAGGCGGACTTGCGAGCGGTAGAGGTGAAGAAACAGCAGGTCCCTCCCGCCGCGGCGGGCTCGGGATGATATTTTGGGGTGGGTGGCGTTTATGTCGGAGCCCTTCGAGGCTCAGGATAAACTAAAGCTCCGACCCCCAAGAGTCGAACTGCAGATTTGCTAAAAAAGGTTGTAACATTACGCGCTGGAATTCCATCCAAGTCAGAATTCCAAGCTCTCGTTCAAGAACTACGGAGGTAGACGCCAGATGACAAGCTTTTTCGTAAACGGAAAGGCAGTCCAGGTCGACGTCGATCCCTCGACCCCCTTGTTATGGGTCCTGCGGGATTCGCTCGAAATGACCGGCACAAAATTTGGCTGCGGGATGGCTCTGTGCGGGGCATGCACGGTGCACCTCGACGGGAAGGCCATTCGATCCTGCGTTGCGCCGGTGTCGCGCGCGGAGGGCAAGCACGTGACCACCATCGAAGGGTTATCCGCCAATCTTACGCACCCGCTGCAGAGAGCCTGGATTGAGCTGGATGTGCCGCAATGCGGTTACTGCCAGTCAGGGCAGATCATGAGTGCGGCCGTCTTGCTGGCAGAAAACCCCAAACCAACGGATAAGGACATTGATGAAGCGATGGGTGGGAATATCTGCCGCTGCGGGACCTACCCAAGAATCCGGCGAGCCATCCATAGAGCCGCGGAGTTGGCAAGTGAAGGGAGGACAAGATGAGCGTGTCGGCAGTTGTAGGGCGGCGGGAGTTTATTAGAACCGGGGCGGCGATTGGCGGCGGGCTCCTGGTGAGCTTGCACGCGCCGCTGGCTGGCAGTGATGCCCTGGCAGCGGAGGAAAAGGATTTCGCCATCAATGCGTTTGTGCGGATTGGGACAGACGAGAGCGTGACCGTGATCGCGGCACACTCGGAAATGGGCCAAGGAATCTATACCTCCTTGCCGATGCTATTGAATGAGGAGTTGCAGGCGGACTGGTCGAAGATCCGCGTCGAAGCAGCGCCGGTGGACAAGGTCTATAACCATCCCGCGTTTGGGATTCAGATTACGGGTGGAAGCACAACGTCTCCCGCCGAATGGGTGCGATATCGCAAGATGGGAGCCATCGCTCGCACGATACTGGTCGAAGCAGCCGCGCGTCAGTGGAATGTAGAAGCTTCGAGCTGCCATGTCGACAATGGCGTGGTCATTCACGGCGCGACGGGCCGGCGCGCCACGTATGGCTCGCTCGCCAACGCGGCGGCTCAGTTGACGGCGCCTGCGGATGTGCCGCTGAAAGACGCGAAGGCGTTCACCCTGATTGGCAAGGCGACGCGGCGGCTGGACACACCGTCGAAAACGAACGGCACGGCGCAGTTTGGCTTGGACGTCACTGTGCCCGGGATGCTGACGGCAGTGGTGGCGCGGCCGCCGGTGTTCGGCGGAAAAGTAGCGAAATTCGACGCGAGCAAAACGCTTAAGGTTCCTGGCGTGAAGGCGGTAGAGGAGATTCCCTCCGGCGTGGCCGTGATCGCGGAGCGGTTTTGGCCGGCGAAGATCGGACGGGACAAACTAACTGTCGAATGGGATCTGGGGCCAAACGCCGCTCTCTCCACGGAACAAATGCTGCGCGATTTTCGAGAGCTGGCGAAAAACCCCGGAACCCTCGCCAAAAAGACAGGCGATCCCGCGGCAGCGCTAAAGACGGCGGCCAAGACGATTACGGCTGAGTACGATGTCCCGTACCTGGCGCACGCGATGATGGAGCCGCTGAACTGCGTAGTCGATTTACGGGCGGACAGTTGCGAAATCTGGACGGGAACTCAGTTTGAAACGGTGGACCGCGCGAATGCAGCAAAAACGGCGGGTCTGCCGCCGGAGAAAGTGCAGATTCATACCACACTGCTGGGAGGAGGATTTGGCAGGCGCGCGAATCCTGCTTCGGACTTTGTTGTGGAAGCCGTTCATGTAGCGAAAGCCGCCAAAGCTCCGGTGAAAGTTGTGTGGACACGCGAAGACGATTTGAAGGGAGGTTGGTACCGGCCGATGTGGCATGACCGCTTCGTCGCGGGATTGGACGCGAGCGGCAATCCGATCGCGTGGACGCACACCATCGTGGGTCAATCGATCATGGAAGGCACGCCCTTTGAGTCTTTCGGAATCAAGGACGGCATAGACGCCGCGTCTGTCGAAGGCGCGGCGGACCTCATTTATGGCGTGCCCAACTTGCAAGTGGACCTGCACAGCCCGAAAATCGGCGTCCCTGTGCAATGGTGGCGCTCCGTAGGACACTCGCATACCGGGTTTTCGGTTGAGGCCTTCCTGGATGAAGTCGCGCATGCCGGAGGAAAAGATCCGTATGAGCTCAGGCGCACGCTGCTGGCGAAGCAGCCTCGGATGCGCGCGGTACTCGAACTGGCGGCGCAGAAGGCGAATTGGGGATCGAAGCTGCCGGCCGGAGTGGGCCGCGGCATCGCAACACATTTTTCTTTCGATAGCTACGTGGCGCAGGTGGTCGAAGCGTCGGTGGAGAAAAACGGCGCGGTGCGCGTGCATCGCGTGGTGTGCGCCGTCGATTGCGGGACGGTCATCAATCCGGACACGGTCAAGGCGCAAATGGAAGGCGGCATCATCTTTGGGCTCACCGCGGCGCTGAAAACAGAGATCACTTTCAAGGACGGGAGAGTAGAGCAGGGAAATTTTCACGATTACCAAATGCTGCGGATGTTCGAATCCCCCGAAATCGAAGTGCACATCGTGCCGAGCAGCGAGAACCCCACGGGAGTGGGCGAGCCGGGTGTGCCCCCGGTCGCGCCGGCCCTGGCGAACGCAATCTACGCAGCTACCGGCAAACGCATTCGCCGGCTGCCGATTCGCGCAACCGATCTCGCGTAAAACCTGGGAGACAAATCATGACTACATTCACGGCGAACGAAAAACACTGGCGCCGGAGAGGCGGACAGGCAATAACTCGCATCCTGGCAATCCTTGCGGGTGGCGCAGCTACGGTTTTGCTCGTGACATCAGTGTCTGCTCGTGCCGCCAAACCCGACGCAAATGCTTCGCGCGCCGCTTTTCTGCAGCTTTACCGTGTCCTAACTTCGCCCCGCTGCCAGAATTGTCATGCCGCCGGTGATGCACCCCTTCAGGGAGACGACAGTCATGTGCATCTTCAAAACGTAATACGGGGCAAGGACGGCCAAGGGGTGTACGGGATGCGATGCGATACGTGCCATCAATCAACGAATCTTCCGGGCGCGCATATGCCGCCCGGAAATCCGAAGTGGGGGCTACCTTCCTCCGAGCACAAGATGGTGATTGTCGGACGCTCGGCAGGCGAGCTTTGCAAGCAGATTAAAGATCCGAAGCAAAATGGCGGACGATCCCTCGAAGACCTTTTCCACCACATCGCGGACGACGATCTTGTCGGCTGGGGTTGGAACCCAGGGGAAGGCCGCACATTGCCGCCCCTCTCCCGGGCCGAAACTACGGCGCAGATAAGAGTTTGGATAAACGGTGGCGCAGCCTGTCCGGAGTAGATCATCTAACAGGCTGCGGGCGGGCAAGCCCGGCAGCTACAAAGTCAAAACAGTAAGGACGGGCGGCACGATAGTGGGGTGTCTGTTTCCGGCGGACCCAAGCACACCGAGCGGGGACCTCAAAGAAGCGCGCGAGGTTCCGTCGTGGTTGCGGCGAGCTAGCAGGCTTTCGCTAAGCGCTCGTCGCCGCCGGTGCCGCCTGAGTTGGCTTGATGTTGTGGTTCATGCGGAAGAAATTTTTCGGGTCGTACTTGTGCTTCAATTTGACCAGACGGTCGTAATTGGGGCCATAGGCTGCGCGCGCGAACGCATCTCCCTCATCTGAGACATAGTTGCCGTACGAGTTCTCGACCAAAAACGGCCGCATAGCTTCCCAAAATTTGCGCGTCCACTGGATGTTCTTTTCCGAGTCGGAAGGATCTGTCCAGTTCGACCACGCGATGAAGTTATAGGAATACTGCCGATGGGGAAATGCAGTGTCCGTGACCCCAACACGGGTGGCAGCGCCGTGCCAGTGTTCGATGAAAGGCGCAAATGTGTACAGCGAGGGACGAGTTTTGGCGTACTCCGCCAGTGTCTCAATGACTTCGTCGTTCAGAGTACGGATGAAATTGGATTTCACATAGGTGTAGCGTCCCGGCGGAAAGAACGGGTCGAACATACTCTGCATTTGCACGTAGCTCATGGCGCTAAGGTCGGCGGCGATCGGCGAACCGAATGCCCGCAGCGGTTTTAATACCTTCTCGCCCTCGGACAGGGAGCCGCAGTAACAAGCAGCAATGGCAAAGACCGGAACGCCGTCCGGCAAGGTCATTGCACCCCCCTGGATCACCAATTCGTCGGGGATGACCTCCGCGAATTCGCGGAAGAAGCGCAAGACTTCTCCCGCTTTTGCGATGGGATAAAAAACCCCGCCCCCCAACACGGGACCGACTTCATACAAACGATATTCCAGAGACGTGACGACTCCGAAATTTCCGCTGCCGCCGCGCAGGCCCCAGAAGAGATCTGCGTTTTCGGAAGCATTTGCGGTGAGAAGGCACCCGTCAGCAGTAACCACATCCGCGCCGATGACGTTGTCGACGGCAAGGCCGTACCTAGCATGCAAGTGGCCCCAGCCGCCGCCCAGGGTCAGACCGGCGATGCCGGTCTTGGAAACCACACCCAGAGTCGTGGCCAGACCGAACGCTTGCGTCTCGCGGTCGAACTCGCCCAGCGTCAGGCCCGTCTCCGCACGCACGGTCCGCCTGGCAGGATCAACCCTTATGCCCTTCAAGCCCGACAGATCGATCATGAGGCCGCCGTCACAGACGGATTTTCCAGCGACGCTGTGACCTCCGCCACGCACGGACACGAGAACGTCATGTTCGCGGGCAAAACGAACGCACGCAATCACGTCGGCAGCGCCCGTGCACTGCGCGATGATCGCTGGCCGCCGGTCGATCATGGCGTTAGGAATCGTTCGGGCAGAGTCGTAACCCGGCTCGCTAGGACAGAATGACTGGCCGCGAAGAGATTCCCTGAATTTTTGCAGGGCAGATTGCGGAATCATAGGAGAACTCCCATGCATGTACAGTCTCCGAAGTTAATTTAGAAGCCGCCAGGGGAATTGTATCGGCGCATAAGATGTAATGCCCCGGCCTGCTTGTCAAGCTCGTCGAACAGGGTGGAGGCGCAACCATCCCGCTGGAGGAGGAATCGCGACTCAGGGGGGAGGAGTCACGCCCCAGCTGCTTAATAGCGCGGGAGGTGGAACGGGTTCCGCCCGAGGGAGGGAGGGAGGGGCGTGCCCGTCACGGGGGGCAGGCAAACGGCCGGGCAGGTCCGAAAACTGTACTTCCGGGCGTTGTTTTCCGCGTCCGTTTGCGATATGAAATACGGTATAGCGGACGGTCGGTAGTACTATTGGTAGTACTAATGGACCGGTGGTGGTAATGGTTTGCAACGCCCCGTGACCGGGGCCATGAGGACTCCGGTAACCCCTTATAAGAGAGCGGGATAGCGCGGGAGTTTCCTGGCTATCGAGTTGCTCTTTCTGCTACAAGGTTTCGTAGCCCTTTTTCTCTCGAATCAAGAAAGGAGCCCCATGTTAGGCAAAATGGGACTCGCCTCCTTCTCCGTCGTTCTGTGGGTCATTCTCTTCCCTGCTGGCATTGCGAGCGCGCAAGCTGAATTCGGGCCTGGAGCGCGCACCCGCGTTACGCAAACTGTTAATGAAGAGGAGAGGGTCGCGCTGCGAGGCAATACGCATCCCGAAGCCAAAGCGGAGAACGATCGGGGCGTGGCGCGCGAAGACTTGCCAATGGAGCACATGCTGCTCCAATTGAAGCGCGCTCCCGAGCAGGAGCAGGCGCTGCAGACGTTCCTCGATGAGCTGCAAACGAAAGGATCGCCGAATTTCCACCGCTGGATTACCGCGCAGGAATTCGGAGAGCGATTTGGAGTGGCGAAGCAAGACCTGGACACCATCACGCGCTGGCTGGAATCGCACGGATTCCGGGTGAATGTGGTCTACCCCAGCGGGATGGTGATTGATTTTTCCGGAACCGCGGGACAGGTGCGCAGGGCGTTTCAGACGGAGATCCATCACCTGGAGGTGAAAGGCGAGAAGCACATCGCGAACATGAGCGATCCGCAGATTCCCGCGGCGCTCGCGTCCGTGGTTTCCGGCGTCGTTTCCCTGCACGACTTCAAACCGCATGCCATGCACAAGATGCACCTTGCGCGGACGGAATTTACGTTTCCGGACACCGCTGGAGGAACCAGCTACGCGGTAGTGCCGGCGGACCTGGCGACGATTTACAACTTGAATCCTCTTTTCAGCTCGGGCCTTTCCGGCCAAGGGCAGACGATAGCGCTGATTGAAGACACAAATGTCTTCAGCGCGGGGGACTGGAGCGCGTTCCGTTCGACGCTGGGGCTAGCCGGTTACACTTCGGGCTCCTTCTCACAAGTGCATCCTGGCAGCAACTGCAGTAATCCGGGGGTCATCCCTCCGAATGATGCGGAAGCGATTCTGGATGCGGAATGGGCCAGCGCGGCGGCTCCCAACGCCGCGATTGAGATGGTGGCGTGCGCGGACTCGGGCACGACGTTCGGCGGCTTGATAGCGGTGCAAAACCTGATCAACGCCGGCAGCCCGCCATCGATCATGAGCATCAGCTACGGCCAGTGCGAAACGGTGAATGGCGCGGCGGCCAACGCGGCGTACAACGCGGCGTATCAGCAAGCGGCGGCGGAGGGCGTTTCTGTTTTCGTGGCTGCGGGCGACAGCGGCGCGGCGGGTTGCGACAATAGCGTGGCTGAGGCCACGCATGGCATCGCGGTGAACGCTTTCGCGTCCACACCGTACAACGTGGCAGTGGGCGGCACGGACTTCAGCGACACGTTCTCCGGAACGAACGCGAACTATTGGAACTCGGGCAACACTTCCGCGTTCGGCTCCGCGCGATCATATATACCGGAAATTCCGTGGAACAACTCCTGCGCCGGTGCGCTGCTCTCGACCTACGAGGGCCATAGCCTAACGTACGGCTCGACGAGCCTGTGCAACGATCCCTCTATTGGCGCGCTCCTGGAAACCACCGTTGCCGGTGGCGGCGGCCCGAGCGCCTGCGCAACAGGGACGCCATCCACCAGCGGCGTCGTGAGCGGGACTTGCCAGGGATGGCCAAAACCATCGTGGCAGTCGGTCGTCGGCAACCCGAACGACGGCGTGCGCGACACGCCGGACGTGTCGCTGTTCGCGGCGGACGGATTGTGGGGACACTTCTACGTATTCTGCTGGTCGGATACCGCGAACGGCGGAGCGGCGTGCGGGAGCGATCCGAGCGCATGGTCGGGCGCGGGGGGAACTTCGTTTGCGTCGCCGATCATGGCCGGCATACAGGCGCTGATCAACCAAAAGGCCGGCGGGCCGCAGGGAAATCCTAATCCGGCGTATTACCAACTCGCGGCGGCGGAGTACGGATCGAGCGGAAGCAGCGCGTGCAATTCGACGACGGGCGCGGCCAGCAGCTGCATTTTCTACGACGTGACGCAGGGGGACATGGACGTGGACTGCGTTGGCCCAAATTGTTATCTGGCCGATGGCGCGGTCGGCGTGCTTTCGACTTCGAACAGTGCTTTCAGCCCGGCGTACGGAACGACGACCGGCTGGGACTTCGCCACGGGAATCGGGAGCGTGAACGCCGCCAATCTGGTGAACAACTGGCCAGCCTCGGCGCAGACGCCGAATTTTGCGCTGTCCGCTTCGCCAAGCAGCTTGGCGATCACGCAGGCAACAGGCGGCGCGAGCACGATTACAGTCACGCCGCAGAACGGCTTTAGCGGCAGCGTGAGTTTATCCGCGTCCGGATTGCCCAGCGGCGTGACGGCGTTGTTCAGCAAGAATCCTGCAACCACCACGAGCACGTTGACTCTGACGGCGAGCGCCACGGCCACCGTGGGCGCGTTCACCGTAAGCGTTTCGGGGACGTCGGGTAGTTTGACGAATCTGACCAAGATTTCGCTCGCTGTAAATCCCAAAGGAAATTACACCCTTTCGGCCTCCCCGAGCAGTTTGACCATCACTCAAGGAACTAAAGGTACGAGCAAGATTACGGTCACACCGCAGAGTGGCTTCAACGCAGGCGTTAGCTTGTCGGCGTCAGGGCTGCCGAGCGGCGTGACCGCGTCGTTCAGCACGAATCCTGCAATCACGACGAGCACTCTGACGCTGACGGCCAGCAGCACGGCGATTACAGGAGCAGCCACAGTGACCATCACGGGCGCCTCGGGCAACTTGTCACACAAGACCACGATTGCACTCACCGTGAAGGCTGCGCCGAATTACGCTCTTTCAGCATCGCCAAGCAGCTTGACGATTACGCAGGGAACAAACGGAGCGAGCACACTAACGGTCACACCACAGAACGGCTTCAGCGGCAACGTGACCTTGTCCGCATCCGGATTGCCCAGCGGCGTGACGGCGTCGTTCAGCACGAATCCTGCAACTACGACGAGCACTCTGACACTGACGGCCAGCAGTACGGCGACTACAGGAGCAGCCACGGTAACCATCACCGGTACCTCGGGCAGCTTGTCGAATTCCACTACGATTTCCCTCACGGTCCGGTCCGTCCCAACGCTTCCCACGGTTTGGACCGACGGGGATATAAGTTCGCCAGGCGTGGCCGGGAGCGCGAGTTACGCGAATGGGACTTTCACGGTGGCGGGGGCCGGGCAGCAGATCTATGGCACCGCCGATGCGTTTCATTTTGTGTATCAGCCGTTGTCGGGTGACGGCACGATCGTGGCGCGAGTGGTCAGTGTACAAGGCGGTGTGGGTTATGCGTCTGCCGGTGCGATGATCCGGGAGACGCTGACTGCCGGATCGACGAATGCCAAAACCGCCGACTGGGCGGGGTACGGCACCATTTATTTTGATGCGCGGACGAGCACGGGAGGGAGCACTTCCGAGCCTGGCAGTGTGAGTGCGACTTTGCCGTACTGGGTGAAGGTGACAAGGAGCGGGAGCAGCTTCAGCAGCTATACATCCTTAGACGGAGTGAACTGGGTGCAGCTGGGAACCAGCCAGACGATCAGCATGGCGCAGAACGTGTACGTGGGACTGGCAGTGAACAGCGGCAGCGGTTCGGCGCTGGCCACCGCCACCTTCGACAACGTGTCGCTCAGTACGCCTTCCACCCCGGCGCCGGTCATCACCAGCGTCTCGGCGACCTCGGGATCGATCGGGAGTCCGGTAGTGATTTCGGGCACGGGATTCGGAGGCGCGCAAGGCAGCAGCGTAGTGCTGCTGAATGGCGCAGGGGTGACCATCAACTCCTGGAGTGCCACGTCCATTACCATCACGATTCCGGCGGGAGCGACCTCGGGACCTTTAGCGGTGGCGGTGGCGCCGGGCATGAACGACAGCAACCCGGTGATTTTCACGGTGAGTTCACAACCGCTGCCGAGTTCCTGGCTGGATCAGGATGTAGGTTCGACCGGGGTAATCGGGAGCGCGAGTTATGCGAATGGGACGTTCACGGTGGCGGGGGCCGGGCAGCAGATCTATGGCACCGCC
>Ga0307479_10003228_pt1 | contig 14830 bp, 12 predicted proteins | sample atmos_gasesECM4C_FD_203743 | JGI IMG/M metagenome (GOLD analysis project Ga0307479, IMG submission 203743) | Hardwood forest soil microbial communities from Morgan-Monroe State Forest, Indiana, United States - atmos_gasesECM4C_515 | ecosystem: Environmental > Terrestrial > Soil > Temperate...
TGGCGCCCAGTCGTCGAACGATTCCTGAAAATGATGCCGAGCCGCGTGGACGAATACGAGACGCTGCTGACGGAAAACCGTATCTGGATCGGGCGCACCAAGGGAATTGGGTACATCTCAGCGGAGGACGCGACTGCGCTGAGCATGACCGGGCCGACGCTGCGCGCGGCGGGCGTAGCTTACGACAACCGAAAAGTATTTCCGTATTCGAGCTATGAGGAATTTGATTTTAATGTGCCGACTCGGACGGAATCGGACTGTTACGCACGCTACCTCGTGCGCGTGGCAGAGATGCGCGAGAGCTTGAAGATTATCCGGCAGGCGTTCGACAAAATTACGAATGAAGGCGAGATCAAGGCGGAAGCGCCGGGCATCATCCCTCCGCAGCGCGAAAAGATGAAGACGGAGATGGAAGCGCTCATCTACCACTTCAAGATTTTCACGGAAGGATTCTCGCCTGCGCCGGGAGAGGCGTTTGTAACCGTTGAATCGCCAAGGGGAGAGCTGGGCTGCTTTGTGGCCAGCGACGGTTCGCCGAAGCCGCTGCGAGTGCACTTCCGCGCGCCGTCGTATATCAATTTGCAAGCGCTGCCGAAGCTGATTGAAGGGCAGTTGATTTCGGATGTGATTGCGTGCATCGGGACGATTGATATCGTGCTGGGGGAAGTGGATCGATAAGACTGTGCGTTCGGTGATTCGGGGGCTGGGCTTCAAGAGAATATGGAACTGACGGAAAAATTGGCGGCGAAGTTTGAGAAGCTGCAGGGCAGCTATCCGGTGAAGCGGAGCGCGCTGATTCCGATGCTGATGTACGCGCAGGACGAGTACGGCTGCGTGAGCGATGAAATGATCGCGGAGATCGGCAACCGGCTGGACCTGAACAATGTTCAAGTCGAGGAGACCTTAGCGTACTACTCGATGCTGCGGCGCAAGCCCATGGGCAAGCATCACGTGCAGATCTGCACGAACGTGGCATGCATGCTTAAGGGCGGTTACACGCTGCTGGAACGGGCGAAGAAGCGACTGGAAATAGGCCACAAGGAAACGACGCAGGATGGCGTTTTTTCGCTGGAAGAAGTGGAGTGCATCGGCGCATGCACCGGCGCGCCGGCCATGCAGGTCAACTACGACTTTTACGAGAATCTGACGTCGCTCAAGTTTGACCGCATCATCGAGGATCTTGACGCGGGGAGGCGTCCCGCGCCGGAGCCGGTCATCAGCGGGGCGCTCCACGAGCGGCATGCTTTGGAGACGCCACTGATCAGTCGGCGCTGGGGGATGAAGGACTCGCACAAGATCGACGTTTACGTGATGCAAGGCGGCTACCAGGCGCTGGTGAAGGCGCTGAAAGAGATGACGCCGGAGTCGATCATCGAGGAAGTGAAAAAGTCGAGCCTGCGAGGACGCGGCGGCGCGGGCTTTCCCACGGGCATGAAGTGGTCGTTCGTACCAAAGGATTCGCCAAAGGCGAAGTACGTGATCTGCAACGCGGACGAATCGGAGCCGGGAACGTGCAAAGACCGGCCGCTGATGGAAATGGACCCGCACCAGCTTATCGAAGGAATGGTGATCGCGGGGCGCGCGATTCAGTCGCACCAGGGATTTATCTACATTCGCGGCGAATATCGCTACGTGCTGGATATCGTGGATGCGGCCATCGCGGAAGCGTATGCAAGCGGCTATCTGGGGAAGAATATTCTGGGCACGGGGTTTGATTTCGATTTGCTCGCGCACACGGGCGCGGGCGCGTACGAATGCGGCGAAGAATCCGCGCTGATGGAATCGCTCGAGGGCAAACGCGGGTATCCGCGGATCAAGCCGCCGTTTCCTGCCGTGGTCGGGCTCTATGGGTGCCCGACGATTATCAATAATGTCGAAACGCTGAGCGCGGTGCCTTCGATCATTCGCGAAGGCGGCGAAGCTTACGCGAATCGCGGCACGCCGAAAAACGGCGGCACGCGCATGTTGTGCATCGCAGGCCACGTGAACAAGCCAGGGATTTACGAGGTGCCGCTCGGGATGAACATGAAAAAGTTCATCTACGAGGTGGCTGGGGGCATTCCGGGTGGAAAGAAATTGAAAGCCGTAATTCCCGGCGGGAGTTCGTGCCCGCTGATGACCGCGGACGAAATCGACATCCCGATGGACTATGACTCCGTCGCCAAGGCGGGGTCAATGTTGGGTTCCGGCGGCATGGTGATCATGGACGAGGACACCTGCATGGTGGACATGGCCCGGCGCATCATGCACTTTTACGCGCACGAATCGTGCGGCTGGTGCATTCCGTGCCGAGAAGGCACGGCGTGGCTGCGCAAAACGCTGGAACGGTTTCACGCCGGGATGGGCCGGCCCGAAGACATTGACATGATCGCGGACCTGGCGAAAAACATGTTGGGCCGGACGTTCTGCCCGCTGGGAGACGCCGCGGCGATGCCGACGATCAGCATCATGAAGAAGTGGCGCGTGGAGTTCGAAGAACATTTGAAGGGACGCTGCCCGTACAAATCCGCCGAAGCGCTTGTTGGCTCACGGTAAAGGCTCGCGATAGGAATCCATGCCAGACCAGAAGCTAGTAAAGCTGAAGATCAACGACCGGGAAGTGCAGGTGCCGCAGGGAACGCTGGTGATTGAAGCGACGCGGCGCATCGGCACGGAGGTGCCGTCGTTCTGCTACTACCCGGGTCTGTCTTTGCAGGCAGCGTGCCGGATGTGCCTGGTGGAAGTGGAAAAAGCGCCCAAGCTGCAGACGGCGTGCACGCTGCTTGCGACGGAAGGCATGATCATACGAACGGACTCCGAACAAGTGCGTCAGGCGCGCAAGTACATGCTGGAGTTCCTATTGACGAATCACCCGCTGGATTGCCCGGTGTGTGACAAAGGCGGCGAGTGCGAACTGCAGGACATGGTGTTTCGCTACGGCGCGGACACCAGCCGGTTCGTGGAAGAAAAAATTCACCGGCCCGAAGAAAAATGGTCAGAGCTGGTTTATTACGATGCGCCACGTTGCATCCTGTGCTTCCGGTGTGTGCGCGTATGTGACGAAGGAATGGACGTGAAGGCGCTGGGCGTGGGGATGCGCGGGGCCAACAGCGTGATCATCCCTAACCGGCAAGATCACCTGGAATGCGAAGAATGCGGGATGTGCATTGATATTTGCCCGGTCGGAGCTCTGACGAGCGGGACGTACCGCTACAAAACGCGTCCCTGGGAGATGCAATACGTTTCGACGGTGTGCACGCATTGTTCGAACGGCTGCAAGACGACACTGAGTGTGCGTAACCATGAAATCTTGCGTTCAAATAATCGCGACCTGAGCGGGATCAACAAGGATTTCCTGTGCGTGAAGGGCCGGTTTGGATTTGACTTCACGAAGCATGCGGAACGCATCCGCCAACCGCTGATGCGCAAGGGCGACAAACTTTTCCCCGTGTCGTGGGAGGAAGCGGCGCAGGCTGCGGCGACGAAGCTCAAAGCAGTGCATGACGCGGGCGGCGAGAATGCGATCGGGTTCATCGGTTCGAATCGCACTTCGAATGAAGAGAATTATTTGCTGCAGCGGATGGCGCGCGCGACGTTTGGGACGAATAATATCGACCATCACCGCACGGCGGATTACACCGGGTTGATCACCGCGCTGGGCGACGGCGCGGCGGATTCGTTGCTGACCATGGAACAGCTCTATCAATCGAAGGCCGTGCTGCTCATCGGAAATGATCCGACGAACCAGAATCCGCTGGTGGCTTGGCAGATTCGTAGCGGCATTCGGCATTTCAACACCAAGCTGTACTTGATCAATGCGAATGAGATCAAGCTGAAGCGCAAGGCGACGCAGTTTGTGAAGGTGGCGGCCGGACAGGAAGTGGCGGCGCTAAAATGGCTGGCGCATGAAGAAGGGCAGCTTGCCTCGGCGCTGGTCGAACAACTCGTGCAATTGAAGGCGGCGCTAGAAGCGGAAACCGACGTCGCCATTGTGTTCGGCGCGGAGATTTCGGGCGCGGCCATCGCGATTCTCACGGCTTTCGGCTCGAAGCTTCCTGGCAAGGCTCGGTACATGGCGCTGGGCGATTACGCGAATTCGCGCGGCGCGGCCGATATGGGCGTCCTGCCGGACCGGTTGCCGGGCTACGCCTACGTGGACAATGCCAGGGCGCGCGAGGGATTCGAAAAGATCTGGGGCGGCGTGATTCCTTCGAAACCCGGGCTGACCGCACCACAGATGATTGAAGCGGCGCAAGCCGGAAAGCTGAAAGCGCTGTACGTGGTGGGGGCGAATCCGCTGGCGCATTTCGGCACGCTCGGCTATGGACGCGGGAAACTCGATCTGCTGATCGTTCATGAGATGTTCCTGACGGAAACGGCAAAGGTGGCCGACATTGTTTTTCCGGCGGCGTCGGCTTATGAAAAAGACGGAACCGTCACCAACACTTCGGGCGAAATCCAGATGCTTCACAAGGGCGCGGAAGTAATGGGGCCGCGGACCGACTTCGACCTTCTACGCATCCTCTCGCATCAATTGGAAAAACTGGGGCTGGGGAAGGCGTTCCATTACAAGGGACCCGCGGCGGTGTTCGACGAGATTCGCAAGGCGGGGGCGGGATATAACATCCAGCCTGCGGGATTGTTCACCGGAGGCGCAGAAGCGACGCGCGTGCAAGCGGCGAGGAACGGGCACGCTCCGTACGACATTCCCGTGGGGCTCATTCGCTCTGCGAAAGATACGCTGTTTACCAGCGGCACGCTCGGCCGTTTCTGCACGATGATGGAATCCCTGCCGGAGGCAGACATCGAGCCGTGAATTCTTTTTTGGCCGCCAACGCCGAGCTGCTGATCACGATCGTCAAGATCGTTCTGCTGCTTTTCATTGTGCTGACGGTGAATGCCTATCTGACTTGGTTTGAACGCAAAGTCGTTGCGCACATTCAGTCGCGCTGGGGACCGCACCGCGTCGGCCCGCATGGATTGCTGCAGCCGCTGGCAGATGGCGTGAAGTTTCTTTTCAAAGAGGACCCCACGCCGGCCGGCGTGGATAAATTTGTCTATTTTCTTGCGCCGCTGTTGGCTTTGTCGCTGGCGCTGACTTCCATCGCGCTCATTCCGTTTGGACCGGACCCGATTCGCTTGTTCGGGCATGTCATTTACCTGGGGATCGCTCCTCCCGATGTGAATATCGGCATACTGGCACTTTTCGCGATTACTGCGATGGGAGTTTACGGCGTCGCGCTCGCGGGGTGGAGTTCGAACAACAAGTATTCCCTTTTCGGCGGCTTGCGCAGTTCCGCGCAGATGATCAGTTACGAACTGGCGCTGACCATGTCCGTGGTCGGCGTGTTGCTCATGGCGGGCAGCTTCAACCTAAAGGACATCATCAACGCGCAAGCGCATCATCCGGAATGGGGCATTTTGGGCTGGAACGTCTGGCCGCAAATACTGGGCTTCTTCTGCTTTTTCGTTGCGGCGATTGCGGATACGAATCGCGCGCCTTTCGATCTTCCCGAAGCTGAGCAAGAACTCGTCGGCGGTTTCCACACAGAATACGCGAGTTTTAAATTTGCAATGTTCTTCATCGCGGAATACACCAACATGATTACAGTATCGTGCCTGTGCTCGATTATGTTTTTCGGCGGATGGCTGTCTCCCTTCCCTGCTTCGTGGACGTTCACCCATTATCTGCCGTCGGCAGTTCTCATCCCGTTCGGCCTTTGGGTTATCTGGGATGGCATTCGTTACGAAACAATTTTCGGGCGCGTCATTTTGCCGGTCGTGGGGACGGCAATTACCGCGTTGGGAGCAGTGTTTGTTTTCGCTTCCAATGTGAACGAGTTCATCCAGGGACCGTTCTGGCTGCTGTCAAAAATTCTCGTTTTCCTGTTTGTCTACGTCTGGATGCGCGGGACCCTGCCGCGTTTCCGGTACGACCAGCTGATGTCTTTTGGCTGGAAATTGCTGCTGCCGGTATCCATCGTAAACGTGGTTCTGACGAGCTTCGCCATTCTGGCAAAAATGCAATGGGGTGGGAAATGACGGCGTCGCTCGTAGTTTTCTTCGTACTGGCGGCGCTCGCGGTCATCGGAGCTCTCAGCCTGATTATTCAGAAGCATCCGATTCACAGCGCGTTGTCGCTGATTGTTGTGATGGTGGCGCTGGCGGGCCTGTACCTGCTGATGGGCGCGGAATTCGTCGCCGCTGTGCAGATCATCGTGTATGGCGGGGCCATCATGGTGCTGTTTGTCTTTGTCATCATGCTGCTGAACGCGGGCGTGGAAGAGCACACGAGCATTTCGAAGATGGCGGGAGTGCCGGGGCTGCTGCTGGTTGTGGCCCTGGCTGGCTTTGTGGCCGCAGCAATCGCGAGGTCCGCGGCGAGCGTGCAATCGGTATCGCAAAGCGGCACGATGTCTTCAACGAAAGAGATTTCCGGGATGATTTTCAAGGACTTTGTTTATCCGTTCGAATTGACGTCATTCCTGATCCTGGTTGCGATCCTGGGAGCAACTGTGCTGGCGCAGCGGGAGAAAAGCTGAGATGGTCCCGACGAACTATTACGTGATTCTGAGCGCAATTTTGTTCGGGCTCGGCGTGTTTGCGTTTATTTTCAAGCGCAACATCATCACGATTTTCATGTCCATCGAACTGATGCTGAACGCCGTGAATCTGGCGTTCGTGGCCTTCAGCCAGGCGCTGGGAAAACTGGATGGACAGGTTTTTGTGCTGTTCGTGATTGTTGTCGCGGCGGCGGAGGCGGCCGTGGGCCTGGGAATCATTATTTTGATTGCGCGCAACCGGCAGACGCTCAACGTCGAGCGCGTGGACTTGCTCAAACTCTGATGCCAGCACACCCCATTCTCGAATATCTGTGGATTATCCCGCTGTTGCCGCTACTGGGCTCGGCAATCAACGGGCTTTGGGGCGCGAAGTGGCCGAATAAATACGTAAACATCGCTGCCATTGGCTCGACCGGATTGTCGTTTTTGCTAGCACTCGAAGCAGTCCGTGAATTTTTTGATTCCGGGCAGGTTCTCTTTCGCAAGCAATTTTTCACCTGGATTGCCGCCGGCAATTTCCGCGCAGGCTTCGATTTGCAAATGGACCAGCTCACAGTCGTGATGGTTTTAGTCGTGACCGGCGTCGGCTGGCTCATTCACATCTACGCGACCGGGTACATGGCGCACGAGGGCGGCTACTACCGCTTCTTCTCGTATTTGAATCTCTTCATGTTTTTCATGCTCATCCTGGTGCTGGCCGCGAACTATGTGCTGCTGTTTGTGGGCTGGGAAGGCGTCGGGCTTTCGAGCTACCTGCTGATTGGCTTCTACTTCCTGAAGAAATCTGCTTCCGATGCAGGAAAGAAAGCGTTCATCGTCAATCGCATCGGCGACTTTGGTTTTATGCTGGGGATGTTCTTGCTCTTCAGAACATTCCACACGCTGGATTTCACTACGCTTTTCCAGGCTGCTTCCAGTCCCGCCTGGGGCCATGAAAATTGGGGCCAATTCGGCACCTTCACGATTGCATGCCTCCTGCTGTTCATGGGTGCCTGCGGAAAATCAGCACAGATTCCTCTGTATGTATGGCTCCCGGACGCCATGGAAGGGCCGACACCGGTGAGCGCGTTGATCCACGCAGCGACGATGGTGACCGCGGGCGTATACGTCGTGGCCCGTTCGCACGTGCTCTTCGCGCATTCCGAAACAGCGCTGGTCGTTGTCGCCATCATCGGGTGCGCGACAGCGTTTTTCGCCGCCACCATTGGACTGGTCCAAACAGACATCAAAAAAGTTTTGGCGTACTCGACCGTCAGCCAATTGGGATACATGTTTCTGGCGTGCGGTGTTGGAGCCTTTTCGGCAGGCATCTTCCATCTGATGACGCATGCGTTCTTCAAGGCGCTGCTCTTCCTTGCGGCGGGCAGCGTGATCCATGCGATGGGCGGCGAGCAGGACATGAATCGCATGGGCGGGCTGAGCAAGAAGATTCGCTGGACGTATGGCACCATGCTGATCGCCACACTGGCGATCACGGGGATTCCGCCGCTGGCTGGTTTCTTCAGTAAAGATGCCATTCTGCTCGGCGCTTATCAGGTCCCTGGAGGGCATCCGCTGTATGCGCTCGGTTTACTCACGGCTTTGCTCACTTCGTTCTACATGTTCCGTTTGATCTTCCTCACCTTTCACGGCAAGCAGCGCTACGACGATCGCAAGGTGCACGTTCACGAATCGCCCTGGAGCATGCTGGGGCCGCTGGTGGTCCTCGCGGTGCTCTCGGTAGTTGGCGGGTGGGTGGCCGCGCCGGCGCTCTTGGGCGGTCCGGACTACTTTGCTAATTTTCTCTCGCCCGTTTTTGGTGGGAAAGAATCCGCCGAAGTACTGGGTGAAGCCGCGGCGCACACTCTCGAGTTAACCCTGGCCTTTGTAGCCGTGGGCGCGGCGCTCGCCGGCTGGGGAGTCGCGTACTGGCTTTACCTCGCGAGACCAAAAAAGGCGGACGGGCTCGCCAAGTCCATGGCACCCGCTTACCGCATCTTGCTGAACAAATATTACGTGGACGAACTGTACGACGCGTTGATCGTCAAGCCGCTGGTCTGGATTTCTACAAACGTGCTCTGGAAAGTGGTAGATGTGGAAGCGATCGACGGCACCGTGAATGGTATCGCGGGCGGAGCGACGGCCATCGGCGACGGTGTGCGTCATACGCAATCCGGAAATACGCGCAGCTACGCGGTCTGGGTGGTCGTGGGTGCGCTGGTCGTGCTGGGAGTGATCTTTTTCTGGCCGGGCGCTAATAAAACGGCCGTCGGGATGGTGCGCTGATGCTGCCCGGCGGACATCTTCTTTCGGTGTTGATCTTCTTCCCTGCCCTGGGAGCGCTGGCGCTGCTCCTGTTGCGGGGGGACGATCACAAATACATCCGGTACGTCTCCCTGATTGTTTCCCTGGTCGAATTCCTTTTCTCGCTTTGGACGCTTTTCAAAGTACCGGTTGCCGCGGCCGGTTACCATCTGGAGGAATTTGCGCAGTGGATCAACCAGCCGCCGATCCATTACCACCTGGGCGTGGATGGCATCAGCATGTTCCTGGTTATTTTGACGACATTCCTTACGCCCATCTCCATGCTGGCCTCATGGAACAGCATCCAGCATCGTGTGAAAGAATTTTTCGTCATGCTGCTGATGCTGGAGGTCGGCGTCGTCGGCGTGTTCCTCTCGCTGGACCTTTTTCTCTTTTTCCTTTTCTGGGAAGTGATGCTGATTCCCATGGCGCTGCTCATTGGGATCTGGGGCCACGAGCGGCGCGTATATGCCGCGGTGAAATTCGTGCTGTACACCATGGCGGGCTCGATCCTGATGCTCGTAGGAATCATCTGGCTGTACAACGCCACGGGCACGTTTGACCTTGCTGGAGTCCATACGCCGACGCTGAACGTCCCGGGGATTCAGGAGATATTGCAGCCCGGCGCACTTACGCTCGCTCCGCGGACGGAGATGCTGCTCTTCCTGGCCTTTTTCGTGGCGTTCGCCATCAAGGTGCCGCTCTTCCCGCTGCATACCTGGCTTCCGGACGCGCACGTGGAAGCGCCCACGGCAGGCTCGGTGATGCTCGCCGGCGTTCTGCTGAAGATGGGCACCTACGGCATGATCCGCTTCTGTTTGCCGCTTTTTCCAAATGCCTCGCGCCGCGCGGCGGGTTGGGTCGCCGTGCTCGCGATCATTGGAATTATATATGGCGCACTGGTGGCGATGGTACAGCCGAACCTGAAAAAGCTCGTGGCGTATTCGTCTGTCAGCCACCTGGGGTTTGTGGTGCTGGGGATTTTCGCGTTCCACAATATTTCCATGCAGGGCGCGGTGTACCAGATGCTGGCGCACGGGATTTCGACGGGCGCGCTTTTCCTGCTCGTGGGCATGTTGTACGACCGGCGGCACACTTTTGAAATCAGCGAGTACGGCGGGCTGGCGACGCCGATGCCAAAGCTGGCGGCGTTCTTTTTGTTTGTCGCGCTCTCTTCGCTCGGCCTGCCGATGCTGAACGGCTTCGTTGGCGAATATCTCGTCCTGCTTGGTACTTATCAGCGTCATTGGGGATGGGCTTCCTGGGCGGCCCTGGGCGTGATTCTTTCCGCGTGCTACCTGCTGTGGTCGTACCAGCGGGTGTTTTTCGGCGAAATCACGCACGAGAAAAACCGCGCGCTGTCTGATGCCTCGGTGCGTGAGAAGTGCATCCTGGCCACGATGGCGGTCGTCACGCTGTGGATGGGCATTGGCTCGACGTTTATTACACGCCGTACAGCGGTTGCGTCGCAAACCGTGATTGACCAGGTGGAACCGCAGCGGCCGTACGAGGCCACAGCGCCAAGTGTTTCCACGCCGCATGAAAAAGGTGATCCCGCAAGCGCGGCGAAGGTCATCTCGAGCGAAAGGCTGGGAATCCGCTAAATGCTTCCCCGCTCCATAGACATTTATCGCGCGCTTCCTGAGTTGGTGTGGTGCGGCTTCGGCGTGCTCGCGATGTTGATGCAGCCGTTCGTGCGCAGCCGGCACTTTTTTACGTTTCTTGCATTGATCGGGTCCGCGGCGGGTCTTGCCGCCTCGGTCATCGCAGCCATGCACATGGGTCCCGGATTCTACGGACTGATTCAGTCTGATTCTTTCAGCTTTTTCTTCCGGCTGCTGGTGGGCACGGTGGCGTTTCTGGTGGTGCTCGCAGCGGGGCCGTACCTGGATCGCGAACATCTTCCCGTTGCGGAGTTTTACGCGCTGCTGCTGTTTGCCACTGCGGGCATGGGCGTGCTTGCTTCCGCGCAGGAACTGCTCACGGCGTTCATCGGGCTGGAGATGAGCTCGATTTCCAGCTACATCCTGGCGGGGTACCGGCGGGATTCGCTCAAGTCCAGCGAATCCGCGATGAAGTATTTTCTCCTGGGCTCGTTCGCCACCGCGTTCTTCCTGTACGGCATCGCGCTGGTGTACGGCTCGACGGGCACCACCATGCTGGACAAAATGGCTAACGCCGACGCCACGAGCACGCTGCTGAAGCTCGGGCTCGCCATGATTCTGATCGGCCTCGGGTTCAAAGTGGCCGCGGCGCCATTCCAGATTTGGACGCCGGACGTGTATGAAGGCGCGCCGACGCCGGTCACCGCGCTTTTCTCCGCTGGGCCCAAGGCGGCGGCGTTTGCGCTGCTGCTGCGGATTTTTGCCACGGTTCCGGCGGCCACGCACTTCTGGTTCTGGGCGTTCTGGGTTCTTGCCGTGCTCACGATGTTCGCGGGGAACCTGGGCGCGCTGGTGCAGACAAACATTAAGCGGCTGCTGGCTTACAGCTCGATTGCGCATGCCGGATACATTCTGGTGGCGTTTGCCGCCGTCACGTCGATGGCGCAGGGCGAAGGCGGCCCGGCAAACGCAGCGCCCGCCTACGCGGCGGTGCTCTTCTACTTGCTCAGCTATGGATTGGTAAAGATCGGGGCATTCACGATCGTGTCTCAGCTGGGCGGCGCAGGCGAAAAAAATCTTTCGCTGGACGATTATGCCGGGCTTTCCGAGCGGCAGCCGATGGTCGCAGCGGCGCTCAGTTTATACCTGCTTTCGCTGCTCGGGCTGCCAGTCACCGCAGGCTTTTTCGGGAAACTTTACATTTTCAAAGCGGCGGTCAATTCGCACCTGCTGTGGCTCGCGGTGCTGATGGCCATCAACAGCATTATCGGGTCTTACTACTATCTTCGCGTCATCGTGGTGATGTACATGCGCGCACCTAGCGCGGAATCCGCTGCGCTCGGCGCGGTGCATTTCCCGGTTGGCGTTAATGTCGTGCTCGCGATTACTTTTGCCGGTACGATTCTGTTCGGCTTATATCCGAATCCCGTCCTTAACTTTATTCTCCAGCCCAGCCTGTTCGGCCGCTAGACCGCAAGAAATGATGGGTACGCCGTGAGGGCCTAGGGCGCGCACGCAGCGAGTGGAAAATGAAACGACCCGGAAGCTCGCGCCTCCGGGCCTGTGGTCCTGAAAACTGGCTCAACCTAGAACTTGAAGTAGAGGAGGATTCCCAATACGAAGGTAAAAAGGGAGAGCGTCTCGACGAACACGAGTCCGAGAAGCATCGCAGCGCGGATGTTTCCTGCGGCTCCGGGGTTACGCGCAATGCCCTCACACGCCGCCGAAGCAATGCGGCCCTGGCCGAGCGCACCGCCAAACGCCGCAATGGCCAGGCCGAAGCCGACGGCCAAAGCAAGCGTCGTGGTATTAACGGGAGCCTTCTCCGCCGCTCCACCCTGCGCGAACGCAGATGGCGCGATCGCGAGAATGGCGATGAGAGCAACCAACAGAACTGCAGTTTTTTTCATAACTTCCTCCTCATGAAATTGCCGCCAGGAGGTGGTTCCCGGACACCGTGCCGCCGGGCTCACACTGGACAGCGACTACAAACTTGTACCGCGTTAGTGCTCTTCCGCCGTGGCCATGCCGATGTAGACGGACGGCAAGATAGTGAAGACATACGCCTGAATAATCGAAACAAAGATGTGCAGCCCGATGAAAGCCAACGGCAGAACCGCGGGGAAAACTCCAAGGATAACGCCAAGCACAGGCGTCTTGCTCCATCCCCAGAGCGCAGGCCCCGCGAGCAGGCTGAGAAAAATGGCATAAATCATGTCGCTAGCGAAGATGTTGGCCCAGAGACGGACGGTCAGAGAGAGCAGGCGCGCCGTGGTACTGATAATTTCCACAGGAAAAATAAGGGGGGAGAGCCACCAGACTGGCCCTGCGAAGTGCTTCAAGTATCCGCCAACGCCATGATGCCGGATGCCCTGCCAGTTGAAATAGAGAAACGTGAGGACGGCGCAGGCCAGCGGTACGCTTACATTTCCAGTCGGCGAGGCGAAGAACGGAAAAGCTCCAAGCAGATTGCTCAGGAGCACGAAAATCGAGATCGTTCCAACAAACGCGATGAACTGCGGAGCGTCATGACCTGTGTTTTCTTCGAGGAGATCGCGGATGCCGACGCCCAGTGGGTTGGTGAGCAACATCTCGGCGACTTGTTGCATGGCCCCAGGCTTTTCGACCGACAAGCGTGCACGGAGAAACAGGGCAACCAGCGTTCCGATCAGCAGCACGACCATACCCATTACTACGTGCTGCGGAATGGGTAACTCTTGGCTTTCTGGCGTGATGTGCAGTATGTGAAACAGCCAAAGGGCCAGCGGACCCAGAAGATGATTGACCAGCTTCGTTATGCCGAGTACGTGTTCTTCCATTCTCTAGTCCACGGGACGCAGGATTTCCCACACACTGGCCGCAATCGTCGCGGCTGCTAAAGCGCACAAACCCACGACCATGCTGCTAACGGGAACGTGCAGATAATTAAAAATAACATAGACCGCGAGGGCGAGCAACCCGTAGCGAAAAATGGCGGTGAAGTACGTTGCGAGAGGAACTTGCGGCCTTTCGCGGCCTTCCTGAGCCTTGGAAGCCTGCACCAAGGCGTCGAGTCCACGTTTAAGCCAACGGAAATTGAGCCAGGCCAGAGCCGTGCCGATCGCGAGACCAGTGGCCCAAGGCCGTTGCTTGGCCAGCGCCAGAACCGCGGCCGCGGTGAAGCCAAATAACAGTGTCAGCCAAGCGATTCGCCGCTCGGTCGCCGCGCTGGCAACGACCTCAGCCACCTTGGCTTCCATTGCTACTGCCTGGTAGTCGGCGCAAAACCTCGCGAATGCCAGCGTAAAAGCCGAGTCCGCCAAAGACCAGCATGAGCCACGGACCTGTGTGCAGCCAGCGGTCGAGAAAATAGCCGAGCAGCCCACCGGCAACAATTGCGCCGACAAAGGTGAAAGGCAACTCCAAAGCAAGTGCGGGCTGCGATGCGAAATCCCGCGACTTTTTAGATGCTTGTGATTCCGAATGGCTTTCGTCCTGCTTATTGTCCGAAGGCATAGTGCGCGAGCCGCGTGAACGGCTCAGGATACAACCCGGCGGCGAGGGTGACAAACGCGGTGACGGTGAGGGCCAGGGCCTGCGCGTTGGTCATGATAGGACGCGGCGCTTCACCCGGCTGCTTCAGCCACGCATGCACCACGATGCGGAAGTAGTAGTAGAGCGCGGGCACGATATAAAGCACGGCAAAAACGGCGAGCAGCGGATGGTGCGTCTCGATCAGCGAAAGGAAAATAAAATACTTGCCCATGAAGCCGGCGGTCGGCGGAATCCCCGCGAGCGAAAGCATGAAGATCAATAACAAAAGCGCCGCCGCAGGGCTCCGCTGGTACAAGCCATTCAAGTCCTCAAGTTCTTCGCCGATCAGCCCCTTCTGGCGCAGCACGATGATCACCGCGAACGCGCCCGCGGTCATAAAGACGTAGGCGAATAGATAGAAAGCAATTCCCGTCGCTGCGGTGTTGCTTAGGGTTCCGGCAGCCTCGTCCCAGGAAAGGAGACCGAGAAGGATGTAACCCACATGCGAAATCGAGGAGTATGCCAGCAGACGTTTCACGTTCGTTTGCGTCAGTGCCGCAAGGTTTCCCCAAGTGAGCGACGCAACGGCTGTGCCAGCAATCAGATAAATCCATGTCTGGTGCGAGGGCGCAAAAACTGTAGTGAACAGCCGCAACAACAGCGCAAAACTTGCCGTCTTTGATGCCACGCTAACATACGTCGTGACGGGCGTCGGCGCGCCTTCGTAAACGTCCGGCGCCCATTGATGAAAAGGCACGGCGGCGATTTTGAAGAACAGGCCGACCGCAACCAGTACGAAAGCTACAGCAAAGAAAATGGGCGCTTGATTCAGAAGCGACGGATCAAGGTGTAGTACGGCAGGATACCTGTCCGCCAGGATCTGGCGTG
>Ga0307479_10003229_pt1 | contig 14826 bp, 16 predicted proteins | sample atmos_gasesECM4C_FD_203743 | JGI IMG/M metagenome (GOLD analysis project Ga0307479, IMG submission 203743) | Hardwood forest soil microbial communities from Morgan-Monroe State Forest, Indiana, United States - atmos_gasesECM4C_515 | ecosystem: Environmental > Terrestrial > Soil > Temperate...
AACATAAAGGATCGCGGTTGGTTACAACGACAAGGGGACCGTCGCTCTGCTCGTGACCGCTGGCAGACCCGAGGAACGTTGTGTCACGGAATGAACGGTGCAAACTCGATCGAGCGTCTCGCGCAGATTCATCAGGCTGAGAAAGCTGGTTAGAATTCGTCGCTTCAGTTCGTCAGTTAAACGTAGGCTGCAGCTTACCCGGGCCAGGAGGTGGGTACACTCGCATACGTATTTCCCAACTGCTGCTTGGCGTTCCACGTCTACCCCGTGTAAGACAATCTCGCGATGCATCTCGGCACAACTCTGTTCTACGCTGGATACAAAATGCCTCACGCACCGGCCGACTGATTCGAGTTCCGGTGGCACCGGGGTCTCGCAGCAACAAACACAAGGCATCTCGCGGATCTCTGCCCTATTCTGGTGCAACTGAAGTACCAAAGACCCTCTTATCAGGTGTTTACCCTACTAGTGCCATTAGGCCCTGCTGTTCTTAAGATTGGGACTCCAATTGGCGTGAACGAAGTTTTGCTGCCCTTCATCCTAAGCTAAGTCCTGGCAAGCATTTAGAGCCGAGATCGCGGAACCACTCTCGCCACCAAGATATCTCTGTGGGCATTGCCGCTTATGACTCCGGCGTTAGCCTGCCCGCCTTGACTCACCCAAAGACATCGGGTCGGTGCGCTTTCGAGAAGATATAATATTTTTTATAGATGAACTTGAGAATCAGCGCTAACTAACAAGCCGAGTCGGCAGAGTTATTTTGGGGCAGTCATTGACTACCGGCCTTTGCAGCTTGGCGTCGGTCCCTGTCCGTCAGAAGTTCCGCTTCTTCCTTGATACTCAGCGAGGAACTTTGGCCTTGCGTGCCCTTCCATCTCGGCTGGTTGCAACGGCTCGAAACGGCGGCTCGACATGAGCAAAATCCTCCCATCGCCAAACCCAGCCCGAGCAATCCCATTCGAGTTCGAGGCCCGGAAGCACGTGTCCCAATTCGCTAATGGTTAAGACCGCGAAGACTTTTGTCAAGGAGAACCAGATCAGGCTGACCGTCGTCGGGTGGCTTGTGCGGCGCCGCCGTCGATGTTTGCACTGCGGCAAGCGGTGGACTACTTTCGAGAAAGACTCTCCCCGCCGTTCTGTCAAATAAATCTCGACCGCTACCGGTAGCGCCAAAAATGCGCACGCGACCGAATAGGGAGCGGCGCTAACGGCACGGTGCGCCTCAAACTATATGTGAAGAAAAACTTCTTGGTGTGAGGAGCCGGAACCGTGCTTGCAAACCTGAAAGCGACCTTGGCGGTGCGCCGTCTGCGCCAGGTGGACCTCTCCATCGAGTTGAAGATCAGTCCCAGTTTACTTAGTGAAATCATCAACGGTCGGCGCAGTGCCGAACCTTTGTTGCGCGCTCGCTTGGCCGAAATCCTACAGGCCAACGAGGACTGGCTGTTCGCGCGCACGATTCAGATTCCGCCGAAGTCTAACGCGGAACAGACGCCGACGATCGCCTGACCTGGAGAAGTTCGCGAACGATGAATCTCGCAAACGCAAACGACTTTTGGAAGCTGCGCCGGCTGGTCGGTCCCGCCGTGCGGCTGCTCATTCTGCTGGCAGCCTATACGCCCGCCGACTGGACCGGGGATGCAGCGGTGTACGCAGCCAGCGGAAATGTAATTGGGGGATCCAGAACTCGCGGAAGTTTTGCAGGTTACACCTGGAATCATCGCGAGATGGCGTCGCCGACTGCAAAAGGCGGAACTGCTCGACGGGCTCGTAAAGCCGGGCATTGGACGGGTTTTCATCATCAGCGCAGTGAATAGGGTCCTTTAGGTGAACGCGAGCTTCAAGCAATACGCTGAAACGCTGGACTCTATGGAGGTCCTGAGAGTGACCACCTCGAAAAAGGGAGAGTACGACATCCCAAGGGAGAAAGACGGCCGGATTGCCCTCGTGGATCCCGAGGAGCGCGCGCGACTGCGCGAGTTTCTTCTCGAGTTCTGCCAGCGGCTCGAATGCCCCAATCCCGAACACGCCACCGAGTTGAAGCCGACGAAGAAAAGCAAAGCGGCCTAGAACGTGAACGAGAAACCTCTTTCGCAATGGCAGAGCATCGGCCAGCGCCTGGCGCAGGCCAAGGACGGCGAGTACACGGTTGTTGACCCAGAAGGCGCCGCGGATCCATTTGCTCGCAAGCTTCGAAGTCGCCTGAAGAGCATCGCGGCCTGCAGGCTAATTCGGCACTCGGTCAAAATCGTGGACGGGAAGATAGTCGTCACGCGCCTGGGCCTTTTACCTCAGGTAGCCGCTGGTTTGTCTGCGACGCAGGCAGGAGTACTCCAGGGCAGACGTGGAGCATACGCTCGGGAGTCGGCTGGAACTCCCTGATAGCCTGCTCCTGCGAATAGCCGCTCCTGTCGGCTTTTCGCTTCGCACTTCTCGCGTACGCGATCATCGGCCTCGCTGCGGGCTTGCCGCCAGGTGATTTGTGAACCATTTCCTGGAGTGTTTCTCGAAGTTGCTCTTGGACAAGGAACTCTTCTTGCGCTTTCCATACCATCCCCTCCCAAACAGCTGTCCGTAACCTGTCGGAGCAGGTGTGAACCGTGGTGAAATCTAAACACACCTCGAAATGGACAAGTCTCTGCAACCGCATCGCGAAGCTTCGGGAAGGCGAGAGCATCGTTCTCGAACATGAAGGCGACCCGACCGAAGAGGTTCAGAGGATACGTAGTGGTCTGAACCGCGTACGGTCTTGTACCTCGATCCGACGCTCGATCAGGGTCGTAGAGGGGAAGATCGTGATTACGCGCATGGGAATGTGGCGGCGACCTCTAGGGCAGTTTTAAGCGTCCACAGTGCCCGTCAAACAATAACTATTGCGCGTTGGCGACTACGGGTAACTTCGGATCGCTGCGTGGGAGTCGTTATGGAACGCCGCGCAACTCGACGCTTCCGAATGAAGCTGCCGTTGAGGGTCCGCTGGGCGACTAAATCGGGAAACGGGGAAGCTCAGACGGAGTCTGAGGACATCTCGTCTCGAGGCGTTTATTTCTTCCTGCCGACAAAAATTAAGAAGGGTTCGTGGGTGGAGTTGGTCCTTGTTCTGCCGCACGAAATAACCTTAGCCGAACCCGTTCTCGTCCGCTGTCAGGCACGCGTGCGACGGACGGAAATCAAGAAAAGGAATCGGGTAGGAGTGGCGGCCGAGATTGAAATTTACCAAGTTTTGCGTGAAGACGAGAACAACGGCTCCAAAGCTTCAAATTCCGGGCGATAAGAGACAGAAACAAAGCCAGGGAGGATGGACAGCCAGTTCCATCCTCCCTGAGACCAACAGCGGGCAAGCCTTATGAATCTACTTTTTGGCAGCGAACACCGGCACACTCTGTATTTGGCCGGCCTTGGCGAGCTGTTCGCGTTCAGCCTTCGTGAGCGGTTTGTAAACCAGGGACATGCCATCCTGGGGCAAGTTCAGTGACCGAATCGTGCGTTCGTTTCCTTGAGTCGTGACGATTAGACAGGCAGCACCCTTCTCGCTATCTTGAATCGTCGGTATGCGTGTATAGAACGACTGGCTGTTGCTCACCGACTGGACGAGCGTCGCAGTGTGGAGTGAGTCCATGGTGATCATGTATTCGCCAGCTGGGAGTGTGGCTGTGCCCCAGTGCACTTCGTAAGGCAGCGTGAACCTGCCCATGACGCTCTGGGCATTGGCAGTGGCCGTGAACGCGCACATCGCTAACGTAAAGATCGCAAGCATTCTGACGGTTTTCATGTCTCGATCTCCTCTCGTTGTGAGTCGTTTCAACTGCCTCATCTGAGTGCGCATCGTGCGTCCACAAGGCGCAGGAGGCAATGGACGGGGCCATGATTCCGCCATTATTCCGGCTTAACAGCTAACTGGCCGAAGAGAAGGGATTTCCGCGTCCCGGGGCGGAGAGATCGTACTTACGGGGATTAAATGACGGGGCGCAAGGTGCGTGAGATTGTGGAGCGAGGCTGCGGAAAGCGAGACGCCATGTGATTCGCGGTAGGATGATCCACTTTGGAGCGGCGTCCCGAGCTGAGGAGCTGTTGGTACGCCTCGCGCCAATCTGGCAGGGCCCCGGACTCAGAGGTCCAGTGTGCGTATGCTGCCTCATTGCACCAGTTCACTAACTGCGGCATTGCTGCCGCGTGAGGACTCAAGCTGCGATACTGTCGCATGGACTGTTCGTCCTTCCACGTCGTCAGAGTCCAGAACGTGAAGCCGCGGTCCAACAGCAAGGCACCTCCTAAGAACCCCGGTGCATGGGCAGCTTGCTTAGCAGAGCGCCAGACCATGACCACAAAACCCGGAAGGAAACGAATGGAACGGATTCGCAGGCGCGTAACAGACACCCACATCCTGCTAGCATACATCTGCAGAACCTTACGGGCGCACGCCCGTTTTTATCTTTTCTAACCGGAAGGAATCGTGGAGCGAAACACCCAGCCGCTGGACCGCAGGGAAATGACCAGGAAGCGAATGTGAGAATCGGCATGGTGAGCCGTTTCTATTTTCGGCGCAAACTCTGCGCTTAGCAGCTTCCTGATATCGGGATCGGTGGTGTGGTAGGTGACATCTCCGATTTGTTCGCCCCGGCTTCGATCCCTTAAGCCACTATAACCAATGAGCGATTGCAGAAGCCCTTCCCGTTGATCAGTCTTCTGCCTCAAATCGACTTCGTCCCTGAACTTAGACTTCTCCATCAGCGACTGCTTATACCACGGAGAAAGAAAGAACCACTTCTAAAACAAATCTTTCCCGAACCCCGAAGAGGCCAAGTTTCGATGGTGTGGATTCAATCAGTTGCGTCGAGCCACGAAAGAGGGTTTTCCGAACCAGGGGAAAAGGCACAACCAAAGAATCTGACTTCTCGAGAGCCGGGGTCCGAGTTTAGAACGTGGCGCGCAGCCGCGCGCTGACGCTGCGGGGAGGGCCAATCGCCGTGCCGGAGAACAGGCTCGCAAAATTGATGACGTTCACTCGATCGGTGAGATTTGCGGTTTGTATCAGCAAAGATAGCGTTCGCAAATCCCGCCGGTAGAGATCCACGCCTGCACCCGCATCCAACGACAGAGAGGGGCGGACACGGCCGTCCGCAAAATTGACACGATCCAAGACCGGGGCGCCATACTGCGATAGCAGAAAAGTAAAATCGATAGGTGCATTGCCCAAATCAACGGGCAATCCGCTTCCGTATTCGGTGCCCAGCGCCAGCCAAAACCGAGGTACAGCCTGGAAGCGCAAGCGTCCCCTGAATGTGTTCCGTTGGTCCTGCGAAATCGCGAAGCGGCTGGTATCACTCAGTGCTGATGCCGCATCTGCGCCGAGAATGAGCCCTCCAGTAATTGGTCCCTGGCCGATTCCTGTTTGATTCGCATAGCTCACAGAGCCAGAGAACCGGCCCCATCGCGGAACTTCCAAGCGAACTTCTTCGCCTTGAATTTGTGCAGTAGCAAACGCTATCGGAAAACTCACGCCGGTGTTCAACAACAAGTCATCATCTGCAAAGTCGCGAAAGTCCCGGCGGAAAAGATTGGCATCGATGCGAAGCTTACTGGCGAGTCCTTTCGTGATCCCGACTTCATAGAAGTTGCCCAAAGATGGCTTCACAGGCAGCCGCAGCACTTCCGGGCTTATGGAATCAAGTTGCGGAGAACTGGCGAGAAGAAGATTTTCAACAGCCGGCGTTTGGAAAGCTCGATCGTAGGATACGTGAATCAGGAGATCGAGCGAGGAGAAAAAACGAGAGGCGGCAAGGCGCGGACTCCATGCCGATTCGCTTACAACGAACGAGTAATGGTCAAAGCGCAAGCCTGCACTGATGTTCCAGCTTCCAAGACGGATTTGATCCTGGGCGAACACGGACTGCTCGCGGTCCCAACGCCGATCAATAAATGAGAGCGCCAGCTGCACGCCAGGATCGAACTGTGTCGGGTCAGTGATTGCGTATTGCAAGGCTTCGTGAACCGGACTGAAGAGGGCATCCGCTCCGATCTTCCAATCATTTCTGCCATGATGGCCGGCCATATCCGTGCGGATATAGCCTTCGCGGAATCCGCGCCGTTGGGAGGCGATGATCGGTGTGGAGAACGGATTGGAGGACAATTGTGCGGTGGTGTCACGCACGCTGCCTTGCACGTCCAGGAGAAGGTTGGTTCCAATCGTTCGCTGATAGTATGCCGCGCCGGTAGTTTCCTCATTCTGGCGACTCTGCCGCTGGCCGCCCATCTGCTGTAGCACTTCATTCGGAACCAGAAAGTTCACAACATCGTGAGCCACGGTTATCCGGAGGCGACTGCGATCGGAAAGTTCCCTTGCGTAGGACGAGGAGAAACTGCCCGACGAGCCATTATTCGTATAGTTGCCCAGGACAGGCGGGTCGAGGTAGCGATCCGAGTGAAACCCGCCGGCACTCGCAGACAGATAGTTTCGGCCGCGCTTATAGCTTAGGTCGATATCCGCGTCTTCGCTCCCAAAGCTTCCTCCTCCTACCAGGAACTGCCCGTGTAAACCGGTCGGCGCATCTTTCGGAGTTGTGATTTCGATGACGCCGCCAAGCTTGCGGCCGTATTCCGCCGGATAACCCGCCGTGCGGACGCGGACGGAATCCGATTCCTCGGCTTCAAACGGAGCCGCAAAGGCGGGAGATCGGTTCTCGGTAAGCGGCAGACCATCGACAACGAATTGCACTTGGTATTCCGATTCGCGCGGGTGTGGGACCCCGCCTGCCTCGTAACTCCAGCCTGGCAGCGAATTGACGAGATCGAGCAAACCACGTCCCGGTTGAGACGGCAGTTCTTCCTGGATTAGTTGGGAACCGATTGTGGCGACGGTGCTGGTTCGATTGGGATCGACCAGAGTTTCGGAAGCGGTGACCTGGACCTGGGTCTCAACTGACGCAAGCCCGAGTGTGACCTTCACAGACAACGGCACCTCGGATCGAATCTCGATTGCTTGTGCTTTTGGTGCGAAACCCGGATGCGCGATGCTGAGCCGATACAGCCCAAAGGGGAGATCCTGCGCTGTAGCGCGGCCATCAGAATCGGCAGAGAAATTGCGCCGCACCTGGTTGGCCTCGCTGATTAATTCCGCCGCTGCGGCTACGGGAGCACCTTCCTGATCCTGTACCTCAAGATGCAATTCTCCTAGCTCACGCTGAGCATCCGCTGAGAGGGACAAGAGCATGAAACCAGGCAATATCGCCGCGATTCGTAAGGCACCCGCCAAACGCATGAATCAAGTGTGTAACACTTCCCACTCATCCGTAAATGGGATGTGTCAGCCGGAAAGCTATCAAGTCAGCACACTCAGCGAAACGCTGCAGTGACGGCGGCGCTTCCGCTGGCCGAATCAAAACGAGTTTTTCTGACAAGGGTTCGGGAACTCTGAGGCTTAAGGTTTTCCGAACCACTTTCTCGGGCTTCCCGGGCGATTCGGAGCACCGTACTGACGCCAACCCCTAGCTCGCGGGAAATCTTCTTCCAGCCAAGCCCCTCCGCGCCTTCAACAAGGCGTTAGTGTTTCCGAAAAATTCTTGACTGATCCCGTCGTGAGAACGCAAAGTACCACAAATTGGCGGGATGACGCCGGAACTCAGCAGGAAAATTGGATTCGGTGGAGTCTGATTGGTTTCGTCGACCGAAAGGACGACTTATCTGCAGCGCGCTCGAAAGCCCTAAGCAGGGAGATTCAAGCGCCGTACCAAATCTTGGAAGTGGCTGTCGGAGTGAAGAGGAGCCAATTTTGGATTTACCCTTAGGAAGGGAAGCGCGCCATCGCGTCTTTTGTATGCCTTTTCCAGCCAGGCAAGTGCCTGGCTCGTATTCCCGAGGCCTGCAAACACCAGAGCAAAGGAAAAGGGTGAAACGTATTCCTTCTTTGAGAGCTCCTTGAGCTCCTGTAACAGCCTGAGCGCATCCTTCTGCTTCCCTGCAATTGCAAAGGCATGCCCGAGTTGTGCTAAGTCTCTGGAGCTGCGTTTGGAACATTCCACGGCTTTTTCGAACGCCGCAATAGCCTGCGGGTACATTTCCTGCTGTTCGTAAGCTCGTCCGAGGTCCTCGTACGCACGAGCAAAGCTTGAGTCAATCTCGAGAACCCTCGACGACTCTTCAACCGCCTCTGCGTAATGACCGGCAAAGAACAGAATGGACGCGAGGTTTGCCCCGGCCGGCAAGGAAACGGGATCAAGCGTCTTAGCGCATCGCGCCTCAGCGATGGCTTCGTTCTTCCGACCTACGGCAATCAAATAGTTCGCATAGTAAAAGTGGGCATTCGCGTAGTTTGGGTTTAGCTTAATCGCTTGCTTCAAGTCTCGATCGGCAGCTAGCCAGTTGAACTCGTGGAAATGAGCATGCCCCAATGAGGTGTGTGCTTCCGCTAGGGTCTCGTCCATCGCTAGCGCCTTCCTTGCAGCAGCCTTTGCTTTGGTCGTTGCCTCTCGGGGAGGAAGGTGACCCATATCGTGATGCGTCAGATAAGAATCAGCCAGCCCGGCAAAAGCCACAGCGTAATGTGGATCATGCTCGATGGATTTCTTAAAGTATTGAAGACTCTTCTGTAGCGCCTCAAGCGTCCTGCGGTTCAACAAATAGCGCCCTTTAAGATATGCCTCATACGCTTGGGGATTAACGGTACCCGCGTTGGCCAGGCGTTCCTGTTCCTGCGGCGCCAGCTTGATTTGGATCTCTTTGGAGACTGCCTCGGCAACCTCAAATTGCAAGGTGAGCAGGTCACCCAGGTTTCGCTCGTAGCTCTCGGCCCAGAGATGCGACTCATCGCTAACCTGGATGAGTTGGACCGCGGTGCGCACTCGATTGCCTGAGCGCCGCACGCTCCCTTCGAGCACGTGAGACACACCGAGTTCCCCGCCAATCTGGCGAACGCTCTTATCGGTCGACTTGTACTGCATGGCCGAGGTTCGAGCGATGACGCCCAATCGCTCCGGATTCAAGCGGGCGAGTCGGGTAATCATTTCTTCCGTCATGCCCTCACTAAAATAGTCGTGCTTCCTACCACCACTGAGATTCTCGAATGGCAGCACCACCATCATCAATCTCTCCGTGGCCGCACGCGCAGGCTGTCCCGGACTTTCCATTACAGGAGCCGCGAAACGATATCCTCGTTTAGCAATGGTGCTGATGAACTCCTGCCCGTCAGAGGGGTCGTCGAGAGTTTTGCGAAGAATCGAGATCGTACGGGTCAGGCTGCCCTCTTCCACGAAGGTGTCCTTCCAAACGTGTTTCAGCAGGTCCTGTTTCTCAACCACATTTCCGGCGTTCTGAACCAGCACCAACAGGGTGTCAGCTGCCTTTGGTGGGAGGCGAACGGGTCGGTCTCCGCGAAAAAGGACGCGGCCATTCGGGTCCAGACGGAATCGGCCGAAACGATAGAAACGCCGCTCCGAAAGTTTGGGCATTAAACTCGTCCGGATCGTAAGGAATCGGTAAGAAAAATATCAGTTTTAGCGAAGGACTTCCACACGCGTTTGTTTCTATATTCACGCACGCACAGGATGTGGGGCGCCTCAATGAGATTCCTCTTAGCAAACCACGCGTGCCCCTCTCCCGGCGGGAGGCTTCGACAATGGAAATCGTGAAAGTCAGAAATGCAATTTCTCTGGTGATTCTCGCTGCTTCCTTGATGGCCACCAGTGTGTCGCTGATGCCAGGTTCCAAGGCAAAGGGACCAAACCCAAGTGAGTCCGCGACACCGGCGGCCGGCTACAACATTCACGTGACAGCACCCCATGTAGTGGGCGGTAAGGTGATGGGGCCTTTCCACCACTACTGTCGAGTGCTGTCGCCTGACCCAATCATTGAATGTCTCTGTTACCGATCAAGTGATCCGGGTGCGCGCCTCGAGCAAGTCGAATACATCATCTCCAAGTCCATCACTCGGACGGGTGCCGTGGCTCTAACCGACTGGAACAAGAACTGGCACGATCACAAACAAGAGATAGCCACCGGCCGGGTCCAGGTGTTGGATTTGCCAGCGGACAAGGCTAAGGAAGTGGCCGACCTAGTGTCCACTACGGACGGAATCATCTTCCATCTGTGGTCAGATGGTGACAAGGTTCCGAATGGCAGAGTGATGGTTGCGCAATCAGTGGGGCACGTAAACCTGACGCAGGCAGAATTGGAGAAAGGGGCCCACGAGGCCGGTTCCGCGACGCCTTCTAGAAAATGACGGCAGAACCCCGTCGGCACTGATCGAAGAGCGATCCACTCGATGTGAAAGCCGGGCAGATAGGACCCGCTATGAATGTGAACATATACCCCTTCCATAGAGCGGGATTGCAGTTCAACACGTGGACTTTGCACTCAATGAAACTGAATTGAGGTCCTTCCTGCGGGGCAAAGAGACTTGGTTCGAGACTGATTACGTGGTCTTTCGTCGGGGCAATGATTGCGCGGTCGCTGAAGTCCAGAAGGCCGAACGAAAGGATCTGTTCTGCAGGATCATGAAAATCTGCATCGTCTCATTGCCAGATGCCTCACGCTGGATTGATGATTTTACCGTCGACACAGGCAATCCTAGTGCGCTCGCGGAGAAGGCTCGGACATTGGGGGTAACAGCTTCAGAGGCGCTCGTTGTGAATGGGCTTTATGAGCATGTCAATTTCATTCATCGGCCGCAGCCTAAGATCATAAATTTATTTGACCTGTCGCCTCCCGAGCCACCGCGCTTGCTCGATATGGCGCGGCGCGTCCTTAGAAATCGGGATTTCCCTGCCGTCGTTTTGAACCCAAACATCCAGTCCATTCCAGAGATGGTGAGGCATCTGGGTGACAAGTCCATCTTGTTCCCGTGTGCCGTCTCCGAACTCAAGGCGATGGCAAGAGCATTCTACTTGGATGAAAGACCCAGCCGACAGGATTGGGTTCTGGTTGGCTGTGAAAGAAGCCGACAAATCCATCGTCACGTCTACGGCGACGACCCGCCGCGCATCGAACTCTGCCCCAAGGCACGATCGCGACATTGCCAAAAAGGTTGAACGATCTTTCGACCATGCAGCAGCGCATGAGCGCAAGAGCACCGTCAGCGGCGAACAATTTCTTGGGGCGCCGAACTGTCTCTCATCGAAGATGCAATCCGGGCGTTACTCGAGACTCAGCGCACCCAAGCTGTAAAGGGTTCTGCCACCGAATGTAACTGTTGAAGCTCCAGTTAGGACGTTCAGTCTAGTGTTGCAATGACCGATTGAATCCACCCAACTTATGAGGAACTCTCCCGAAACCAACTGAGTGCTGCGCTTCTCTCGGTCGTGGGGATCTAGGCTGTTTTTACTTTTTCCTTCGGCTCAGCCAAGCCTGCATTCAAGCGAGAGATTTCAGTGAATACGGACCAGTCGTGTTCGCCCAAACCATAGGCTTGAGCGGCAGTGATTTTGTCGCGAACGATGCTGGCGAAAGGCAGTGGAACGCGAAACTCCGCCGCCGCTTCCATGATGTATCGGACGTCTTTTGAGCCGGCACCGTCGAGAGTCGATCCCAGAATCTGGCTAAAGTTACGTGCGTGGATCTTGTCTATGTACCTGGGCATGGCGGGGTGCTGTAGCACATCCTTGAGCATGGAGGCGACCGTTTCCAGTTTAAGGCCTTGCTTTTCCGCAAAAGTAAAGGCTTCACCCATGCTTTCCAGCAGACAGGCCGCGAAGAAGTTCACCACGAGCTTGAAACTTGCTGCAAGCGCCGGATTATCGCCTAACACCAGGATCTTTGCCGTATAGGCTTCGAGCACCGGCCGAGTACGTTCCAGGACGGCGGGCTCGCCTGCGACAAAGGTCATAAGCTTTCCCGCGGCAGCGTGGTCTGGATGTCCCGCGAAAGTCGCAGCCAGGTAGTGGCTGCCATGATCCTTATGTAGTTTGGCAAATTGGGTCGTCGCTTTGGGGGTTACGGTCGAGGTGCCAATGTGGATGGCGCCCGTACGCAAGCCTGCAAGAATACCGTTCTCTCCGAGCAGGTTCTCAAGGACCGAATCGTCGCCCATCAAGCAGGTGAGGACTATGTCCGCCTGCGCTGCGGCCTCGCGCGGCGAGTGAGCGATCACCGCGCCTGAGGTGGAGAAGTGTTGCGCCTTCTCGGGAGTGCGGTTGTAAACGATGAGGCGGTGACCCGCTCTCTGGACACTTTGGGCAATGCCGGAGCCGATGCGACCTAGTCCCAGGCAAGCGACTGACAATTGTTGCGCAGTCATTTGATTGCACCTCAAACGGCAGGCAGATGGTGGCGGGATTGTAGCACAGCCAGAGAAATGGGATTTTCCGAAAGGGCTTCCTGCCAGTCAGACGATAAAAAGTCAAGTTTCCGACAACAAGACTTCGCGGGACTTGGCCGAAAGGTGTGATAGGACAGCCGATTATTGCCGGCCAATCTTCTAAATCACATCCCTAAAAGCCGTAGGCGAGAAGGGCTATTCTCTTCCCACTGGAATTTGCGGTCGCGCTCTGATCCCCTCGGTCTAGGTCTTCCAATCGGGCGTTTCCACATAGGCGCGGTTGATGTCGGCGACTGTTGCGGTGCCACAATTGCCCATCACCAGCTTCAACTCACCTTGCAGGATTTCGAGCACGCGATCGACGCCTGGCTGTCCAAATGCTCCCAAACCCCACAACATGGGACGCCCGATCCCCACTGCCTTAGCGCCCAGAGCCAGGGCTTTGAACGCATCGGTGCCGCGGCGAATGCCGCCGTCGAGGAACACCGGAATGCGCCCATTGACCGCTGCCACCACTTCCGGCAGCGCTTCAATCGTCGCGCGCGAGGTTTCCGTAGCTCGCCCTCCGTGGTTCGAAACCAGAATGCCGTCGATGCCGTGTTCAAGACACAGCAGGGCGTCCTCGCGCGTATCCATGCCCTTGATGATGAACTTCCCTTTCCAGGATTTGCGGATGCGGTCGGCGAAGGCCCAGTCCATCGCGGGATTCGTCATCGTCACGCCAGCCATGTTGATGCCGTCGTACATCGGGCGTTCTTGGGCGCTAGGTCCTGCCGCGCTTTCGTGGCAGGTGGTGCACTGCTTCACATCCTTCGGGCGGGTGCGGAGGAAGGTTTCGCTATTGCGGCCCGTCGTGTTATCGACGGTCAGGGCGATCACGGTGACTCCGGCCGCCTCCACGCGACGCAGGATTTTCTCGCAGGCGTCCCACGAACTCGGCGCATAGAGCTGCTGCCAGACCGCGCGGCCGAGCGCCTTGATGACGTCCTCGACGGGAGTCGAAGTGGATGTCGATAGGAATTGCAGAGTGCCGCGCGCCTTGGCCGCGCCTGCGACGGCTAATTCGCCCGCGGGGAAGAACGATTTTTCACCGCCGGTCGGGCAGGTGAATATCGGGCTATTGTAGACAGTGCCGAAAAGCTCGACGCGCATATCGACTCTTGTGGCGTCGCGCAAACGGCGCGGGCGCAACTCCACATGCTTGTAGCCCTCGCGATTGGCGCGCAGCGTGGCGTCGTCGTCCACGCCGCTGGCCATGAAGGCCCAGTGGCCGGACATCACCTTGCGGTGCGCGGCCTCTTCGAAATCCATGACGTTCAGCGCCTCGGCAGGAGACGCGATCACCTCGCTCGCGGCCGGACTTGTCTGCGCGAAGCCGCTTTTTTCGAGGAAAGCGGCGACCCCTCCGAGCGCAGCGACGTAGGGGCTTGCCGCCAGAAACTTCAGAAATTCACGGCGGGCCGTGGAAGTAAAGGTTGGATTGTTCATCGTGGTTAACGTCCTCACGGACAGGGGAAAAGTATCTCTCCTCCGACTTTTTGATTTGACCGAGGGCATCGTACGCTTTTCCCGCCCTCGACACAACGAAGCTGCCACAAGAGCAGGCCCCCGCGAGATCGGCGGTGTTCCGATGGCTAAGTCCCGAGTCACGGGCAAACCGAAAGTAATCCCCACGTGAACCGGATAGGGCCTTCTCATGGAAGGCCCTATCCGATTTGCAAAGGCGGAGGGCCGGTCCCGAGGATAACTTCCGAGCGGCCGACCATTTGCGCAGAGTCTCCTACCTCGTAGCGCAGCATATGAGCATTGCAGTCCCCTTGACGGGCGGCTGAAACAAATTCATTGGCTACGGCAGGACGATGACTACTCCCACCATTCCTAACTCATCGTGTAGCACGCACTTGTATTGGTAAATGCCGGGTCCGGTAAAGGTCGCGCGGAAGCGCGTTGCGCTGTTGAGGTTGAACGGAGCCTGCGCCAGACCAATGCGATCTTGCGGCAGCTCGGTAATGAAGCCCGAGTGCACTACATCCGAAGGGGAACTGAGGTAGGCGTGGCGGGCGCCATCCGCATCCACCGTGACGTTGGAGGAAGGCGGAATCTGATGTTGATTGTCCGGTTCAGGCCCAAAGGTTATGGTGTGGCTGGTCACGGCTTCTGCCGTGGTCCACTCCACGGTCTCGCCGGCATGGATCACTTTCACCTCGTCCATGAAGCGCATGACCGACGCCGTTTCTGTGCCTCCAGCAGTGCCAAGGATCTCGCCAGCACCGGCGACTACGGTGTTATAGCCGTCCTCGTGGACGTGCGCCGAGGGTTTGGCTTCGGAGAGCAACTCGGCGCGCTGGCGGTCAGCCTGACGGTCGTAAAACTCTTGTTCATGCGGCAAGGGCGTCTGCAAATCCAGCACATGGACCGTGGCGGTCATGTTGGGATGAGCCAAACACACCACCTTGAAGTTACCAGTCGCAGGAAAAATCACCGTGTATGTCTTCCCGTCAGCATTTGTCAGGATGCCGCTATTCACACATTCGTCGTTATCAAAGCCGGAGAAATCAGGAGTTCGTCCGTCTGGCGGC
>Ga0307479_10003230_pt1 | contig 14826 bp, 12 predicted proteins | sample atmos_gasesECM4C_FD_203743 | JGI IMG/M metagenome (GOLD analysis project Ga0307479, IMG submission 203743) | Hardwood forest soil microbial communities from Morgan-Monroe State Forest, Indiana, United States - atmos_gasesECM4C_515 | ecosystem: Environmental > Terrestrial > Soil > Temperate...
ACGACATGCTGACGGCGAACGACGCCGTGTCAATGGCGATCCAACTGACATTTGTTATTGAAACTGGCTTCACCAATTTGCATTTCCTGGGGCTGGCTGCCGATGCCATGGAGACGGGCGACGTGGAATTCAGCACGCTGATCTCCAGCATCCAGACAGACGAGGCTCGCCACGCTCAGCAGGGCGAGCCGACACTGCGGGTGCTGATGCAGCAAGGGAAAAAAGCAGAGGCCCAGCGCCTGATCGACGTCATGTTCTGGCGCGGGTGGCGAGCCTTCGCTCTCTTGACTGGCCCGGCAATGGATTACTACACGCCCCTTGCGCATCGCCGTCTTTCGTTCAAAGAGTTCATGCTCGAATGGATTATCAAGCAATTCAATGATCAATTCCATGATCTCGGCCTGGAGCGTCCTTGGTATTGGGATCTCTTCACGGACGAATTGGACTGGCTCCATCATGCCTTCCACTTGGGGACCTGGTTCAAGCGACGCACCCTCTGGTGGAACCCGGATGCAGGAGTGAGCGTGGCGGAGCGTGAGTGGCTGGAAGCCAAGTACCCCGGTTGGCACGACCGATTTGGTACCTATTGGCAGACCGTCGCCGAGAATGTCCGCCGGGGAGACGTCGCAAACACTCATCAGGAAACGCTCTTCGTTGTCTGCAACATGTGCCAGATTCCCGTGTGCAGCCCGACGGTTGGTGTACCGCCCCAGCTGGTCACGCACAACGGCCGGGTGTATACCTTCTGCTCCGACCCGTGCAGGTGGATCTTCGAGCAAAATCCGGCACGCTACGCAGGCCACCTGTCGATCATAGACCGCTTCCTAGCGGGCCACATTCAGCCACCTGACTTGGCGGGCGTACGGATCTATATGGGCCTTTCGCCTGACGAGCAAGGCACTGATGCGATGAGCTGCGCCTGGGCTTTTGAACAGCCGCAATCCGCAGCTACGTCCGCCGCCTAGAGACGAGCGAAACGTATGGCCACAGTTCCACTTCACGCAGCCTTTCGCCGCGATTTTGTGACGTTGTTGATCCTTGTAGATGATGAGGACACGATGGACGTGGTCGCTCAGAAAGTGGCCCGGCATGTGATCAACCGGCGCCTACCGGCTCGGAATGCCCGCATGCGCGTTCGATATAACCACCAAGTTCTGTCACCCGACCAAACGGTCGCGCAGGCAGGGATCCTGCCCTTGACTTTTGTTGAGGTGTTTTACGATGCCGGAGAACCCAGCCGCGCTGGAATGGACTGCGGTAGCTAACCTGGACGACCTTTGGGAAGGTGAGATGATAGACGTTCAGGTGGGGGATGAGCTGATCCTCCTCGTCCACTTGACCGGCGGCAACATCCGCGCTTATCAGGGCTGTTGTCCTCACCAAAAGACCCCGCTCGCCCAGGGGAAGCTGGAAGGCGGCGTCCTCACCTGTGCAGCCCACTCATGGCAGTTCGATTTGTCAACGGGGCGGGGTGTCAATCCAAAGAGCTGTCAGCTCGATCACTACGATCTCAAGATTGAGGATGCGGTCATCTTTGTGCGTGTCCCTCACGGAAGCAGGCGAGGAGATCAGCAATGAGGGAAGTTCGGCGGCAGAAGTTGGTAGGACCGGTGCTCCGTGGCATGGACGAGGAAATTATCGGGGCGCTCCTGGTCGCTATAGAACAGGACAATCCCGACCACGAGATATTTTATGAGGACCACGGCGGGTACGTGCGTATCCACGCTCCTCAGTGCTGCCGACTGACACGGAAAAGCCTGGAAGCGGCGTTAGGGCGGTCCTTTCGACTGGCCGAGCTGGAACCCTCGCTGTCGGGCTTTGCCGGACGAATGCGGTCTCACGGCGATGAGGCACTCGAGTGGTATCTGGAACGGGAGGACTAGCGATGCGAATCGTGCAGAGGCGCGAGCCAGCCAAAACGTGGAGTCTGTTGGGCGAGGTGCGCAAGAAGTCCAGCGAGTACGAGGTAGTAACCAGCAAGTTGCACTACCATTACAATCGCCAACCCGCTCCCTTTGAACTCGATCCAAACACGCCTATCAACGTGTGGTACCTCCGCTATCGGGAAGGTTCGCCCTTCCGGGCCGATACTTGGGAGGGCTTCCAGGATCCGCACCAGCTGACTTATCGCGCATACGTGGAGCGGCAAGCTGCGCGTGAAGCCTATCTCGACAATCTGGTCGATGAATTCGAGCGCCGGAACCAAGACTCGGGCCTTCAGCGACACTGGGTCGAGGTGTTGGATCGACTCTACCTACCTACTCGTTTCCCCATACATGCGTTGCAAATGGCCGCTCTCTACCTCGGCCAAATGGCTCCTTCATCCTCTATTACGAACGCGGCTTATTTTCAGGCGGCCGACGAACTCCGCCGCATCCAACGCGTGGCTTACCGGGCTAAATCCCTGTCACTCGAACATCATGCGGATCTAGCCTCCAGCACATACACCCGGCGGCGCTGGGAAGAGGACGCCGTTTGGCAACCTCTACGCGAGACCTTCGAAAAAATGCTCATTGCCTACGACTGGGGTGAGACTTTTGTGGCGCTCAATTTGGTAGTGAAGCCGATCTTCGACGCGATCTTCAATTTAAAGCTCGCAGAGCTCGCCCGTGCTCATGAAGATGCTCTGCTTGCCTTGATTCTCGATGACTTTGAGCTTGACAGCCAGCGGAGCCGCGATTGGACAGTGGCGCTGGTCCGATACGCCATCGCGCAGCGCTCTGCGAATACAGCTTTGATCAAGCAATGGATGGACCACTGGAAGCCGCTGGCCTATCGTGGTATGGAGGGGATCGTGAAGCTGTTCGGACAGGCGCCCCGTCCAGTGGAACCAGAAGCTGTTTCGGAAAAGGTGCGGGCCGCACACGACGCCTTCTTAGCTGGGTGTGGTCTTGATGCGGCTGCAGTAACGCAGGTAACTCCGATCGCGAAAATCGAGTTGGAGAAATCTGGAATCGATGTCATTGGCGACATGGTGGCCTGGGGTGCTCACTTTTGCCTCTTCTACGAGACAAAAGAGGATCTCCTCGACGCGTTGACGTCATATTGCAAATCAGGTTTGGAGAACGGCGAGTACTGCCTGTGGGTTGTGACCGAGCCCTTGACGATCGAACAAGCCATAGCTGCGCTGAAACAGGCGGTGCCCGACTTCGATAGGCACGTCGCGGATGGCTGTGTAGAAATTGTGTCCGCTAACGATTTTTTTCTGCAAGGCGGCAAGTTTGATCGCCAGCGAGTCGCAGAGGCTATGGTTGCGAAGCTCGCTGATATATGGGCCAGAGGTCATGCTGGCGTGCGGTTAACCGGTGATACCAGTTGGGTCACAAAACAGGACTGGATACCCTTTTGCGAGCTCGAGGACAGTATCAACCACGTTATCGGCAATCAGCGTTTGGCCGTGCTCTGTACGTATTCGCTTGCGTCCTGCGGAGCGTACGAAATCCTGGATGCGGTGCGTACACACCAGTTTGCCCTTGCAAGGCGGGATGGGAATTGGGTGATTATCGAGACCGCCGCGCTCAACCAAGCCAAGGCTGAGATCAAGCGACTCAACGAGGAACTCGAAGAACGTGTCGTAGAACGGACCAGCGAACTGATGAAGGCCGAACAGAGATACCGCGTGATGATCCAAACGGCCAGTGACGCGGTGGTCTGCATGGACGAGAGTGGCGTAATCCTCCTTGCAAATTCCGCCACCATGGAAGTCTTCGGGTACGAACCAGCGGAGCTGATTGGAAAGCCTTTGACTGTGCTGATGCCGGAATTCCTGCGGAAGGTGCACGAGGATGGATTCAGACGGTACATGGCGACCGGCCAGCGGCATTTGAACTGGCAGGGCACCGAGCTCACTGGACTCCACAAAAATGGACAGGCGTTCCCGGCCGAAATCTCATTCGGAGAAGAGACCGCTGACGGCCAGCGGATATTTACGGGTTTTGTCCGAAATATCAGCGAAAGAAAGCAAGCGGGGGAACTTCGAGCCTCTTTGCAGGCAACGCAAGGGGAGCTTGCACGGATCTCCAGGCTGACAACCATGGGCGAATTGACAGCATCCATCGCCCACGAAGTCAATCAGCCGTTAACCGCCATCACAAATAATGGCAGTGCCTGCCTGAGACTGCTCGCCAATCAGAATCTCGATCCTGAGGTTCTTCGGCGGGCTCTAGAGGAAATTGTTGCCGATGGCAATCGTGCGAGTGCGGTTATAGCCCGGATCCGCGGATTTATAAAGAAGGCGCCCGCGCAAAAGAGCGAATTGGATGTCAACGAGGTGATTCAGGAGGTGTTGGCTCTAGTTAGCCCTGAGCTTCAGAAGAATCGAGTAGCAGTCAGGTGCGAATTAGGGAAACCATTACCTCTCGTCCTGGCTGATCGCGTTCAGCTGCAACAGGTCCTGCTGAACTTGATCGTGAATGGCATCGAAGCTATGAGCGCAGTTACAGAGCGACCTCGCGCGCTCGTGGTGGAATCCCAGGTCGAGGAGTCTGGGGACTTGATGGTTGCAGTACGTGACTCAGGCACCGGCATTAGTTCGGAAGCCGATCGCGTCTTCACTCCATTCTTTACAACAAAAGTGAATGGTATGGGAATGGGTTTGCCTATCAGCCGCTCACTCGTCGAAGGCCATGGTGGTCGACTATGGGCCACCTCTAACTCTCCTCACGGTGCCGTCTTTTCGTTCACCCTGCCAGCGGCTGGGAGTTCGTCATGACTGGAGCTCCCGTGGTCTTTGTTGTAGATGATGATGCATCCGTACGTTCCTCGCTCAAGTTCCTCTTAAGTACGGTGGGTTTGCAGGCTGAAACCTTTGATTCCGCTGACAGTTTTCTGCGCAAGAAGCGGCCTCATGTTCCCAGTTGTCTTGTGCTGGATGTCAGGCTTCCGGGATTGAGCGGCATCGATTTTCAACGCGAGCTTGCGGCGCGAAATATTCGTATCCCAATTGTTTTTCTCACCGGCCACGGTGACATTCCCATGAGCGTTCGTGCCATGAAAGCGGGAGCGGTCGAATTTCTGACCAAGCCATTTCGGGACCAGGATCTTCTCGATGCTGTTCGCGTCGCACTCGATCGGGATCGCGCGAGGTGCGATCAGGAGACCGAAATGGCGGATTTTCGGCGGCGCTTCGAGTCCCTGACTTCCCGCGAGAAGGAGGTCATCTCCCTGGTCGCTGCAGGAATGCTCAACAAGCAAATTGCTGCTCGACTCGGGACCGCGGAAAGTACCATCAAAGTTCAGCGCAGCCGGGCAATGGAGAAGATGGAAGCGGAATCGCTCGCTGACTTGATAAAAATGATTCAAAAGATACAACCGGCCTCGGAGAAGGGGTCGTAAACGAAAGTTTACACGCGTCCTCCTTTTTGAGGATATTGCAATACCGACGCTCAATAGCCTCTCTTCTGCGCCAGGACTAACGTGGCAGGACCGTGCTGAAACACCTAATCTCGGTAGTTGACGATGACGAGTCTACCCGTCATAGCACAGCGTTGCTGATCGAGTCTTTTGGCTTCCAAGCCGCAAGCTTTGAATCTGCGGAAAGCCTCTTGAAGTCTAGTCAGTTGCATGAGACATCGTGTCTCATCATTGACGTGCGAATGCCTGGCATTAATGGGTTGGAACTCGAAAGTCATCTCGCCGCCGCGGGGTATAGGATTCCTGTGATTTTTATCACCGCTTACGACGATAGAGAATCGCGGCGGCGGGCAATGCAGGCTGGTGCCATCGCATTCCTATCAAAGCCGTTTACTGACGAGCTTTTACTTCAAACCATTCGTTCAGCTTTACCGGTGCAATTGGGAACAGGAACGAATCTGATATCGCTAGTTGACGATGATGAGTCGGTCCGCAGAACCACAACACTCCTCATTGAGTCTTTTGGGTTTCGAGCAGCAGCTTTCGAATCTGCCGAAAGTCTCCTGAAGTCTGACCAACTTCACGAGACATCATGCCTCATCGTTGATGTGCAGATGCCCGGCGTGAATGGACTGCAACTCCAACGCCATCTAGCTGCATCAGGCTACAAACTTCCTGTCATTTTCATCACTGCTTACGACAACAAGGAATCGCGTCAGCGGGCAATGCAAGCCGGCGCCGTTGCATTCCTGATCAAGCCGTTTAATGACGAACTCTTGCTTGAAACCATTCGCGCAAGCCTGCGGGATCATGAAGGCGGTGCGAAAACGACGTGACCCGCCAGTCAATACCAATGTACACACCCTACGTTTCGTTTTCCGGCATGCGCGCAGCCGAAGTTAGGTCGCGCTCGATCGCAGGCCGCGCGCAAGGACTAAACGGGCGCTCCCTGCGCTAATCTGATGTCCTCGAACATTACGTTCGAATTACTCGGACAGCTTGCCCCGCCGCCCTCGCTTGTCATTAACGTTCCGCTTAACAACGCTACACCAGGGAGGACCGTCACGCCCAAGTTCCGGAGCACCCGCCGCCACAGTCTGGCGAGCCTAGCGCACCTCGTGGTGTTGATCGCCGCACTCGCGTTCGGTGGTATCCCGGCGCAGGCGCAGCAGGGCCCGATCCAGGCGACTGTACTTGAAGGTGTCGAGTTGCCTGGCTTGCCCCCAGGTCCACAGACCTTGCGCATGAGCATGCTCGAGATGCAGCCCGGCGCAAAAGTTCCGCCCCACACGCACGCGGGCCCTGGCATCCGCTGACTGATCGACCTGGCCGAGGGACTCACGAACGGTCAGCCATTTGATGATGACAGGCGGCACGAACGCGATAAGCAGGAAATCGATATCTCGGCGGGTCCGATCCTCGGGGTCCCCGGGACGAGCCGGTGGTTCAGCTGAAAATTATTTGGCCGACGTTAACGTCGGCCAATGGACTATGGGTTTCCGAAATCCGGGCAGGAATGCGTGGCACAAGAGGCCACTAAAACCTTACCGGCCATACTTCCCATGAAGTCATCACCATCGTCCTCCCATTCCGCACACTTAGCAAGCTCTCTTTCACTTTCGCGGTAGCTCGATCCCTTGCCAAGCATCCATCCGGCGTGCCTAAATGCCAGAATGGGTCCGGCCAGTCTTTTGTCGCCTCGACTGGTTTTAGCTTAGCCCTAGCAACGGGTTCCGGTTCCACCTTCGTCTCTGGCGCTCACGCCGCGCCTCGACGCGCACGCAGGCGGACCACCCTCGACTCTCACCGCACTCCTCTTGAGCGAATCCGGCGCTGAGTGCTCTCCCTCAAGAAAGATTCAAGCTCGCACCTTGAAATTCGCAACGGTGCCCCCACTTAAAGAAAAATCGGCAACCGACCCAAAATCATCCACCGCCGATCGGTTTGAGTTTTCATAGGGGAACAAGATGCTAAACATCACACGCTTTAAGCCGCTCGAGGATACATTCGAGAACTGGTTTCGTGGCGTCCCTGTGTGGTTGCCGAACCCTGAGATGCGTGCGCCCGCGCCGACGCAGTTCCGCAGAGACGCAATCCGCATGGACGTGACCGAGAACGACAAGGAGTATCGAGTGTTAGCCGAATTGCCCGGCGTCAAGAAGGAAGAGATCAGCATAACAATCAGTGGCAACGAAGTTGGGATATCCGCGGAAGTTAAGCACGAAAAAGACGCCGAGAACAGCGAGACGGTGCTTCGCGCCGAGCGCTATTACGGCATGATCCAGCGCGCGTTCTCGCTCGGCCAGGAGGTCGACGAAGCAACCGCCGAAGCCAAATACGTCGACGGCGTGCTGGAACTCACGTTGCCAAAGAAGGCCGTAGCGGCAGCGAAAAGGCTCGCGGTGCATTGAGCGGTGCATCGAACACCGCGAATAGTAGCTACCGTGGAATCAAGGTGACTGTACAGAGATGTTGAACATTCCGCCACATGCAGTTGAGTCGTAGATACACAGACCCCGCTTCGGCGGGGTTTTTGTTGATGGAAGATGCTGGGGCGTAAGAGCAGACTTTTTCAAATAGTGTCGACGACATAGCCTGGTGCGCCTGCGCCCACGAATTCCTTCGACGGGCGGAGTTCGAACGTGAGCTTGTCGCCCCAAGGGGGTGTCAATCCCGAGCGGAGACGGACGAGTTAATAACCCACGCCTGCGTTCGATCTCCAGGCGACTCGCGGCGCAACCCCCGTCTTTCCCCGCGGCGGGGCGATGTCATACGCACCCGAATGCACTTTCCGTCGCCGCTCCTAAATCACAACTAACCCGACGAATGAAGTCGTAAGCGTTTGCTACTTGTGCAAGGCACTGAGGTCGCCGTGATCCAGGAAATGTCTGGAAAGGCACGCCAATCACGTCTGAGACACTGAGTCTGCCCGCGGCTCGTCGATTGCGTGAGCGGATGCGCGCGCGTGCCCAACCGAAGCGAGTGTGCCCATGTCGTGGTTCCCGATTGGCCCCAATTTCGTCTTCGCTCCGATCGACAGCGGGTTCAAGCGATTGTCCCGGCGCAACGAAGCCGGCCGACAAGGTCTGGTCTCCTCGATCGCGGTCGACCCCACGGACCCCAAGCAGATCTATATCGCAGTCCGGCCCGCGACCGGCGGCGCGGCCGCTTTTCACAGCAGCGACGGGGGCAATGCCTCGTGGGACGCGATATCGGATGCCCTTCAGCAGGCCGACCCGACCGTGTCGCCCACGGTCATCGCGGTGAATCCATTGAATCCGACGATCATCTACCTCGCCACCGATGATGGGCGCTGCTTCACCTCGAATGCACGAGGCGCGGCCGGAAGCTGGTCGGCTGCCGCGAGTCTGGGCGGCACCGTGACTACGTTGCTGGTCGACCCGAATACTGCCGCTACGCCGGCGACCACCGTGCTCTACGCAGCGGGCAGCGACGGGGTGTGGCAATCGACCAACGGTGCGACCAGCTTCACGCAGGTGCGCACCGGCGATGTGCGGGGCTTCGTGGGCGATTTCACGACCCCGGGCACGCCTCGGCTGTACGCCGGCGTCACCCAGCAGGGCGTGATGTTCAGCAGTGCGCCGGCCAGCACATGGACCAACCTGAACACGCTGGCCATCGGGCTGCCGGCTTGGACGCCGCCCACCCCCGCGCTGCCGGACGGCAACTTCGATGAAATCCTGCTCGGTCGCTGCCCCGCCAATGGCCGCCTCTACGCCCTGTTCGCCCAGCGCCTGCCCGGATCGGGCAGCTTCGCAAACGAGGTGATCGCAGGCCTGTACACGAGCGTTGCTGCGCAAACAGCCTGGACCCAAGTCCCACTCACCTCGCCGCCCGAACCGGCCTATGGCTTCTATGACTTCAGCTTCGCGGTCGCACCCAATTCGCCCGGCGACGGCGTCAGCGACGTGTTGTTCTTCGGTACGATCGGCCTGTTTCGCTCCGTCACATCCGGTAATACCTGGGTGGCGTCGACCGACGATTTCCACGCGGACCACCACGCCTACGCCTTCGCCCCCGCAACGTACAGCGGCGGTGCGGTACCTGACATGTTCATCGGCTGTGATGGCGGCGTCGCCCGCAGCGATCGGTGGGCCGACCCGGCCTTCGACTTCGGCCAGACCTTTACCGACTTCGATTCGCAGGGCGACTACTCCGATACCGGTGCACCCGAGAACCTGAACCACGCGCTCCAATCTCCGGCCTGTCTTGGCTATGGTGCAGACCGCAATATGCCCGCACTCAGCTATATCGGCTGCCAGGACACCTGCCTCTCGGGTGGTACAGCCAGCCTGGGCTGGCGTAACTTCGAGGACGCGGACGGCAACCAGGTCGCGGCCTCCCTCGGTCCGAATGGCATGAGCGTATGGAACGCCGCTGGCGAATATGACGCCTGGCCGAGCTTCCAAGTACACCACTGGACCGACCAGGGCGGCTACAGCTCTCCGGGCAGCGCCATCACGATGGCGCTGGCCGCCGGCTCGCAGGTCACAGCGCTCAGCAACATCGCGGTCGGCCTCGATGGGCTGGCGCTTGCTGGCCTGGCCGCACGCAACTCGGTTACAGCGCTTTCCGCCCCCGTCACAGCCGGCACTCAAGCCGCATCCGTGGGCAGCACGGCCGCTTTTGGTAACGGGGCGCTCTTGGTAATCGACGCCGGGTCAGCACAGGAGACGGTCGTCGCCTCCGCCGTCACCCCAACCACGTTTACCGCCACCTTCGCCAATCCCCATCCGGCCGGGGCCCCGGTGGTCTGGCAGCGCCAGGTGGTCGGCCGCATGGACCACGCCGGCGGCTCCGCGCAGATCTCCCAGGATTTCGGCGCTCCGGGCGTGGTGTGGGTCGCAGCCAGCCCGGTGGACGCCAATCAGCTCTACTGCGTAAGCGGCGACCAGCTACTCTGGCACACCGGAAGCGGGGCCAGCGCCAACGCGAGCACGGTCTGGACGGTGATGCCGGCCGGCTTCGGCGGCTACCAGATCAGCACGCTGACCGTTGATCGGGCCGGCAGCGTTTTCTTGCTGATGATCGTGCCGGCGGTCGCCGGCAGCCGCCAAATCACCACCCCGCTGTTCCGCGCCGATTCCGGGAGCTGGACACCCATCGCCTGCACCGGCCTGCCCGCAGCGGGGTACCTCTACGGTCGCATCGTCGCCGACCCGATCCAGGCGGGCACGCTCTACGCGACCTACGGCGCCTCGGTGTTCCAGGTCGTAGTCAGCGGCAACAGCGCCGCGTGGACGTCCGTTTCCGCGGGGCTGCCAGGCGGCGCGATCAGCGACCTGTGGGCGACCGGCGTCAAGGACGTGCGTGGTGGGACAAAACCGATCACGCTGGTCAGGGCCGCCGTGCCGACGCGTGGAGTGTGGGAGTTGGCGGTACCCGATCCGTCTTCGGCTGCGCCGCTGCTTTACGTGCGGGACAATGTCGCCGACCTCGGCTGGATCGACACGGCGCTGGATGGCGCACCCGATCCGTATTCCGCCGGCGGCCAGGTCTGGCACTACCAGTGCGCGGACATCAAGGTCGACGCGCGGCAGCCAGGAATTGGGGGCAACCCGGCCTTCTTTCAGACCGACCCCGAGTATTCGGCGCTGCCGATCAGCCAGGTCACGTTCGACGCACTGCAGGACAACAGCCAGAACCTGCCCTCCGGCGATTCGGCCCTGGTGCACGTGCAGGTTCACAACCGAAGCACCGGCGCGGCCACGGGCGTGAAGGTGTGGGCCATCGCTTGCAACGCCTCGGCCGGGGTGCCGCCGCTTTCGACTACGACATTCAACTTCTGGAGCCAATTCCACAGCAATGGTTCGATCGTTCCGGCGCTGCCGCCTGGCAGTGCCTGGATCTCGATCGGCGCACCGGTGTCGATCCAGCCCGTCGATGCGTTCCATCCGCAGGTGGCGAGCTGGAACTGGACAGCACCCACGCTCGGGCCAGGCGACTCCGGTCACTATTGCGTGATGGCCTTCGTGCACTCGGCCGCCTCGCCGCTCTCGCTCTCGGTGAGCGGCGGCGACGAGGCCACCGTTGCCAGCGTGCAAGTGGGTCAAAAGAACCTGCAGATCGGCCCGCCGCTGCCCGCCTCTCCCCGCCCGGGCGGCGGTGGCGGTCGCGGCGGCGGTGGTCCGGGCCGGCGCCCGTTCAGCGAAGTGGTGGACTTCTGGAACCCCACCGCGACGATGCGCGAGGCCACCCTGGTGTTCGATCTGCGTGCGCTACATCCGAACGTGCGTCCCACGCTGCTTTTCACCAAGCTTGACACCGTCCTGCCGCTGCCGCAGGCGGTGAGTGGATACACGAAGATCGTATCCGAACCGACGCTGCACGCCGGCCTGTTGGGTCGTTTGCTGGACGAGGCGCTGCGCGCCGTGGATCGCGTTGAGGACCGCGTTGAAAATGCACTGCGAAGCTTCTTCGGGGTCGGCCACGAGAACGATCCGGATGACATCCCGATCGACGTTCCGCCCGGTTTCGTGCCGGTCGGCTGGATCGGCAAGCGTGCCTCGACCCTCGAGGTAAGGGGCGTGCGCATCCCCCCTGGCGCGCGCGTGCGTGCGCTGCTTAACCTGGAGACGGCCGGTCCGCTGGAACCCGGCGCGACCTATCGCGTCGAGGTGCAGCAAACCGTTTCCGGCCGGCTGGTCGGCGGCTCGACGTTCGTGGTGTGCGTAACGGGCACTGCCAAGGCGCCGCCGTCCTTGAGTCCATCCGATGACGTGATCGTCAGCGACGCCGGCCGTTTCATCCAGCCCTGGCTGCGCGCCGCCTGGCAGTCGCGGCAGAAGCAACAGGGAAAACTACTGTAACACGGCAACTGTCAAGAAGTGATAGAACTCAAAGCCATCGTCAGCACTGGAGGCGCAGATGCCAAGCTCACTTTTTGGACGTACCGGTCGCCGCCTACTGGCCGTCTCGACGGCTTCGGTTAGCGTCATTCTTCTAGGTGCCTGTGCGGCCATCGACATCGGAACAGTGTTGCCGCCCGCCATCGGGCTTGCCGGCAAGTGCAGCAAGTCGGATACCCTAGCTGCACGACAGATGCCAACTCTGCTACTGCCCGATCCGAAGGCAGTGAATCAACCGCCAGTCCAGCCGGTCTTAGCGAAAATCTCGTCGGTCAAGGATTTTACCGACCGGATTCGATCGGCCGAGCAAAATCTGCCCGGTGACCTGGCGGGCGACGAGGTGGTCCAGATCCTGAGCCAGGTTTTTGCCAAAGCCCTGGTTAAGGGGCAAATTGCGGGGCTTCTGGCTGCCGATGGTAGGAACTTCGATAGCTTGAAGAACTTAAAAGATTTGAAGACCTTGAACGACTCCGAAATCTCATACCTCCAGACTTTGAAGGCGTGGGACGATGCGGCGGAAGCACTCCCGGTGCCAGCAAAAATTACTCTCCATCAGATGAAAGTTTTTACCGGGACGCTCTTGAAGAGGAAGTCGGCAGTTGTGGTCGATTTGGATTCGCATCGGGCGTCAATACTGGCGGCCGCAGACCAGTCCAACTTGGCCGACTACCTCGACGCGTATTACAACGGGAAATACAGCGACATATTCGGCACAACGTTGGACAAGCCATCGATAAAGATGACGATCAGTGATGATGAAATAAACGGCCTGATATCGGTGTTTCTCGACTATCTGATAGACCAGTTCAACATCACGCTCATCCTTGGTTCAGATCCTGAACCAAAGGACGGCACAACATACTACCTGGGGAATAATACAGTTAAGCCCACTCTCTTGGCGCTAAATCCCTCGCTCTATGAGCAGATCCCCGCCACATCAAGTAAGTGTGAATGGGCAGCGGACAACGTCTCCTTGTTAGGAACTTTCGCGAATACCGCGGGCGGGGAGGCCGCCACCTTGAGCGGCCTGTTGTCTCAATCCGCGGGAGGGTTCGAAGTCGGCCTTGGCTTTCTTGGCAAGTTCTCTGTCGGCGACAGCCAAACCCTTAGCGGGATCGTCAAGACTGCCGCCTCGCGCTCCGGTAATCGAGCCGCGCTGGCGGCGCTGTTCTGGGCCGTGGAGCTGGAGCACAGGCAAGGCGGCTAAGTCCGCTTGGTTCGAGAAGGTAAGGAAAAATGTACGTTTCACCGCCGACAGGAGCGGCGGTGACAACCAACTCGTCGGCGAGGCGCTAGACGGACACCACGACCACGCACGGCGATCTGGCCGTTCTTCCTGCGCTGGGGAAGGTTTTCGGCTAGCCGCGCCTGGACCCCGCCTCTTTCTGGCTGCGCGCCGCCACGACGAAAACGGCATCACGCTCCGGGTCGTACACGTACAGCGCGATGTAACCACACACCCCGGTTCCGATAACGAGTTCGCGGAGCGGACACACGCAGTCTCGGGCACGCTGCCGGAAAGAGCCGCTCGAGTTGGCTTGGAGAGGAGTGTCGCCACTACCTGCCGCGGCGTTGATTGACCTTCGCTGCGTACTTTGCCTCGAGACGATCAAGTACTTCCTTTGCGGGGCGCCCTTTGCCGCTTGCAATTCCCTCAGCGACCGCGACCGCGCCGCCGGCCTTCCCCATCTGCGCTGCCATCCAGCGCCTCGACCCAAGAAAACCCTCCAGCAGCGCTGGAAGGTAGAGGTCGGCGTCGAGCAGGGGAAAATGAATGCCGAGGCCGGACGGACTGATTTCGATCTTGCTGAGCTCTGATGGCTTGGCGTGCTCGAGACCCTGAGCGTCATTAGCTCGGAAGGCGACCTCCAGGCCACTGGACAGATCGATCACGATGCGACCGATCCGCCGATCGTAGCGAGCGGCGGTCGCGACCGGCGTCCTTCGCAGGCGAGCAGCGGCGCGCCGGTTTGCGACTTGAAGTTCCGCGTCATGGATTGCCATGAATTGTTCTCCACGCCTCACACAAGGCAGCAAGGTCGGCGCCCAATTCGCCCCTGATGGTGGCAACCTCTTGCCGCGTGAACCCGTAGTTCTCACGCAGCACGGGCGGTCCATGTGGGGCATTCGAGCTTGAAGACCGCCTCGCGATCTGCCCTGATCACGTGCAGGTGGGCAGGACGACGATCGTTTGGGTAGATCACGACCCGGAAGCCACCGAACTTCTTGACAGTGGGCATTGTAGCAAAACCCAAGCGCTTAGGTTAAAGCGCTTCGGATTCGGCAAATACCCCGATCATTGTCGACAGGCCGGTCCGCAGTCGCTCCTGCCAGCGGGTGGAACAGCCGCCGGCTTTCTCGCTACCTCGGTCTTCCCGCGGGCATGGGGTCGCCAGGTGCACCCACATTCATCTTCCTGAATCTGGCGAATATTCGCTTGCCGACCGTGAGCAATCTGTGTAATCTGCTGTGTAATTGTTCACACAATTTACCGCTATGGCGACCAATCTTGCCCTGGATCCGAAGTTGATCGATCGCGCGCTGAAAGTCAGCGGCGAAAAGACCAAGAAGGCTGCGGTGACGCGCGCGCTACAAGAATTCATCG
>Ga0307479_10003231_pt1 | contig 14824 bp, 9 predicted proteins | sample atmos_gasesECM4C_FD_203743 | JGI IMG/M metagenome (GOLD analysis project Ga0307479, IMG submission 203743) | Hardwood forest soil microbial communities from Morgan-Monroe State Forest, Indiana, United States - atmos_gasesECM4C_515 | ecosystem: Environmental > Terrestrial > Soil > Temperate...
TCAGGGTGGCGGTGGAAACGGACGCTACGCCTCCGCTGAGGGTTGCGGTTCCCAGCGACGCGGAGCCATCGAAGAACTGCACCGTGCCCGTTGCTGCCGAAGGCGCGACGCTGGCAGTGAACGTCACGTTCTGCCCGCCGGTCGAGGGATTTACACTCGAAGACAATGCAGTGGTGGTGGGCCGCGGGGCAGCTGCCGTCACAATTAACGTAGCGGTAATCGTATGGGTTAGGCTACCACTTGTCCCAGTAATGGTTAAAGTGTATCCCCCGCTTGGCGTGGTAGAGCCAGTCGTCACTGTCACGGCGGAAGACCCGGGACCGGTCACAGAAGTGGGATTGAAGCTGGCGCTGGCACCGTTCGGCAAGCCGTTTGCACTTAAAGCGACCGCTGCGCTAAAACCACCCGACGGTGTGACACCAATGGTGTAGCTGGTGCTATTCCCTTGAACCACGGTCTGAGAAGTCGGCGAGGCCGACAGCGAGAAGTCGGATGTGGCGTTCACAACCAGCGACACGTTGGTCGTGCGGGTCACGCTGCCAGCAGTCCCATTGACCGTTAAAGTGTATGTCCCATTGGGCGTGGTAGAATTCGTGCTGACCGTCATCGTGGAAGTACCGGAGCCGGTCAGCGACGTGGGATTGAAGCTGGCGGTGGCACCACTGGGCAAGCCATTTACACTCAAAGCGATTGTCGGAGTGCTGGTAGAAGAGCTGCTAATGGTATAGCTGGTGCTATTCCCGTGAACCACGGTCTGAGAAGTCGGCGAGGCCGACAGCGAGAAGTCGGCTGGCGCGCTCACAATTAACGTCACGGTGGTCTTGTGGGAGAGGTTACCGCCGGTGCCGCTAACCGTTACAGTGTATGTCCCGCCAAGCGTGGTGGAACTCGTCGTCAGCGTCATGGCGGAAGAGCCGGGACCTGTCACCGAAGTGGGATTGAAGCTGGCGCTGGCACCGCTCGGCAAGCCGCTTGCACTTAACGCGACCGCTGCGCCAAAGCCACCCGACGGTGTGACACCAATGGTGTAGCTGGTGCTATTCCCTTGAACCACGGTCTGAGAAGTCGGCGAGGCCGACAGCGAGAAGTCAGCGCCGACCGGGTTCCACTCGTGAGCTCCCCGGTCTGTTACGCCGTTATAAGGCACTTTGTTACCGAAGAAGTCTAAACCGCCGTCATTGGGAACCGTCATGCCTGAGTCTATCGCCGGAGACCCACCTTGAAGCTTATAACCATTGACCGTATCCAGGCCTAAACCGCCACTGCCGGGTGCATCCAGCAACGGATCGCTGGTGAGCTTATTCGCGTCCGGCGGCTCATTTGCGGGGTGAAAGCCATAGAAGATGTTATGGCTGAAGGTTCGAACGCCGTTAAGGAACCGATATGTCGCCGTAGAGCTGTCATTGTAAAAAATATTGTTATAGAAGAAGTAGGTTTTTGGGTTCGGCGACTTTTCATCAATGATAGCGGGCGACAGATTCGATGGAATATAAACCGTGTTGTTGTACACGTATGTGCTCGTGTTCGGGTAGCTCATCGAAAAAATTCGGCCTTTGTCATTCTGGCTGATGTTGTATCTTACGGTGACGTTGTCGTCCGGCGCAGCCGTAGCCATCCAGAACAATCCCTGGTTGTTGTCGTGGCTATAGCTGTACTGGAATATTACGTGAGGGCTCTGTAGATCCGCGTCATAAAGAGAGCCATCATACCCAAGGGTTTCCCTGTTCAAATAACCTTCGTTATGCTGAAGCACCGTTCCACGGCAGCTGATTGTATAAATAGTATTGCCCGCACCCGCACGAAATGCCGTATCCCAGACCACGTTGTGCTCAATTAAGCCGGTCTCATCCGCCAGCCGGATGATCATCGCGTTCTTCGCTACGTCACTGATCGAATTGTTGCGGATGAGCAGGTTGGTTATCTTCCGGTTGTTCCACGCAGCCGTACCTGGATAGTCGCTCGTCTTCACCAAGTTGTTGGTCGCAATGCCCTCGTTGTCTACGGTGGTAATCACGGAATTTTCGATGCGTACGTCATCGAAGCGTGTCGCCGTTGTCGAATCGCTAATCACCTCGACAATGACCCCGCCGGTCCGTTTCGCCGCACTGCTGTCTTTGCCCACTATCCCTTTGACATTGTGGATAAAGCAATTCCTCACGTATAGGTGCGTGACCGTTCCGAAATTCGACGCGCTCAAGTAGATCCCTCTTCGGTCCCCGCCGCTGGCCGCGTCATTGGTGACCTCTAGATTGTTGATCTCCCAATAGTTCTGATTGAACAGAAAAACCGCTCCATTCCCGGTCACACCATTGCCAGCGATAATAGGTTTGGGGCCACTTCCGTACATATCGATGACAATCGGGAAGCCAGCACTGCCCGAGCCTTTTGGGTTTAGCTGGCCCGTCCAGATACCGCCCCCTATGAAAAGAAGAAAGTCGCCGGGTTGGAATGTTGTGTTATTGACTGCGTTCAGAGTTTGCCAAGCAGCCGTTGGAGCCGTACCTGAGTTCGCATCGTTGCCATTCACGGAATCCACGTAATAGCTGGTAGCTTGAAGTCGCGGCGCAAGCACCAGCAACAAAAATAGCACTGCGCCCCTGGTTATGACCGCTGTCAACGGATACTGGTTCTCAGTATTCATAAGGTCTCTATGCATGCCCAATCTCAACCTCCGAAATTACCCCTCTTGACCGGATACTAAAATCATATCGACCGCTTCAGCATTTGTTCTCACCATTGCTTTTGCAACCATCTCGTCAACCAGCTTTTGATAGGCTTGATCGACATACTTTGCCTTCACAAGTTCCTTGTTCTTTTCGTAGGGACGATTCGGCCACTTTTTTCTTGCCAAAGCCTGGAGCTGCTCGTCGGTCACGCCGAGCCGTTCCTGGGCCAGCTTTTCTTTGGCTTGGATTTGGAGGGTGGCCATCCAGTGCCCGTAATACTGCAGCGCGGAGTACCGCACCGGCCCATAGATTACTTGGCCTAGTTGGACCGCTCTTTCCCTGCTCGCATTCAGTTTCTTAAGGTTTTCAAGAAAAGCGGAATAACTGGCATCCTGGATCAGTCCGAGATCTTTGAACAGCAACTGTTGAACCTTGTCACGGACGATTCGGTCGATGGTTCTCTTCTCGATTATCTTTTTTGGCGTTGTTCCCGCACAATCGCGGTTCCAGAAGTCTTTGCCGTAATCAATGTTGCATTTTGTCTTCACATCTTGAAACACGTATGCTCGTTCCTGCAGCATGAACCATCTGAATTCTTCTGCGCTCACGGCGTAGTGATTAACAATTAGAGGCGCGGTCTCGTCCACGGGCGTAGCACTGGGTTTCGCAAACAAATATGCCCATGTCCCCAAACACCATAAAAGCACTATGGCCCTGCCACTGCGTTTCGGGTTCATTCCACACACGAATGGTTTTCCCGCCGCCCGCCCCCGCTTGCAGCTGGCAGCCGGCTTCGCGCGGTCTGTGAGCCACCGCGGGGAAGTGCAGTCGGTTTGCGCACGTCTCGGCTTCATTAGAATCAGAGCGGTAGCTAGAGCGTACTTGCTGCTCGGTCTTGTTGACTTTTGAAATCCTAATTCAACAAGTGAGCTGGTCTGGGGGAGGGGGCTAGGGCCTCAGCTTCTTGAAATCTGCTACCCCTGCATGATAGCTCTTAACTGGTATAGAAGAAAAGAAACTTTCCTATGTGTTCGGTGTCTGTTTAGGCATGAAATTGGTACCATTTGGTTGAAACATTTGAAGGCATTGAAACTGTAGGGATTCCCTCCCTTTCTTTTCAATTCCTTAGAGGGCCGGGCTGCACCGCAAAACTCCTTTGTTTGCTTATCGCTGGTGAATTCGAATCCCATCGGCTCCACCACAATGACTTCAAACCCCTTCCAAGACCACATTCCACGGAGCCTAAATATCTGGCAGGAAGCGCGGCATTTCCCGAGGGGTGCTTGCGGAGAAACTTGGCAGCGCTACAAGCCCGGATTCAGACGGAGGGCCTGGTGCCGTGCAAGTGAGAAAGAAAACTGAGTTGCGCGCGGGTGAGAGAACGGCCGCGCAGGACAACGGCGCCGATGGTACGCGAGGCTTCCTCATCTGCGATGCGAACATAGCGGCAGCGCGAATGTTTCTCGATCGCCATTTCGGGAACGATGGAGACACCCATGCCCGCACCTACCATGCTGAGGAGGCTGCTGAACTGGCCGCTCTCGAAAAGGATCTGCGGATGGACGCGAGCGCGGTCGCAGGCGGCAACCGCGGTGTCGCGAAAGCAATGGCCGTCGCGCAGGAGAAGAAAAGGTTCGGCGCGGAGATCTTTGAGGGAGATTGCGCGGCGGGCGGAGAGTTTGTGTTTTCGCGGCAGGGCTGCGAAGAGACGCTCGCTGAGCAGAGGGGAAGCATCAAATTCGTGGCCGCGGATGGGAAGGGCGAGGATGGCGACATCCACCGTACTGGCACGGAGGCGTTCCAGAAGGATGGGCGTAATTTCTTCGACGACCGTGAGCCGAACTTGCGGGAATTTGCGCGAGAAGATAGTGAGCCGCGCGGGGAGGAAATAAGGCGCGACCGTGGGGATCACGCCGATGCAAAGCGGGCCGGAAACGGAATCCTTGCGTTCGGCGACATCGCCACGGGCGGCTTCGAGTTCGCGGAGAACGGCGCGGGCGCGGGGCAAGAAGGTCTTGCCGAGATCGGTGAGACGAACGGAGCGGCCAAGCCGGTCGAAGAGGCGCGCGCCAAGTTCGTCTTCCAGTTTGAGGATTTGCTGGGAGAGAGAGGGCTGCGAGACATGCGATTGCTCCGCAGCACGGCTGAACGAGCCGGTTTCGGCGACGGCGCAGAAGTACCGGAGTTGATGGATCTCCATGAGCTAAGCCTCAAAAATGCCTATAGGCAATGCCTATCCATCGTATCCGAACTATATATTGGAAGTATAGATGCCGGGGCACTACGCTTCAAAAGGCGCTGGCAGATGCGAGCAGATTTTCTGCGACTGCAAGCACACTGAGGAGGAAGCGATGGCGGAAGAAAAGAAGAGAATGACTACGGACGCGGGGCGCCCGGTGGGCGACAACCAGAACTCGCTCACGGTGGGGCCGCGCGGGCCTGTGGTCTTCGAAGATTTCCTGCTATTTGAAAAGATGGCGCACTTCAACCGGGAGAGGATCCCGGAGCGCGTAGTGCACGCGAAGGGATCGGGAGCGCACGGGCATTTCGTGTGCACAAGCGCGGAGATCACCAAGTACACAACGGCAAAGCTGTTCAACGCCGTCGGCAAGATGACGCCCACGTTCATTCGGTTTTCGACGGTGGGCGGCGAGAAGGGTTCTGCGGACACGGCGCGTGACCCGCGCGGATTTGCGCTGAAGTTTTACACCGAAGAAGGCAACTGGGACATGACGGGGAACAACACGCCGGTGTTCTTCATTCGTGATCCGTTGAAGTTCGGCGATTTCATCCACACGCAAAAGCGCGATCCGGAGACCAATCTGAAATCGCCCACGATGATGTGGGATTTCTGGTCGCTGTCGCCGGAATCGCTGCACCAGGTGACGATTCTGTTCTCCGACCGCGGAACTCCGGACGGCTACCGCCACATGAACGGCTACAGCAGTCACACGTTCAGCCTGATCAATGCGAAGAACGAGCTCTTCTACGTGAAATGGCACTTCAAGACCAAGCAAGGGATCAAGAATTTCTTCCGCGAGCAGGCGGGCGCGCTCGAAGGTACGGATCCGGACTACTCGCAGCGCGATCTTTTTCACGCTATCAAAGAGGGCAACTTCCCGAAGTGGCGCGTCTGCGTGCAGATCATGCCGGAAAAGGACGCAGAGACGTATCGCATCAACCCGTTCGACCTGACGAAGGTGTGGCCGCACGGCGATTATCCGCTGCATGAAGTTGGCGAACTGGAGCTGAACCGCAATCCGGAAAATTATTTCGCGGAGGTCGAACAGGCGGCGTTTGAGCCCAGAAACGTAGTCCCTGGCATGGGCTTTTCGCCGGACAAGATGCTGCAGGCGCGTTTGATTTCGTACCCTGACGCGCACCGCTATCGGCTCGGCGTCAACTACGATTCCCTGCCGGTGAACAAGCCGCAGTGTCCGTTCCACACTTACAACAAAGACGGCGCGATGCGTTTCGACGGAAACAGCGGTTCGGCGGTGAATTACGAGCCGAACAGTTTTGGCGGGCCGCAGCAGGACCCGAAATACCGGGAACGCCCACGTGCGGTCAGCGGAGTGGTGGACCGGCACGATCACCGCTCGGACGGTGATTACTACACCCAGCCGGGAAACCTATTCCGCTTGATGCCCGCGGATGCGAAGCGGCGGCTGATTGACAACATCGTCGCCAGCTTGGGCAATGGCGTGCCACAACGCATCCAAGAACTGCAAGTCCAGCACTTCTACAAGGCCGATCCGGCTTACGGAATGGGCGTGGCGAAGGGGCTGGGGTTAAACATCGAGTCCATCGTCGCGGGGAAAAAACAGGCCAGCGCGGCGGATTGAATCAGATGCGGGACAAACCCGCCGACATAGAGAAACAAAGGAGGGCGAGCTGCAGAGGCTCGCCCTGAATTGTTTTTGGGCGCATGGTAAAGTGTGGCAGCACGATCATTCCAGCGAAATGGCGGGACGATGGCAAAACTCACTTTCCTTGGCGCGGCAGGATGCGTGACCGGGTCGAAATATCTGGTGGAGGCGGCGGGCAAGCGGCTGCTGGTGGACTGCGGATTATTCCAGGGAAGCAGCGAACTGAAAGACAGGAACTGGAAGCCGCTGCCGACCGATCCGAAGAGCATTGATTACGCGATCCTCACGCATGCGCATCTCGACCACACCGGCTGGCTGCCGGTACTGGTGAAGGCGGGATATCGAGGACCGATCTTCGCCAATCCCGCGACGATTGAGCTGACAGAGATTTTGCTGAAAGATTCGGCGCATTTGCAGGAAGAAGAGGCGGAAAACGCCCAACGCAATAAATGGAGCCAGCACGCCGATCCGCGGGCGCTCTACGGACCAAACGATGTCGATCCGGTGCTGAAGCTCTTGAAGCCGATGCCGCGAAGCGGGGGCTTCAACGTGTCGCCGGCGTTTCATGTGGCATCGTTTGACGCGGGGCACATTCTCGGGTCGTCGAGTCTGGAACTGGCGATAAGTGAGAACGGAAAAAAGATCATCGTCGTTTTTTCCGGCGACGTCGGCCGGTACAGCCAGCCCATCCTGAAAGATCCGACGACGCCGAGTTCGAACGCCGATGTGCTGTTGTGCGAATCCACGTATGGAGACCGGGAGCATCCCGACGGCGACCCTGCGGAATTGCTGGCGGGGATCGTGAATCGCGTGACGAAACGTGGCGGGTCGATTGTGATTCCCGCCTTCGCCATCGGAAGGACGCAAACATTCATGTATTACCTCCGGCAGCTCGAGGACCAGCAGCGTATCCCGCGCTTGCCGGTATACGTGGACAGTCCTATGGCGCTGAGCGCGACGGATTTGTATTTGAAGCACCGCGAGGACCATGATCTGGAGTTTTCACAGGAAGAGAGCGGCGGCAAGGGCGACCCGCTGAACGTGCACGAGTTTCATCTGACGCGATCAGTGGAGGAATCAAAGGCCATCAACAATGTAAAAACGCCGTGCATCATCATTTCGGCGAGCGGGATGGTCTCCGGCGGGCGCGTACTGCATCACCTGGCACAGCGGCTGCCGGACCCGCGGAATGCCGTAATCCTCGCTGGATTTCAAGCGGAGGGAACTCGCGGGCGAGCGTTGCAAGAAGGCGCCAAGGTGCTGCACCTGTTCGGCCAGACGGTTCCGGTTTGCGCGGAAATCGTTGAGATGGGTCAATTTTCCGCCCACGCCGGGAAGAGTGAATTGCTGCGCTGGCTCACGGCCCTCCCCTCGCCCCCGAAGCAGACTTATTTGACCCACGGGGAACCCGCCGCGGCGCAATCTTTGCAGCAAGCGATTCAAGAGAAATTTCATTGGAAGGCTGCGGTGGCAAGATATATGGACACGGTGGACCTGGGCTAAGTTGAGGCGTATTCCTGAACGCGACCCAGGATGGCGACCGTTACGTTCTGGCGATCGAATGTTCGAGAGCGAGTTTTCCGTCCCAAAAATGGGACGGCCAAGCAAATTTTTCGTTCAATTATTTTGGCAATCCAGGAAACTTTTGCGCGGCTGATTTCGTCTATACGGGCAAGACCACTCGCGGGGTAGGGGGCTAACCACCACAGGGCAACCGACCGTCAGTCTCCTACCCCTAATTGGCTTTGTGAGCGCATTTTCGCCGATAATTTAGCTAAATCCAACAACTCTTTAGAAATTGGTGATACCTGTATGCCGAAATTGGCTACCCTGGGGCTGGGTTCGGCGCGCCGGAAATCAGCGCGCAGAGAGATGGTCATGGAGATGCGAGAGCCGCTCTTCCGCGGCGGCGAGGGTGGATTCTTTCTTGCAGAATGTGAAGCGGACCTGGGAGGCGCCGTCGCGGGCGTCATTGTAGAAGCTGGAGCCGGGGACGACCGCCACGCCGACTTTTTCCACCAGGAACTTAGCGAAAGTGATGTCATCGGAAAATCCGAAGCGCGAGATGTCCGTCATGATGTAGTACGCGCCGCGGGGCTTGAAGACGGTGAAGCCAGCGCTGGACAGGATGTTCAAGAGGCGCGCGCGGCGTGTGACGTAATCTTTGGCGAGTTTGTCGTAGTAGGACGGAGGCGAATTCAGCGCGATCGCACCTGCCTGTTGCAAGGGCGCGGGGGCGCCGACGGTCAGAAAATCGTGCACTTTGCGGATGGACTGCGTGGCTTCGGGCGGAGCGATGGCCCAACCGACGCGCCAGCCGGTGACGCTGTAGGTTTTGGACATGCCGTTGATGACGATGGTGCGGCCGCGCATCCCGTCAATGCGGGCCATAGAAAAGTGTTCGGCACCGTCGTAAAGTATGTGCTCGTAGATTTCGTCGGTGATGCAAAAGGCGTTCCAACGGACGCACAGGTCGCGAATGAATTCCAGCTCTGCTCGCGTGAAAACTTTTCCCGTGGGATTGTTCGGTGTGTTGAGGATGATGGCCTTGGTGTGCGGGCCGAAGGCCGCGGCAAGCTCTCTCTCGTCGTATGACCAGTCCGGCGGGCGCAATCTCACGAAGCGCGGTGTGGCGCCCGAGAGGATTGCGTCGGGCCCGTAGTTCTCATAGAAAGGCTCGAAGACCACGATTTCATCGCCGGGATTGATGACGGCCATCATCGAGGACATCATCGCTTCCGTTGAGCCGCAGCAGACGGTAATCTCGCTCTCGGGATCCACACGGACGCCCTGGGTGCGCTCAAATTTTTCCACGATGGCGTCGCGCAGCGACTTGGCGCCCCAGGTGATGGCGTATTGATTGATGTCGTCGGCGATGGCCTGCCGCGCAGCTTCCTTGATTTCCGCCGGCGCGGCAAAATCGGGGAACCCCTGTGACAGATTGACGGCGCCGTGCTTCATGGCGAGGCGGGTCATTTCGCGAATCACGGATTCGGTGAATTGCTCGGCCTTTGCGGAAAGCATGCGCCGGGCGACTTGAGACATCGTGGAATCGGGCCGAGAGATCATCGAAGCAATACTCCTGGGAATCCAATTGGAAACTCAGCCGCAAGAAAAAGTCAAAAGCGCCCACGAAAGTACCTGGCCGCTTCATCGGCCGGCGATCAGTCTTGCCCACGGCTAACGGCTGCGGCTGGCGGTGGCGGCACCGGCCGCGGCCGGTGCACCGCCGGACCCGTAAATCATCCGGTAGACTTCGGCATTGCGCAAGACGATTTGCACGTATTCGCGGGTTTGCGTGAATGGGATAGATTCGACCAGCTCGGGGATCTCTTCGTAGTTGCGTTCGGCGCGCCAGGCGGCGATGCGGTCTTCCCCGGCATTGAAAGCCGCGAGGGCATATTCCGGTGCGCCGGTCGCGCGCAGCAGCCCGGCGATGTAGACCATGCCGAGTTCGAGATTGTAGTCGGGTTCGAACAGCTTATCGCGCGAGTAGCGAACTTTAATCTGCTTCGCCAGAAGCTTCCCGGTCTTGGGCAGGACCTGCATCAGGCCGATGGCGTTGGCGTACGAGACGGCGTCGGCTTGAAACGTGGATTCCTGCCGCATCAGGCCGGCGGCCAGCATGGGATCGAAATCGTTCTTGGCGGCTTCCCGGCGGACAGCCGCCTCATAGGGCAAAGGGTAGAGCGCCTTCCAAGCAGTGAGGGGCAGTTCGTCGAATTTGCGCGCATCGAAATTCGGAACGACGATGCGGGCGTAGGCTATCCCGGCGCCGAAATGGCCCTGATCGAACGCGGCCTGCGCGGCCTCCAGCAAGAAGCGCGGAGAGCCGGTAGCGAAGAAGGCGTTTTTCAACTCCTGCTCGGCGGAAGCATCGAAAGCGATGGAGCGGAGGGCCTGTGCACGCGCCCAGCGGTCAGAAGCAGCCGCGGGGATCGGCTCATCGAAGGAGCGCAGAGCGGGGGCCGGCGGAATCTTATCGAGCAACGCTACGGGATCTCCTTCGCCGGGGCCGAGCTTCGCCAGGCGCAGCGCAGCAGCCCGGCCAAAATAGGTTTGCGGAAAGCGCTCCACAGCCTTGCTGAAATAGGCGCGCGCAGTTGCGGAATTTCCAGCGCGTTCGGCGTTGCGCCCGAGCCAGTAGACCGCGTCGACAGAATTCGCGGAAGTCGGGTATGTGACAAGAAATGCAGAGAGTCGGGCGTCAGAATCCGGCTGGCGATTCAGGTAGGTGACCCAGGCAATTCGCCACTCCGCGTTAAAAGCGTTCCGTCCGCCGGGAAACACCTCGAGCATTTTTTCGTAATAGCTGACGGCTCTATTGCGGTCGAGCTCCACCCAGTAATAATTCCCCGCGGCCATGAGACCGTCTTCATTCCATTTGCTCTGCGGATATTTCTGCGCAAGCTGCTCGAGTGCAGCGAACATCTCTTTATCTTTTTTGGCGGTGCGTTCGGCTTGCGAAAGCGCGTAGAGACGTTCCGCGTCGACTTCGGGATCTGGCGTCGTCAGTGAAGAAATGAGCGACGGCGAACCCTTGAGCTGAACGCGGCATTCGGCGACGCGCAGCTGCGCGAGCTGCCGCGTGGGATTCGCCGGATCACGAAGCATGGTGAGGAGTTTCTCGAATTCAGCGCGGGCCTCCTTCCACTTGTGGGCGTCGAAGAAGGCCTGGGCTCGCTGCTCCTGCAACTCAACGCCGGGATAAGGATATTCCTTGCCGAGTGCGTGCATGATTTGTGAAAGCGCGGAGCCGGCAGCCTGCGCTTCATCGGTCTGAGAATTCTTGTAGTAAAGGATTTGATAGTCTTTGGTGGCGCGCACCAGCTGGTGCAGGGACTTCAGGGCGTGCGCGCGCTCCAGAAGCAGCGTGGGCTTGGTCAGGGTCGCGGAGTAGGCGTTGAGCGCGTCGAGCGCTTCCTGCGGACGGCCCAGCTCCACCGCGTACGGCGCGAGGCTCTCCAGGAGCTGCTCCCGCATGGCGGAGTTGGGATACTCCCGCTGAACGGTCTGCAGATCGTGATAACCGTCCGCCAGGCGTTTCAGGGAATGCTTGGCTTGCGCACCCCAGAACAGAGCGTATTCACGGAGCAGTGTATCGTTCTGTGCTTTTATCAACCATCCAAGCGCCTGCGCCGCGCGGTTCTTGTTGTAATCGTCGTATCCGAGAGCCAGAGCTGCGCGCGCGCCCCAGATGTTTGTCGTGTTCTTGATCGCGAAAGCAGAGAGCTTTTCGTAGGCGCCTGGCGCGGCTGCATGAAGCGGGCGAGCGAGTTCGGCAAGCTCCTTTTGCAACGCGGCGTCTTCCGGTGTTTCCGTCGCAATTTCCGCGTTGGAGATGTCGGTGTTGCAGCCCATTCGACAGGGGACAGCCTGGGGCTTGTGGGACTTTTTCTTCTTATGCTTCGGCGCCTGGGCCGAGAGGTCAATTGGTCCCGGCAAAATCAAGCAGAGGGTCAAAAGGATTGCGCAAGCACGAAAAACAAAGGAATACCCTCGCCGGGCTGGCGACACCGGGCGCGAGAATTCTTCCCCAGAACCCTTAGCGATGGCGAGCGTGGTTGGCGTAGGGATACTCGCCAAGGGCTTGCGGGTCGCCATCGGCGAGGATTTCCACCATCCAGCGGTAAAAATAGTCCACCGGATGATCCATGATGGGCTTGAAGCGGCGGTCGTATTCTCGATGAGCTTTTTCAATGTCGTCTTTCAGTCTGATGCAGAGATCTTTCTTTTCGCGGCCCAGCCGCACCTGCTCCGGCCTTAACATTTTAATATCCTGCATCGAAACTTTGGCAACCCGATTTGCTCGGCGGTGCAATTCCTGCTCTTCGGGGCTCAGGCGGTTGACGTCGAACTCGCCTTCGTATTCGCCTTCCGCGGTGGCGGCATCGGCCGCTTCGGCGGCAATGTCGGGCTCGTTCTCTTCCGGAAGCGGCTCGGTGACAAGCTCCAGTTCCGGTTCGGGCGCAGGTCGTGGTGGAGTAGCGGCGGGCGCGGGTTGCGCTTTCGAGGCCATCGGCACTGGGATGGAAGGCTGCGGTTGTTGAGGCGGCGGAGGCGGCTCCGCCACTGCGATACCCGCAAGCCTGGTCAATTCCGCTTCGTAGGGCGCCCGCTGGCCGGGCTGGAGAGCGACGGCGACGAACCGCGAAAGCACATCTAGAACGGCAGATAGCGAAGCCGCTGCCGTTTGCGCGCGCAGCATGGCGGGGATCGCATTCGTGGGCCTGCTGCTGGCGCAAGAGGCAATCACGTCCCCCACGGCCTGATGGAGTTCGTCCGAGCTGCGTTTGAGGCGCTCCAAATTCTCGCGAAGGGCGCGTGAGACGGCCTGTTCCATGGCGCTGGGCGGGTTGGGGTCTTGTGCCATACCGGTTTTCGGGGGTGTTTCACCCGAAATCTCCCGTTTTGCAATTCTGGAAGGTGCGCCGCATTGAGTCAACCGCCTGGGCGTACCGTTGTGCCTAATTGTTGCTTACGCGCAACGAGATGCAGACTCAACCTTTTCCCGGTGATGCGGCAATTACCTCCCCAGCAACAACTGCAGGAGGTGCCCGCGAGGCGGGGATGGTAGAATAGAGTTGTACCAAGGGGGCGACACGGTTTCGACGGAAGCTGTCGCGGCCCGAAGGCATGCCGGGACCCACCTGCCCGTAACTTGGTGGAAACTAGAAATGCCAACAACAACTTGGCACTTGCAGCTTAATTAATTAAGTTGCCGCTTCCCCGGGCTTTGCTCATGGGCCCGGTCAGAGGCGTCACACAGTGAGCTGGCCCGGGCCTTTCGGTCCGTAAGGCTCGGGCGAGAACCATCGGACTAGCCGGCTGCGTTTCTTGCTCATTCTGAGCGTGGCGGGCGAACCAAACGGAATTGAGCTAAGCATGTAGGCTTCGTGTCGTAGCGCTTTTCGGACGGGGGTTCGACTCCCCCCGCCTCCACCATTCTCACGTAAGCGAAGGACTTATTACGACGCAGGTCAGCAAGACGGATCCAGACCACGATTCCCAGAACGTTCCTAGGGGAGTGCAGACTCAGTTTGACCTCGGTCTCCGCGTAGCGGTATCATCCCAGTGTTTGCAGTTGCCCACGGACGCAAACGTCCTCGTCGTGGGGTGGTCAGACGATGGCCAAAGTGACTGGCACGGTTCGCTCGATTCTGAAACACAAGGGGAGCGAAGTTTGGTTTGTCACGCCAAATCAAACCGTCTACGAAGCCATTGAAAGAATGGCCGACAAGGCAGTTGGGGCCTTGATCGTGATTTCGGACGGGAAGCTCGCCGGCATCATCTCAGAGCGCGATTACGCTCGGAAGGTCATCCTCAAGGGAAGATCTTCGAAAACGACCCTGGTCAAAGAGATCATGACGAGCCCAGTGATTTTCGTGGCCCCTGGCCAAACCGTGGACGAGTGTATGGATATCATGACGCGAAACCGCATACGTCACCTTCCGATTATGGAAAACGAGAAAGTGCTCGGAATCGTCTCAATCGGCGACCTAGTCAAGTGGGTTGTCTCAGAGCAGGAAGAAACGATCGAGCACCTGCAGAACTACATCTCAGCTAAATACCCCACCTGACACTCTCGCCCCCGAATTAGGGTTTGTGTTGCTCATCGCAACCGCGCTTCGCTCTTATGTAATGCCAGCGGACTTTGCTCTCTCGGTGCCGGCGAGTCGCTGACGCGCGTAGCCGCACCACGGGCTTGCGGGATCGAGAGTGACGTAGGCTTGCCAATGTCGCTGCGCTTCATTGCGCGCGCCAAGCTTTTCGCAAACAAACGCGAGGTTGTAGTGCGCGTCGGGATAGCTTGGATCGAGACGCACGGCGTTGCGAAGATGCAGTCGCGCCGCCTCGAGTCTGCCGACTTCTTCGAGAACGCTGCCTAAATTGAAATGGGCCAAAGCGTTTTCCGGATCCACTTCAAGAGCGCGGCGGAAATATTCAGCGGCCTTTTTGAGATTGCCGTCTTCGTAGCAAAGCGTTCCGCAATTGATGAGCGCTTCGAGCTTTTGCGGATCCACGCACAGAGCACGATCGTAAGCATCGATTGCTTCGGCCCTGGTCTCACCTCCATCGTACTCGAGCGCGGTAGCAAGCAACTCGTCGGCATTTGGCCCCGGCTTGGCGATAACGCGTACTCGTTCGCGAAGTTCGCGCGTTTCGAAGTTCAAGGCAAATTGGCCCGAGAGCGGCTCGAGGCGCGCGCCGCCGCGTTCCACAAGGATGTCTTTTCCGTCGGAAAAGATGCGCAGCTCGGCCAAGGGCGCCTGCGCCTGGGAAAGTTTT
>Ga0307479_10003233_pt1 | contig 14822 bp, 13 predicted proteins | sample atmos_gasesECM4C_FD_203743 | JGI IMG/M metagenome (GOLD analysis project Ga0307479, IMG submission 203743) | Hardwood forest soil microbial communities from Morgan-Monroe State Forest, Indiana, United States - atmos_gasesECM4C_515 | ecosystem: Environmental > Terrestrial > Soil > Temperate...
GTAGCGGAGCTGCACCATGGAATCGGTGTGCTCCTGCCACTCGATCTCCTCGTCGCTGATCGCCGAGCGGCAGCGCGGGCACCAGTTGACGATGCGCGGCCCGCGGTAGATCAGCCCCTCGTCGTAGAGCGCCTTGAACACGGTGCGGATGGCGCGCACGTAGGCGGGGTCGAGGGTGAAGCGCGTGCGCGACCAGTCGAGGCTGAAGCCCAGCGCGCGCATCTGCTCGAGAATGCGCCCGCCATATTCCTTGTACCAGGCGTCGACACGGACCTGGAAACCCTCGCGGCCCAGCTCCTCCTTGCTGGTGCCCTCGTCGGCGAGCTGGCGCTCGATGACGTTCTGGGTGGCGATGGCGGCGTGGTCTGTCCCCGGACACCACTCCACCTCGAAGCCCTGCATCCGCTTGTGGCGGCAGAGGATGTCCTGCACCGAGCCCATCACCGCGTGGCCCATGTGCAGCACGCCGGTGATGTTGGGCGGGGGCAGGGCGATGACGAAGGTGGGCTTGGGGCTCTGCGCGTCGGCGACGCCGAGCTTCAGCTCCTCCCACCGCTGCATCCATCGCGGCTCGACGGCGTGCGGATCGAAGGACTTGTCCATGGGAGCAACCGAGTATATGCGGCGCGGCCGCGTCAGCCAGGCTGGGGCAGGCCCGCGCCGACAGTGCGTCCCGACTGCGAGTCGAGCCAGAGCGGGGTGAACGGCGAGTCGCGCCAGACGAGCGACGGCGCCGTCGCGCTGCCCAGCTGGGCCTGGGCCTCGGCCTCGGTGGTGGTGGGAAAGCGGGAGGGCAGCAGGCTCGGGTCGGTGCGCAGCACGTCGCGGACGTCGTCGTAGTAGGCGCGTCCGCCGCAGTCGACGAGCCAGGCGGCAAGTCCGACGACGCGTCGCTGGCCAGTGGTCCCGGCGGGCACGGACAGGGGCACGACCAGGGCGTCGTACTGCGCTCCGCCACTCGCCGTCTCGCGGACCAGCCCGTCGGCGGAGGCTCCGGCCAGGTCGCTGTGCAGCGCCGTGGCTGCGCTGACCGAGGCGTCGGCGAGCGAGCGCGGGTCGGCGCGGACGTCGAAGGCCTGGTCGAAGCCGCCCAGGGTGCGCAGCTGCGAGGGCAGGTTGGGCTGAGGCGCGGCGACGTCGCAGCCCGCGGTGCGCGACCGGGCCAGCGCGACCGCCAGGACGGCCACGACCGCGACCAGGGCGACGAGCGCGGCGACGACTGCCGGGCGGCGGAGCAGGGCTGGCACGGTCGCGTAGTACCAAATCGGGTGTGATCCGCGTTAGCGTGGGGTGACCTCGCGCCGATCGGGCGCAGCACGGTGTGGAGTGATGGGCGGCGTGACGCGGCGAAGCCTTGTGGTGCCGTGGCTGGCGGTGGCCGGTCTCTTCTCGGCGTGCGGTCCTGGGCATGGCACTCCCGTGGCCACGCCAACCGTGACGGCACACCCCGCGGCGACCGAGACCCCGACCCCGCCCGCTCAGCACCTGCCGCTGCTCGCCGTGCTGGACCACCCCTTCGGTGCGGCGCCGAACACACTGCTGCTGCTGCGCGCCGACGGCGGCGGCGAGGTCGGGCACGTCGCCCTCGATCCCGACGCGGAGTCGGTGTCGACGTCGGGCGCGCTGGTGCTGGTGGCGGGGGCCGGGCGGATGCACGTCTACGGCGCGGACGGGAGTGTGGTGGCGTCGGTCTCGCTGCCCGGCGGGCCGGACTCGCTGGTGCGCGGGCTGATCGGCGATGCCACGGCGACCCACCTGCTGTGGGCGACGGTGACCCAGACGGGCGACAGCGCGGTCAGCGAGCTCTACGGTGCGGGCGTTGGTGGGACGCCGTCGCTGGTGCTGCGCAGCACCGCCGCAGGGCGGGCCCGGCAGCCGCTCGTGTGGACGCCGTCGGGACCGGTTGTGTCCGACGAGCCGCTCGGGATCGGCGGCTACGTGCTCTTCCGCCGCACCTTCGGGCCGGCGTCGCTGCTCGATCCCGGCTCGGGACAGGTGCGGGCGCTCACCGACGCCGGCTGCGCCTTCAGCGACATGTCCGCCGACGGGTCCGTCGCCTGCGTGCGCAACGGGCGCGAGGCACCCAACAACGGGGGTGCGGTGACGCTGCACGTCGTTCGCGCCGGTGGTGCGACGCCGCTGGATGTGGCCCTGCCCGTGGCGGTGCAGCAGGCGGGGGCTGCGTTGTTCTCGCCGGACGGGCGGACGCTGACGCTGGCCACGTCGCCCGTGCTGGGCGAGGGGAGCGAGCAGGTCTCGATGGCGCTGGTCGACGTGGCGAGCGGGACGCAGCGCAGCTTCGGTGCGGCGGGGTTGATGCCGGTGGCGTGGCTCGCCGACGGGCGGTTGGTGGCGGTGCGATTGCCGGGCGTCGCCGGCGGCGATCCGGGGACCTACGTGCTCGACAGCAATGGCACGGCAACGCTGATCAGCAGCGCGTCATCAGTGATCGGAGTGCTGCATTAGCAGCGGGGTAGGAGTGCTTCGGTAGCAGCGGGTCGGACTGCTCGGTAGTAGCGGGTCGGACTGCTCGGTAGCAGCGGACTGGAGGAATCCGCCCGCCGCGAGACGCTGTACCGCGTGAGAACGGTGTTCGGCGGGCGTCCTTCTCTGACGAGACTACCGCGCCGCCCGCCGCGATCCTACGCCGGCTGGTCCTGCAGTTCGGGACCTTCACTCACCAGAAGCGGCTCGAACCCGTCGGTGATCGACTCCTCGGTGATCACACACCGCTTGATGTCCGGCCGCGATGGCACCTCATACATCGAGTTGAGCAACACATCTTCGATGATCGACTTCAACCCGCGCGCACCGGTGCCGCGCGCCAGCGCCCGCTGCGCAATGGCGCGCAGCGCTCCCTCCTGGAACACCAGCTCCACGTCGTCGAGCGAGAAGAACTTCTGGTACTGCTTGACGAACGCGTTCTTCGGCTCGGTGAGGATGCGGATGATGTCCTCCTCGTCGAGGTAGTCGAGGGGGACCACGATGGGCAGGCGGCCGACGAACTCGGGGATGAGTCCGTACTTGAGCAGGTCCTGCGCCTGCACATCGCGCAGCAGGCGAGAGGAGTCCTTGGTGCGCGACGGACGGGGCTGCGAGCCGAAGCCGATCGAGCGCTGCCCGATGCGCTGCTCGATGATCTTCTCCAGTCCGTCGAAGGCGCCACCGCAGACGAACAGGATGTTGGTGGTGTTGATCTGGATGAAGTCCTGGTGGGGGTGCTTGCGCCCGCCCTGCGGCGGGACGTTGGCGACGGTTCCCTCCAGGATCTTCAGCAGCGCCTGCTGCACGCCCTCGCCGGACACGTCGCGGGTGATCGACGGGTTGTCCGACTTTCGGGCGATCTTGTCAATTTCGTCGATGTAGATGATGCCGCGCTCGGCGCGGGAGATGTCGAAGTCGGCGGCCTGGATGAGGCGGAGCAGGATGTTCTCGACGTCCTCACCGACGTAGCCCGCCTCGGTCAGCGACGTCGCGTCGGCGATGGAGAAGGGGACGTCGATGATCTTGGCCAGAGTTTGGGCCAGGAGCGTCTTGCCGCAGCCGGTGGGACCGACCAGCAGGACGTTGCTCTTCTGCAGCTCCACGTCGCCCGCGGCCTTGGCGTGGGCGATGCGCTTGTAGTGGTTGTAGACGGCCACGCCGAGGACCTTCTTGGCGTGGTCCTGGCCGACGACGTACTGGTCGAGCGCGGCGACGATCACCTGCGGGTTGGGGATCAGCCCGCCCTTGCTGCGCTTCTGCGTCGTCGACCGGTTGTCCTCCTCCAGGACCTCCTGGCAGAGGTCGATGCACTGGTCGCAGATGTACACGCCCGGTCCGGCGACCAGCTTGCGCACCTGCTCCTGGCCCTTGCCGCAGAAGGAGCACCGCGTGTGGCGCCTGCGGTCGTCACGCTCGTTCATGGCGCCACCCCTGGTTTGCTGGGACCTATCCCCGCGACGCGGCGCTGCCGCCGTCGGTCGAGGGGCCGCCGCCGCCGTTGCCACTGACCGGACGCGCGCCGCTCGCGGAGAGCGCCGGCCCACCGTCGGCGTTGAGCCCGTGGCGGCTGGTGATCAGGTCGTCGATGAGGCCGTAGGCCTTGGCCTCGTCGGCGGTCATGAAGAAGTCGCGGTCGGAGTCGCGATGGATCTCGTCGAGCGGCTTGCCGGTGTGGAAAGCGAGGATCTCGTCCAGCCGGCGGCGCACGTTGAGGATCTCCTGCGCGTGGATCTGGATGTCGGCCGCCTGGCCGCTGAATCCGCCCGACGGCTGATGGATGAGGATGCGCGCGTTGGGAAGGCTGAAGCGCATGCCCTTGGCGCCGCCGGCGAGCAGCACCGCCGCCATCGACGCCGCAAGACCCATGCACATGGTGCTGACGCGCGGGCGGACGTACTGCATGGTGTCGTAGATGGCGAGACCTGCGTACACCGAGCCGCCGGGCGAGTTGATGTAGAGGTAGATGTCCTTCTCGGGGTCCTCGCCTTCGAGGAAGAGGAGCTGGGCCATGACGACGTTGGCGACCTGATCGTCGATGGGGGTCCCGATGAAGATGATGCGATCCTTGAGGAGGCGGGAATAGATGTCCATTCCCCGCTCGCCGCGGTTGGTGGTCTCGATGACGTAGGGGATCAGGTTCTGGGGGGGCGTCATGGTGCGGCCATTATAGGTGCGGCCCCTGGGAGCGCCCGCCTGCGTTGCGACTGCGACGCGCTTCGCGCGGGGGACGCCGCCTGCGGCGGGCGTTTGCCGCCGCGGCTGGCGCCGGCCGGCACGGGATTTGGGGCTACGCCCGGACCCGGCACGGATTCTTCGGCTACGCCGCTGGACTAGACGTCGCCGCGGGCGATCTCCACCGCGCGGCGCCCCGCCCCGCGGAGCTCGAGGTCGCGGTGGACGGAGCGGTGCAGGCGGCGGCGCTGGTCGGCGTTCAGCTTGCGTCCTGAGGCGAGGCGCTTCTCCTCGCGCTCGACGTCGGCCTCGTCGACCTCGATGCCCTCGGCCTTGCCCAGCGCCTGCAGGGCGAGGTCGAGCTTGACCCGCTGCACGGCGCCCTCGCGGCGCTCACCGCGGAGCTGCTCGATGGTCTGTCCCGAGTATTCGAGGAAGCGTTCCAGCTGGAGCCCGGCCTGGGCGAGCTGGAGCTGCATCTCGGTGAGCTGGTTGTCGATCTCGCGGTCGACCAGCGCCTCGGGCACGTCGATGCTGACCCGGTCGCGCAGGGCTTCGAGGACGGCGGCCTCGTAGCGCTCCTCGTCCTCGCGGCCGGCGACCTCCGCGAGCCGCTCGCGGTAGTGCTGGCGGAGCTCGGCGAGGGTGGTGCCGTGGCCGTCGGCGACCGCCAGGGCGTCGTCCAGCGGAGGCAGGTGGCGCTCGCGGACCTCGCTGACGGTGATCTCCACGTCCACCGTGGCGCCGCGAAGCTCCTCGCGGGAGAAGTCGTCGGGGAGGGTGAGCTGGGTGGTCTTGGTCTCGCCGGCGTTCATGCCGAGCAGCGCGTCGGCGAGGCCGGGCAGGAGGCGCTCGCGGTCGACCTCGATGTCGCGACCCTCCTCGGCGTCCTCGCTGATGAGCTCGTCGCCGCGGCGCATGACCAGGCGGGCCTTGACCACGTCGCCGTGGAGGGCGGGACGGTCCTCGACGCGGACCAGGTCGGAGTGGCGGCGGCGCAGCTCCTCGATGACCTCGTCGACGCGCTCCTCGGTGATCTCCGTCTTCTCCTCGGGGACGCGCAGGTCGGCGAGGTAGTCGCCGAGCTCCACCTCGGGGAGGACGGTGACCGTCGCCGTGAAGCTGAACGGTTGGCCGCGCTCGAGCTCGCCGAGCTTGACCTCGGGCTCGCTGACCGGGTCGACCTTTTCGCGCTCCAGCGCCTGCGAGTACATCTCGGGCAGCAGGTGGTCGACGGCCTCCTGCTTGACGGCGTCCCAGCCGATCACCCGCTCGACGATCTGCACCGGCGCCTTGCCGGGGCGAAAGCCGGGGATGCGCACCCGTCCACCGAGGCGGCGGAGCGCGTCGACGACCGCCTTGTCGACCTGGGCCGCCGGCGCCTCGATGCGCAGCTCGACCAGCGACCCCGGCTTGCGCTCGGCGGTGACGGACAGCTCGGCGGTGGTGGCGGAGGTGGTCACGGTGCTCCTGCGGACGGGCGGCAGCGCGAGTGTGCGCGGACCGAGACTCGAACTCGGACGGGTCGCCCCACGGGATCCTAAGTCCCGCGCGTCTACCAATTACGCCATCCGCGCTCGGCGGTGGCCGAGTCTAGCGCGTCACCGGTCCTGTGCTGCGCCCATCGACAAATGAAGGTTTCGGAGGGTTCGCGCGTAGAGGGGAGCATGACCGAGACGCTCGACTGGTCACGCGCCTTCACCGAGCACTCCGACGCCGTCTACCACCTGGCGCTGGTGGTGCTTCGCTGTCCCGAGGACGCGCGCGACGTGATGCAGGTCGCCTTCGAGCGGGCGTGGCGCCACCGCGGCCGGTACGACCCGCAGCGCTCGCTGCGCAACTGGCTGCTGGCCATCGCCAGCCACGAGGCGATCTCGACGGCGCGGCGGCGGCGGGTGGTGCGCTGGGTCGGGCTCTCCGGCGAGGAGCGCCACCCCGAGGCGCCGCGCGAGGTCAGCCTGACCCTGTGGGAGGCGATCGGCAGCCTCTCGCCCGGCCACCGCGCCGTGGTCGGTCTCTTCTACCTGCACGGCTTCTCGATGGAGGAGATCGCCGAGCTGCTCGACATCCCCGGCGGGACCGTCGCGTCACGACTGCACACGGCGCGACAGCGCCTGCGCGCGCTGCTCGAGGCACAGCCCGAGGAGGCCCGGATATGAGTGACAGGAGCTGGAGCGACGAAGAGCTCGACGCCTACGCGAGCGCCGAGCTGAGCCGGATGGCCGGCGCCAACCCCGCGCCCGCCGTGCGCGACGTCCGCGGCTCGCGCCGCGTGAGGGGCCTCCCCCCGCTGCCCTGGTCGGCCGCGCCCGACCGGCCGCGACGGCTTGCGCCGCTGGCCGCCGCCCTGGGCGTCGCCGTGGTCTTCGCCGGAGCCGGCGCCTGGTTCGGGACCCACCGCTCGGGCGGCAACGTGGCCCAGCCGGCGCACGGCGCCCCCACGCCGCGACCCGCCCCGCCCGGCGGCGCGACGCTGCACTCGACGGTGCCCGCCGGGGTCAAGGTCGTCTACTACGCGACGCAGAAGCCCACCGATCGCGACGCCGAGTTCGAGGCCGTCGACTGGTCGGGCAGGCGCGTCGGCCACCTCAGCGTTGTCGCGGGCTCGGACCCGGTCAGCGTCGACCAATCCCCCGACGGGCAGATGCTCGTCGTCGGTAGCGACGTCTTCACCGCGCAAGGAAGCTGGCTCGGCCGCAACGACGCCTACTCCTCGCCCTTTGTGTGGGCGGACGACGGCAGGTCGATCTGCTACAACGCGACGCCTCCCGCGCAGAGCGGTCCCGCCTCTTCTCTCGTCGTGTACTCGCCCGACCGCGGCGCACGCATCGTCACGCAGCTGCAGGAAGCTGGCGTGATCGCGTGCAGCATCAGCCAGGATCGCGCGATCGTCGTCACCGATTTCGGGATCAACGGCAACACCAGCTCGGTGAGCGTCTACAGGCTGTCCACGGGCGCGCGCATCGCGCGCCACGACTACTGCACCACCGACTGCAGCGCGGCCAACACCCCGCGCGTCTACCAGGCGTCGCGCGATGCCGCCACCGTCATCGAGGAATCCGGTGGGCTGACGCTGCGCAACCTGGTCACCGGGACGGTCACTCCGCTGCACAGCAACGGTCGCGTCGTCAACTTCTCGTGGGACGGTACGCGCGTCGTGGTGGAAACCCGGTCCGGGACCCTTCAGAGCGGCTTCAACCTCGACATCGACGTGCTCGACGCGAAGAGCGGCCGCCTCGTCTGGCATCGCGAAGAGACGGGCACCCAGGGGTGGGATGGAGAGCTGGCGCCCAACCCGGTCGAGCCGGGCGGCTCCCGCGTCGTCGTGACCAGCCAGCCGAGCATTCAGTCCTCCGTCCCGGGCCGCCTGGAGCTGGTCGACGCCGGCTCGTCCACGCCCTCCGTGCACCTGGTGACCTCGTCCCTCATGGCCGTGGCCAGCCGCTGAGGACGGCCCCGATCCGCAAGACCTGGCATCCTGCGGGCGTCTCGACTCCATGAGGGGGCGCCTCCCGTACCGCGCCCGCCCAGCGCAACACCTGCATGACCACAGACGCACGACTCCCGCACGCCAAGGCCCGCCGCGAGGGCATCGACCCGGCGAGCTTCGCCCGCTTCATCGGGCTGCGCGCCCTGGGCCGCCGCGTCCGCCACAGCGCGCTGTTCCGCACCAAGGAGCGCGCCACCACCACGGGCGTCGCCACGGTGGCGACCGCGGCGCTCATCGGCATGCTGGCCCTCCTCGTCCCGGCGTCGCGTCCGGCCCTGGCGACCATCTTCAAGGCGCCGGGGACGGTGATCAGCGCGCTGATCGGCGGCAGCAGCGAGGACACCACCGTCAAGGGCTATCCGCGCATCTACTCCACCAAGCTGGACATCGACCTGGCCGTCAAGCCGGGCGACGGCAAGGCGCCACCGGTGCAGCCGATCGCGTTCACCTATCCCAACACGGCGCCGCTGGGGCAGAACGGCAACACGTACCTCTACGCGCACGACCGCCGCGGCATGTTCCTCGGGCTGCACCACGCCAAGGTGGGCGACGTGGTGGTGGTCGAGATGGCGCCGGGCAACAAGCTCTACTACCAGATCACCGAGATCCACTCGGACGTGCGCTGGAACGACCTGGAGTGGTTGCAGCACAGCGACGACAACCGGATCACCCTGCAGACGTGCAACTACTCGGGCGACTACGACCCGCGGTTCGTGGTCGTGGCCAAGGAGATCTCCTCGGATCTGGGAGCACGCCTAGCGGCGTGATGGGCGAGTCGCGCCTGCGGCGCGGGTTTCGGCGCGCGCCTCGCGGCCTGACGCTAGCCTTGGCGGGATGAGCAAGCCCGTGGCACGGGGCAGCGTGCTGGTCCACCTGCCCGTCGACGAGGTGGACAGCGACTTCGCCCGCGACGTCGGCGAGCTGGGCGAGGACGGTCGCACCGTGATCGCCCAGCTCGGACCCGGCCGCTACAGCACGGTGGCGCGCACCGGCCTAGCGCGCGTCCTCGGCGAGTTCTGGCTGGAGAGCGCCGGGCCGGGCGAGACCGTGGTGCACGCGACGCTCTGGGTGCGCCCCAGCTTCTTCGGCTTCCTGGCGCGCACCCTGCTCGGCAGGCGCCGCCTGCAGCGCGGGGTCGACGCCGCGCTCACCCGCATGGCCCGCAGCGCCACAGGCGACGACCAGCCCGCCCCCGAGGACTTCCAGAGCGACACCTCGGCCGACTAAGGTTCCCCGCCATGACCACGGGCAGCGCCGGCGTCGACTGGGTGCGTCGCTGGGAGCACCTGGTCCGGTCGCGCGAGGAGCAGTGGGAGCGGCTCGGCCTGGGACGCCGCGGCGGCGACTTCTGGACCTCCCGCGCCAAGAGCTTCGCCCGCTTCTCCGCCGGCGTGCACCGCGACGACCCGGTCCTGGAGCGGGTGCGCGCCCAGCTGCCCGCGGGGGACGGGCGCGTCCTCGACGTCGGCGCGGGCACCGGCCGCTACGCGCTGCCGCTCGCCGAGCTGGGGGCGCGGGTGCTGGCGCTGGAGCCCAACGCGGCGATGGCGGCGCTGCTCCACGAGGCGGCGCGCGACCGCGGCGTCGAGGTCCCCATCGAGCAGTCCGAGTGGCCCGCCGCGGAGCAGGTGGTGGGCAGCGCCGACGTGGTGCTCTGCGCCCACGTCGTCTACCCCATCGCCGACGTCGTCCCCTTCGTGCGCGCGCTGGACCGGGCGGCGCGGTGCGCGGTGGTCATGGTCTCCCGCCTCGGCCAGGTGGACGAAGCGCTGAACCACGTCTTCGAGGCGGTCCACGGGGAGCCGCGCGTGCCCATGCCGGCGCTGCCCGAGCTCTACCTGCTGCTGCTCCAGCTCGGCTTCCCGGTCAGCGCCACGCTGCATCCGTTCGAGACGCGCTGGGCGTACGCCGACGCGGACGCCGCCGTCGCCGACGCGGCAGGACGGCTCGGCGTCACCCGCGACTCGGCGAAGTGGCCCGCCGTGGAGTCGGCGGTGCGCTCCCGGCTCGTCCCCCGCGGCGGCGAGGTGCTGCTGGCGCCGTCCCAGGCGTACCAGGGCGTGCTCTGGTGGGAGGCGGGGACGCGGGCAACGGGCGCACTGTGACACAGGCCAACAGAGTTGCATGCTCCTCCCCCTTGTCATCGGCGTCCTGGGGTCCTAGCATCGTCATCAGTACAGTCCGGGTGCCATGGAGGATTTGTGGATGGAGCCGAATCCCTTGGCCGCAACGGTCGAGCCGCAAGAGACCGTTGCGAAGATCGAACAGAAAGCGCTGAGGTTGTCCGCGCTCTTGCGGGAAGTCGACAACCACCCTGTCGAGCTGGCCGGCCAAGTCCGTCGCCAGCTCGATGACGTTCTGGAGATGCTCGCCTGCCGCGTCGCAGCCACGCGGGCGATCCTCCACCAGCCCGTGCAGGCGGAGGCGTAGGCCCCACCGCACAAACGCTGGGTCGTGAGGCGGTCGCCGGCGCCTGAGCGGCGGCCGCCCCACGTCGGTCCGGGCTCGGGTGCCGTCGTCAGACGACGAAATTGACAACCCTGTCTGGAACGACGATCACCCTGCGCACGCTGCCGCCGTCGAGCAGCTCGCGCATGCGAGGCAGCTCCCGCGCCTGACGTTCCAGCTCGTCGGCGCCCGTCCCCGCGGTTGCGTTGAAGGACGCGCGCGGCTTGCCGTTGACCTGCACGCTGATGGCGACTTCCCGTGCCGCAGCAAGGGCTTCGTCGTGCACGGGCCACTGCGAGCGATGGATCGAGCCGCTGTGCCCGGTGCGCTCCCACAGCTCCTCGGTGACATACGGCGCCAGCGGGGCGAGCAGCTGCAGCAGCGTGGCCACGTCGACGAGGCGCGCATCGCCGCGGCCCACCTCGGTGTTCACCTCGTCCGCGAAGCTCATGAGCAGTGCGATGGCGGTGTTGTAGCGCAGCGTCTCGATGCGCTCGGTGACCTGCTTGACCAGCGCGTGGCGGCGGCGCTCGCGCGCCTCGTCGCCGGTGTCGGCGTTGAGCGAGTCTGCGGTACCGAGGCGCCAGACGCGGTTGAGGAAGCGCACCGCGCCGGCGATTCCCGCGTCGCTGAAGTCGCCGCCCATGTCGTAGGGACCGAGGAAGAGCAGGTAGACGCGCAGCGTGTCGGCACCGTAGCGGTCCATGTAGAGGTCGGGGGAGACCACGTTGCCGCGGCTCTTCGACATCTTGTGGCCGTCCTTGATGATGATGCCGTTGGCGCGGAACAGCGGGAACGGCTCGGGCGCGGGCACCATGCCGGCGTCGTACAGCGCGCGCATGACGAAGCGCGAATAGAGGAGGTGGAGCACCGAGTGCTCCTTGCCGCCGATGTACATGGTCACCGGCAGCCACTTCCAGGTGCGGTCGTGGTCGAAGGGGACGGCGTCGAACTCCGTCGACGGGTAGCGCAGGAAGTACCAGGCGGAGTCGAGGAAGGTGTCGGACACGTCGGTCTCGCGCCGCGCCGGCTCGTTGCACACGGGACAGGGCACGTTGACCCAGTCCTCGACCAGCGCCAGCGGCGACACGCCGGTGCCGATCGGCTTGAAGTTCTCCACCTCGGGGAGGAGGACGGGCAGCTGGTCCTCGGGCACCGGCACCGGTCCGCAGCCCGGGCAGTGGATGACCGGGATCGGCGGGCCCCAGTAGCGCTGCCGGGAGATCAGCCAGTCGCGCAGGCGGAACTGCACGGCGGTCTCGCCGCGGCCGAGCTCCTGCAGCCTGGCGACGATGCGCTGCTTGCCCTCCTCGCTCTGCAGGCTCGTGAACTCGCCGGAATTGACCATAACTCCGGAGCCGGTCCAGGCCTCCTTCTCGGGATCGCCGCCGCCGATCACCTCGCGGATGGGCAGGCGGTGGGCGCGGGCGAACTGCCAGTCGCGCTCGTCGTGCGCCGGCACCGCCATGATCGCGCCGGTGCCGTAGCCGCCCAGGACGTACGGCGCCGCGTAGACGGGAAGGCGCTCGCCGGTGAGCGGGTGCACGGCGGCGCTGCCGATGTCGATGCCGATGGAGAAGTCGGGCTCGTCCGTCTGCGGCGGCAGGTCCTCGCGCCAGCGCTCCACCGCCTGGCGCCGCTCCTTGGCGACGAAGTCGAAGAGGTCGGGATGGTCGGCGCCCACGACCAGGAAGGTAGCGCCGTACAGCGTGTCGGGACGCGTGGTGAACACGGTGACGTCGCTGCGCGCGCATTCCTCCAGGTCGAAGCGGATCATCGCGCCCTCGCTGCGCCCGATCCAGTTGCGCTGCGCGGTGACCACGACCTCCGCCCAGTCGATGGTGTCGAGACCGTCGAGCAGCTGCTGCGCGTACTCGGTGATGCGCAGGAACCACTGCTTGAGGATGCGGCGCTCGACGAGCGCGTCGCAGCGCTCGCAGTGGCCGTTGATGACCTGCTCGTCGGCGAGCACGGTGAGGTCGTGCGGGCACCAGTTGACCGCCGCCTCCTTCTGCACCGCCAGCCCGCGCTTCATCAGCTGGACGAAGATCCACTGCGTCCATTTGTAGTAGCCGGGGTCGGTGGTGTTGAGCTCGCGCGACCAGTCGAAGCCGCCGCCGAGGCGCATCAGCTGGCGCTTGAAGTTGGCCACCGTCCTGGGCGTCAGCCGCGCGGGATGCTCGTCGACCTTGAGCGCGTAGTTCTCGCTGTGGATGCCGAAGGCGTCCCAGCCCATCGGCTGGAAGACGTCGTAGCCCTGCATGCGGCGCATCCGGCCGTGCGCGTCGGCGCCGCCGAAGGTGAAGCAGTGGCCCGCGTGCAACCCCTCCGCCGAGGGGTAGGGGAACATCATCAGGTGATAGAAGGGGCGGGTGGCGCCGTCGAGGTCGGCCTCGTAGGTCCGCTCCTCCGCCCAGCGGGCGCGCCACTTCGCCTCCACGGCGGCGTGGTCGTAGGCCACGCCGGAACGGCGCTCCGGCTCGACGGGGTCCTGCACCAACTGGGTCTCCATGCGGCTGAGGTGCTGAAGGGTAGCGCCTTACGGCGTCCCGGCTTGCGTGATGCCTAGACTTGCTCCCCGCCGATGTCCAGCACCACCGTGTCCTCCCCGCTCGACTGGGGGCGGGCGCGGGTGGCGGAGGCGGCGGAGGCCGGGCTGCTGAGGGCGCCACGGGTTCGCGTCGGGGGGAGCGGGGCGTCGGCGGTGGTCGACGGGCGGCGGGTGGTCGTGCTCAGTGGCAACGACTACCTCGGGTTGTCGGTGCATCCCGCCGTGCGAGCGGCTGCGGCCGCGGCGGCCGGCGAGCTCGGCGCGGGGGCCACGGGGTCGCGGCACCTGAGCGGGTGCCACGCGGCGATCTCGGCGCTGGAGGAGGAGCTTGCCGCGTTCGAGGGCTGCGCCACCGCGACGCTCGCGCCGAGCGGGTACGCGGCCAACCTCGCGGTGCTGCAGGCGCTGGGCGGTCCGGACGCTGTGATCTTCAGCGACGAGCGCAACCACGCCTCGATCGTCGACGGGTGCAGGTTGTCGCGAGGTCTGGTGCGGGTGTTTCCGCATGGGGACCTCCTGGCGTTGTCGAACGGATTGCGCGTGGCGTCCGGGCGCCCGGTGATCGTCAGCGACACCGTGTTCTCCATGGACGGCACGGTTGCTGATGTCGCGGGGCTCGTCGGGTTGGCGCGTCGGTACGGGGCGTGGCTGGTGCTCGACGAGGCGCACGCGACCGGGGTGCTCGGGGTTGGCGGGCGCGGGGCCTGCGTCGCGGCGGGGGTCTCGGTGGACGAGCCGTGCGTGGTCCGGGTGGTGACGCTGTCCAAAGCGCTCGGCGCCGGGGGCGGCGCGGTCTGCGGCGACGACGTGGTGCGGAGGTTGCTGCTGCAGCGCGGGCGGGCGCTGATCTTCTCGACCGCGTTGCCGCATCCCACGGTGGCGGCGGCATCGGCTGCGCTTGCGGTGCTGCGTTCCGCCGAGGGGGTAGCGCTGGTGGAGCGGTTGCATGGCAATGCGCGGGTGTTGCGCTCGGCGTTGGGGGTTGGCGGCGATCTCGCGATGCCGATCGTGCCCTTCGTGTTGGGCGATCCTCTGCGGGCGATGCGCGTCGAGCAGGCGATGCTCGATGCGGGGTACCTGGTGCAGGCGGCGCGGCCGCCGACGGTTCCGGCGGGGACGAGCCGGGTGCGACTCGTGGCCTCGGCGGCGCATTCTCCGGAGCAGCTGCGCGGTGCGGCCGCGACGTTGCTCGATGCGGTGGGACGGTTGTGAGACCCGCGATGCTCGTCGTCGTCGGCACCGACACGTCGGCGGGCAAGACGGTCGTCGCGGCTTCCATCGTCGCAGCGCTGCGCGCCCGCGGCATGCAGATCGGCGCTTTGAAGCCTGTTGCAACCGGCGTGGAACCAGGCGACACCGGCGAGGACGCAACCCTGCTTGCCCGCGCCGCGGAACGCGATCCGCGTGACGCGCTGCTGGCCTCGTTCCAGCTGCCGCGAAGCCCCCTCGCCGCTGCGCGCGCCGAGGACCGCGCACTCGATCTCGACGCGCTGCTGCGCGCCATCCGCGAGCGCGCCGCCGGTCTCGATCTGCTGGTCGTCGAGGGCGTCGGCGGCCTGCTCGTGCCGCTCACCGAGCGCGCCACCGTCCGTGACCTGGCGCGCCGCATCGACGCGCCGGTGCTCGTGGTCGGGCGAGCCGGTCTCGGCACCATCAACCACTGCGGGCTCACCATCG
>Ga0307479_10003234_pt1 | contig 14814 bp, 8 predicted proteins | sample atmos_gasesECM4C_FD_203743 | JGI IMG/M metagenome (GOLD analysis project Ga0307479, IMG submission 203743) | Hardwood forest soil microbial communities from Morgan-Monroe State Forest, Indiana, United States - atmos_gasesECM4C_515 | ecosystem: Environmental > Terrestrial > Soil > Temperate...
CACCGCCCTCGATTCGCCGCCATTGAGGTGAATGCGCCGGAAACCTTGCAGGCTTCGAAACGGCATGTCTGGCGAGGATAATGAACGATCGAGATACAGTTCCACCACTTCATCGCCTTCGGCCTGACTAGTGTTCCGAACCGAGACTTTGATTTCGAGAGGCTGTCCGGCTCGCGGTTCTGTCGTATTAAGTTCCAGATTGTTGTAGTCAAAATGGGAAAAGCTAAGCCCGTCGCCAAAGCGGTAGAGCGGCTCACCGCGAAAATACCGGTATGTGCGCCCCGCCATCGAGTACTTTGCAAATGGCGGTAGTTGGGCAATCGACTTGTAAAACGTGATTGGCAAGCGGCCAGCCGGGTTGTAGTCCCCCGCGAGTACATTTGCGATCCCATTGCCACCCTCCTCGCCCGGATACCAGGCGTCTAGAATCGCAGTGGCATGTTGTTGCGCCCAATTCACGGCAAGGGCGCTGCCATTCAGCAGAACCACGACCAGCGGCTTGCCCGTGGCAGCCACTGCTTCTAGCATCTCCTGCTGGGGTCGGGGTAGGTCCAAATCGACGCGATCACCGCCAAAGAAGCCTGGCGCGCTCACGTCTGTCATTTCCTCGCCCTCAAGGTGCGGCGAGATGCCGACAAACGCGACCACGACATCCGCCCTGCGGGCAGCTTGAACTGCGGGTGTCAATAAGTCAGGCGCACTGGGCGTTCCGTCGGGAGCGTGTCCCACCTCGGCCGGCTCCGGTGCCGCTGACGTTTCGCTGAGCAGGCTGCCGGGCGAGTAAGTAACGTTGGCTTCCCCGAATCTCTTCTTCATTCCCGCCAGCGGCGTGACTGGCTGAGAAGGGGTTCCGTTGTAGTTGCCTAGCAAAATATCGACCGAATCGGCATTCGGTCCAATCACGGCGATGCGTTTGTAGTTTTTCTTGAGTGGAAGGAATCCATCTTCATTCTTAAGCAATACAATCGATTCGCGAGCAGCCTGGAGCGCCAGTTGCCGGTGCGAGTCGGAATCGTTTTCAGTCATGAGAACGCCCGACCATGGGACCATCTCTGGCCGGTCGAACATGCCAAGGCGGAAACGCGCAGTGAACAACCGGCGTACGGCCTGGTCGATGTCCGCGGTTGAAAGCAGCCGATTGCGCACCGCTTCACGGAGATATCGGTATTCATCGCCGCAACTCAAATCGGTTCCGCTCTTTACTGCCAGGGCGGCAGCTTGTTCGATGGTGAGCACATAGCGATGGCCTGCATAAATATCGCTAATCGCACCGCAATCAGAGACAATGTAGCCGTTGAATCCCCAATTTTTTCTCAAGACACCGAGCAACGCTTCATTGGCGCATGCCGGAGCGCCAGATACGGAGTTGTAAGCGCACATCACCGATTGTGCTTTTCCTTCCACGATCGTGGCTCTAAAGGCAGGCGTGTATGTATCCATCAGATCGTGGGCCGAAACGGGAACGTTGAACTGATGCCGGAGCACTTCGGGTCCGCTGTGCACTGCATAATGCTTAGGAGTGGCGACGGTCTTTAAGTATTTGGGATCGTCGCCTTGCAGACCGCGAACGAATGCAACGCCCAGGCGTCCTGTCAGGTATGGGTCTTCGCCATAAGTTTCCTGACCGCGGCCCCAACGCGGATCGCGAAAGATGTTGATATTCGGCGACCAAAATGTAAGCCCGAAGTAGCGGGCGCGATTTCCATGCGCGACTGCGTCGTTGTACTTGGCTCGAGCCTCGGTGGAAATCACTTCTGCGACGCGATGAATCAGGTCCTCATCCCAGGTGGCGCCGAGTCCGATGGCTTGCGGAAAGACGGTTGCATGGCCGGCACGCGCCACGCCGTGCAATCCTTCGTTCCACCAGTTATATGCAGGCACATCCAGCCGCTCGATGGCAGGAGCCACGTCGAGCATTTGTGAGATCTTCTCGTCAAGCGTCATGCGCCCGATTAGATCGTCCACGCGTTTCTCAACGGGAAGGTTGGGATCGAGATAAGGCAAACGTGGTTGCACAGTGTTCTGAGCCATGCAACCAGGCGGCCAGAGTGCAAATGCGCAATGAAATAGGACCAGCAACCGAATACACAGACCTAGAAGCCTACGCATCAAGCCCCCTTGCTCTTCCTGCCCTACTGCTCTGCTGTCCTGACTTGTCCCTGCTTCGACGAATCGCTTGGGACGCTGCGGCCGGCATCGAGGTGGTCATAGTTGAACATCGAGTTGAACACTAGGAAGAAGCTGCCCATGGTTTCATCGCGCCACACTGGATTGTTGGCGAAAAGCAGCACATGGCCTTTGCCGTGAGGCACGTCCACTATGACGGGTTTCTCCGCGACGTCCTTCGCGCCCACGAGCATTCCGCTCAGAACCAGGTCTTTTTCAGGAGCAAAGCGTAGAACCACGCGCGGCATCTCTGCGGGCGGAGGCAGAAGAAGCGAGGCGAACTGACGGATTTCCTCAGGAATATATAGCTCCTGCTCGCGTGGAGAGCGCTTCGGCGGCTTCTCCGGTTCCTGGTAGGTGCGCGTCTGGATCACGTCGGGGTCGCTGGGCGATCCTCGTCCGCTGGCGCGCGCATTGGCTTCAGGGTTCTGTTGATTCATTCCGATATTGAATACCGGACCGTCGTGAAAGTACACGTAGAGCTTTTCGCCATAGCCATAGGTGATCGGACTCTTGTTGTCGTCGATGTTAGTGAGCAATACGCTTCCCGGCGCGTTCATACCCTGCGGATTGGCAATGTTCACTAGCTGCGTCATGCCCGCGGTGATCGGCAGTAACGCGCTTGACTGCACCGCGATCAATAGTCCACCATCGCGCACAAATTGCTCTAGATTGGCCACTCCCGTGTAGCCGAGCCCGCCGCGCATGTCGTCGGTTTCATCGAGCCCGGGCGCGACCAGGTTCGGCATCTCCGCCGAGTTCTTCCATGGCATCGCAGCGCCCCGTGGAGGAATGCCCTGGATGGCCGAACTCAAAGAAGCGCCTCCGAAGCCTCCGCCGGGTGGAAGCAGAATTACGTCGAATTTGTCGCGCAAGTGATCGCTTTCGCGGAGCCTGGTATCGGCGATGTACGTGTAAGGGATTTTCAGTTCATCGAAGGCTACCCGATACCAGCCGTCATTCTGCGTGTTGGTCCAATTGTGAACGATGGCTAAGCGAGCTGCCTGGAGCGCGTGCGTAGGAACCTTCAGCGCAGCATTCGTCGCATGAACCGTGATCCCCAGCTCTTTGGCGGCAGCTTCGAGCTTCGCCCGGTCAGCGTTGCGAATTACGAAGGTCCCGGAATTGAACTTGATGCCATCGAGCTCAAACGGAGCTTCGGCGGACTCCATGGGCACGTCGGCGAGTTTGTACCGGAAAGTCGCCAGCGTGTTGTCGGTGTTGTTATTGATCAGATAAGTGTTGCCGCTGCCATTGATTTGCCCCGCGACTTCGATGGCAGGAACCTTCTGCATGGACTTGTCCAGCAGAGCAGTGTCCATGACGCGGATAGTTTTCACATTGCGCAGGGCGCCCAATGTCCAGCCGGTATCGTCATAGGAACGCGGATCGTGCGGGTTGTAGTACTGCGTGTCCAACACCATGTCGGCCAAACGGCTGTAAGGCTGGTCCATACGAATTACGTAGCTGCCTTTTGGCACAGAAACGGCTTTGCTGCCCTCTTTTTCTTTGTCCTTATCTCCGTCTTTGCTCCTTTGCGGATTGTCGCTTGCGCGCGCGCTCGGCTCCTTCTGCATCGCCGGATAGACTTGCGCGTCGGCATCTAGACGGCTGATTTCGACTCCCTGCAGAGCCAGCAGGTTCAGGAAACGAGCCTGCTCGCCCGGACGCGGATCATCGGCGGGAAACACCCAGGCGGCTGGACCTTCAGTCCGCGCCTTCGCGATCGCACGCTTGCCTTTCAAGTAAAAGTTATTGAGGAACTGTTCCTTGTTCTCGGCGACGTTGTTCATGCCAAACAGGATTGCGCTCTCCTGCATGTTGATGTTGTCGCGCGCCGACCACTTCACCTCCGGCAGGGGAGGATTCGGACGAAACCATTCCCGATTCGTGTCCGGCGGATTCAGCTTTCGCACCTGCGTGTCGGCTCCACCATTTCCGAAGGTTTCGTAGAAACGTCCAATTGAGTTATGTCCATTGGCGATGGACAGAAGATAGTTGGGCGCCCATCCGTCGTAGAAGCCGTGCGTCCACACGCCGATCACGCCGCGCTTCGTCATCTCCTCAATTTCGTGGTAGGCCATACTCTGCCACTCGCTGATCACAATTGGGTCGAGCCATGCATTGTAAGGACCAGTTCCAGTCATGATGTACAGATACGGGACTGACTCATGCAGGTCGTGCATCACGGTGGGGTGCCAGTCAAGGTAGGCTTTCAGCATGTTGCGCGAAAGAGCCAGCGTGAGTCCGAGATTGTCGCGGTTATCGTCGTGCGCGACGTAATGCCCCCACCACACCAGCGGATAGCGCGGGTCCTGCGGATGGGCCACGTGATGCATGTAGATATCCACTTCGCGGTCGCGACCGTCGACCTCGACGACGGGCGTAATCATCACGATTGAGTCTTTCCGGATCTTTTGTATGAACGGAGAGTCTTCGACGGCCACGCGATAAGCAAGCTCCATCAACATCTCGGGCGCGCCGGTCTCGGGCGAGTGAATGCTTCCATCCGCCCAATAGATCGGTTTGCCTTCCGCGATCAACTTTTGCGCGTCCTGGTCGTTGAGAGCGCGTGGATCGGCCAGTCTCGCTGTGATCTGCTTATAGCGATCGAGATCGCGTATGTTTGCCTCGTCGCTCACGAACACCGCGAGCATCTCGCGTCCTTCTTCGGATTTGCCGATACTGAAGACTTTCACTCGCTGCGTACTTTTCTCCAGCAACCGCATGTAGGCGTTGATCTCGACTACATGATCCAGCACGTTAGGCGCGCCGACGATGTGATGCAGGAACTTCTCCGGAGAGGGCACGCAGGTGCTCGACGGAAGGTGATCAACGAGTTCAGTGGAGAAAAAAGACTCCGTGGTGTACTCGTGAATCTGCTTGGTGTAATCGGCATCATCGCCGAGCTGGCAATTCGATTGGCCAACGAGATTGCCTGCGAAAAGGCCGAATAGAGTGACGAACAGAGCAAGAGGTTTCATGAAATGGTGTCCTATCGGGAACGGCAGATTATAGCGGAGAGTCAACCAACGTTCGGCGTTCGATTCTTGAAAAATCGTTCAATATCTTCCAATCCGTTCGCGACTCCATACTTGGGCAAGCTCTCGAAGAAGATGCGGCCATAGCGTTGCCGGTTAATGCGGTTGTCGAGCAACACCAGCAGCCCGCGATCATGAAGTGAACGGATCAGGCGCCCGAAGCCCTGCTTCAGCGTAATCACCGCACCGGGAACCTGATACTCCATGAAAGCGTTTCCGCCATCGGAGGCGATGGCAGCGATTCGCGCCGCGACTACAGGATCGTTGGGCACAGCAAAGGGCAAGCGGTCGATGATCACGCAGCTAAGCTGCTCGCCCTGCACATCTACGCCCTGCCAGAAAGAGGAAGTCGCAAACAGAATCGCGTTGCGCGTCGTGCGGAACTCCTCCAGCAGCGCATTCCTCGGAGCCGAGCCTTGAATCAGCATGGGGTAGTCGATTTCGCCGAGGAGACGCTCGTAAATGTCATGCATCTGCGAATAGCTGGTGAAGAGGCAGAAGGCGCGTCCATTAGTAATCTCGAGCACTCGCCGCATGGTTTGCGCGGCGCGAGAGGCGAATTGATCGCTGCGCGGATCGGGCAGATCGGGAGGCACGTACAGCAGTGCCTGTCGCGAGTAGTCGAAGTGGGACGGTACTACCAGCGCGCGCGCGTGATCGAGTCCGAGCCGTCTCTGGATGTACTCGAATCCGTTGCTGACGGCGAGCGTAGCTGAAGTTAGTACGGCGGAACTGAGATTCTCGAATAATGTTTGCCGCAAGAGTTGGGACACGTCGATGGGCGTGGCTTGCAGAGAGACGATGCGTCGCTCTGAGCGTCCCCGCCCCAGGCCGCCGCGGCGTTCGATCCAGAAGACGGTGTTCCGGTCTTTGGATTCAAGGATGAATCCGAGTTGCACCTTTAGTTCTTCCGCACGATGGGAGAACTGGAAGACTTCCTCGGGCTTTTCCTTGATGCCTTCGAGTTCGCTCGTCACGCGAGTCAGAGCGTTCATCAGCGAGATGTACTCGTCGCCGTTCTCCTCGAGGAATCCGGCGCGATTATTGAACGCGAAGCGCCCTTCTCCCGGCGGGATTAGCGCAAAAAAGAATTGCGTGCGTTCGCGCAGATTGGCGCATGCCTGAATCACCGCAGCGGGAAGGGTCTTGCGCTGGCGCAGCGTGGTCTCGATGTCGCGTGCGAGTTCGTCAAACCGAAAATTGCTTACGGACACCCCGAAGTAGGTGCCGGCAACATCTTCGAGTTCGTGTGCTTCGTCAAAAATGACGATACCTGCCTCGGGCAACACACCCGCATCGGGAGCGTCATCAGCGGCGCGCTTGATGGCCAGATCGGCGAAGAACAAATGATGATTGACAATGACGATGTCGCTTTCGAGCGAGCGACGACGCATTTCCGTGATGAAGCAGCGATTGAACTGCGGACATTTCTGCCCAGTGCAGGCGTCCGAGCGAGCGTCGATCTTGTGCCACAGCGCGCTGGCTTCGGGCAAGCCAGAGAGTTCGGAGCGATCGCCGGTCTCAGTATGCTCTTCCCACTCTGCAATCGTCCGGTATTGATCCACCTCGCCCAACTCCCGCAAAATCGGCTGATTCTTGAGGTCATAGAGCTTCTGGCGGCAGAGATAATTGTTGCGCCCCTTCATGTAGCAAACGCGCAGCTTTTCTTCCCCATGTGGGAAGAGCACTTGCTCCAAAAATGGTATGTCCTTGTAAAAGAGCTGCTCCTGCAGGTTCTTGGTTCCGGTAGAGACAATCACGCGCTTTCCGGAGCGGATTGCGGGAAGAAGATAAGCCAACGTCTTGCCGGTGCCGGTCCCGGCTTCGACCAACAAATGTCTGCGTTCGGCGAGCGCCTGTTCCACGGCTTCGGCCATTTGGAGCTGTCCGCGGCGGAATTCGTATGCCGGATGGGAACAGGCAAGCGCGCCCCCCGGCGCAAAAAACGAGTACAGCGAGCCCATGGCTCGCGGTGTTGCAGTCGTCGCATTTTGGGGAACGGAAGACAAAGAAGCCCTGAACTGCGTCCGAGTTGCGCGGAGCGAGTCTCTATAATAGCGATGAAGTGAGGGAAAGTTTGAGTTTTTGTGTGAGCAGTTCCTGGACTACGGTCGTGTTGTCTTTTTCTGATTAAGAACCTTCGAATGTCTTTGAAAATGCTTCTGGCCTGTTTTCTTCGCGGCGAGTCTTCCCTGAAATGAAAATTATCTCGACAATCAACCAGACTCGCGCGGCTTTGCGCGTGGCACGGCAACAAGGAAAGACGGTAGGCTTTGTGCCCACTATGGGAGCACTCCATGCCGGACATATCTCCCTGGTGCGAGCGGCAAAATCGCGCTGTGGCTTCGTGGTGGCTTCGATATTTGTAAATCCAACCCAGTTCGGGCCGAACGAAGACTTCTCCCGTTATCCGCGAACCTTCGAAGCCGACCGGCAGAAGCTTGAAATCGAAGGAATCGATCTGCTCTTTGCGCCGTCAGTGGAAGAGATGTATCCCGAAGGACCTGCCACGGTCGTGACCGTCGAAGGCATTGGCGACCGTCTCGACGGGCGCTCGCGTCCCGGACACTTTCGCGGAGTGACCACCGTAGTTTCTAAGCTGTTTCACATCGTCGAACCGGATGTCGCCTTCTTCGGGCAGAAGGACGCAGCTCAGGCAGCGATCATTCGCCGAATGGTGCACGACTTGATGTTTCCGGTTGAAGTCGCTGTCGCTCCGATCATCCGCGAAGCCGACGGCCTGGCCCTAAGCTCGCGCAACGCATATCTCTCACCGGCAGAGCGCAGGCAGGCGACGGTCCTTTCTCGCGCGCTGCGTGAGGTGGAAGCACGCTACACAGCCGGAGAAACCAACTCTGAAACACTCGTAGGAGTCGCGCGGCAAGTATTTGCCTCGGAACCGGGAGTGCGCATCGATTACATCGAGGTCGTCGATCCCGACACGTTAGAGAATCGTTCCATCGCAAAGAATGGGACGCTGATTGCACTAGCGGCATTTGCGGGAACAACGCGACTCATCGATAACCTAGTGCTTACCGCCGGGCGCACTTCCCTCTAATCACTCGTATCTGAGAGCCTGCATCGGATCCACGCGCAACGCTCGCCGCAACGGCATCCACATGGCGAGGGCGCTCACCAGCAGGAGCAGCACGATGGCACCGAACAACGTGAATACATCGCTGGCCGTCACGCCGAAGAGCAACGCCCGAAACGTTCGGGAGATGCTCAAGGCCCCTACTATGCCCAACAGGATTCCGAGTCCAATCATCCTGATTCCATCGCGGCCGATCAGGGCTAAGATGTCCTGCTTGCCCGCGCCGAGAGCGATGCGCACGGCAATCTCCTGAGTGCGGCGGGAGACGATAAACGCGATTACGCCATAAAGACCTACGGCGGCCAGACCAACTGCGAGCACCGCGAACAGGCTCAACAGCGCAGCCTCAAAGCGCGGGCGCTCCGCCAGTGAAGTTATGCGCTGACGCATGGTTTCGAATTCGACTGGCACTGCGCCATCGATGCCCGCGACCTCTGAGCGGATCAGTGAGGCCAAGGCCTGTGGATTCGCCGGAGTGCTCAGGATAAAAGTAGCGAGGACGCCGCCGTCGGCTCCGGCGAAACCTGTGTTCCAGTCCTCCGGACGGTTGCGCCAGAGCTTGTAATATTCGGGCTCGCTCTCGGTCGCCAGTCCTCCATTCTTCACGTTGGCGGCAACGCCGACGACTGTGTACCAGGGATTGTTTGTGTCAGCCTCGTGGAGGTCCAGGTGCCTGCCAACAGGATCCTCTCCGGGAAAGAGCCGCGCCGCCATTGCTTCGCTCATGACCATGACGTGATCGTTCGCCTGCCGCTGTTCTTCGGTGAATCCAGAGCCTCGCGTAATGCGGATGCCGAGCGTCGAAAAGTAGGAAGGTGTCACCCAGCGCCAGACCACGTTGCCGCCAGTGCCTCCTTCCGGCTTTGGCTTGCCCTCGACCGCGATTACGCCAATGATTCGATCGTGTTCAAGCCCTCCCGGAGGAACGCTGTCGCTGACCGCCACTGAGCTCACGCCCGGTATCTGCTTCAATCGTTCTTCGAGCTGATTGGTAAACTGCATTCTCTTAGTTCCATTTGGGTAACTCTGCCGGCTGAAATGCACGGTCGCAGTCACAAGCTGGCCGGTGCGAATACCTAGCCCCTGATTCTGTAAATTGCGCGCAGTACGAAGAAGCAGACCAGCGGCGGCGAGCAGCATAAGCGTGACACTGAGCTGCGCAACCAAGAGCACCTGCCGGGCGCGAGCTCGACTGGCTCCAGTTACGTTGCGGAAGATGCGTTCGCGCAGAAGGTCGTGCGACCAGAAGGGAGCGGAACCAAAGATCACTCCACTGACTATTGCAACCACAATTGCGAAAGCAAATACCCGTCCATCGAGGCGCGCCTGATCCATATAGGGAATGCCTTTTGGCGCAAGATTCACGAAGATCCGCAGGAGCACTTCGCCGACGATCCATCCCCCCAGGATTCCCAAAACGGAGAGAAGCAGGGCCTCGGTAAGCATTTGCGAGAGCAAGCGAGAGCGGCTCGCACCTAGCGATTTGCGTATGGCGAATTCTGTCTCCCGTTCGGCGGCCCGCGCCAGCAGGAGCCCAGAGACATTGGCTCCGGCTATGAGTAGCACCGCAAATACCGCTCCCAGAAGCACCCAGGCAGTGAGCCGGGCATCGTGCACCTGATAATCGCGAAGCGAGCGCACGCGCAGCTTCACTTCGCTGCGAAAACGTGGAGGCGCGAGGCTTAGAGCTTGATCGAACTGCGGCTGCAGCGCGGAAGCCGCCTGAGCCGCGGTTACGCCGGGCTTCAAACGTCCGAGCGCAAACATGATATGAGCAATTCCCTGACGCCCCTGCGCAGCCCGATCTACGCGTTGCGGCACCAGGATGTCGGCGCGGTCCAGTGTCGGCAATTCAAAAGTTCGCGGCAATACGCCAACGATCCTGACGTCATCTCCATCGAGAGAGATGGTTTTGCCGAGAACGTCCTCCGCCATCCCGAACCGAGCCTTCCAGAGTCCATACGAGATCAGCGCTACACGGGGACCATTGGGGACATCTTCGTCCGTCTGGAAGTTTCGGCCCCGTAACAGTCCAATGCCAAGGGTTGGCAAGAAATCAGCTTCCACATAGGCACACGCGAGATGCGCTGGGCTCATTTCCGACAGCTCACATGAATTCGTTCCCGACCAGGAGGTGAAGCTCTCGAATGGCGTCTGGCTTTCTTTCCAGACGTAGTAGCTGCTGCCCAACATGAATTCCTGCGGCATGATCGGCGCAGTGAGTCCCACTGAAACCAGGCGGTCATCGTGTGCATACGGCAGACTGCGGAAGAGAATACGATCCACAACGCTGAAGACCGCCGTGGTAGCTCCGATGCCGACGGCGAGTGTCGCGACCGATGCGACTGCGAACAGCAGGTTGCGCCCCAGACCGCGCAGGCCGTAGCGAATGTCCTGGCCGACTGTCTCCAGCCACCAGCCGGGATACTGGCCGGAGGTTTGCTCGGCGGCTTTTTCCATATCGCCGAAAGCGACACGCGCAGCTCTCCGAGCTTCCTCAGGACTCAGACCATGTTTGATGTTCTGTTCTACCAACGCTTCGAAGTGGAAGCGCAGCTCTTCATCCAATTCGCGGCGCGGAGGCTGAGAGAAGAAGGCCCTGAGTTTCACGTCATCCCTCCTGCAAGACCAATGCGATCGCTTGTGAGGTTCGCTTCCATTCGACAAGTTCGGACTTAAGGCGTCTGCGGCCTTGCGCTGTGAGGGAGTAATACTTCGCTCGGCGGTTGTTCTCCGAGGCTTCCCACTTGGAATCGATGAGCTCGTTCAGTTCCAAGCGATGAAGTGCGGGATAGAGCGATCCCTGGCCAACCTGAAGCGCATCGTCCGACAATTGCTGGATACGTTGGGCGATACCCCAGCCGTGCATAGGTTCGAGTGCCAGTGTTTTCAGGATGAGTAAGTCTAGGGTGCCCTGGAGAAAATCGCTCATAGAGAAGATTCCTCTCGATATCGACAGGAGAGTACGCCTGAGAATGTTCGGCGTCAAGTTAAGGATTGGGTCGAAAAATCGTTTCGAGCGAGAATAGCGCTAGAGTTTTGCCAACTCCGCAATTCGTTCCTCTACGATTCCCGAATACTCCTGTATATCCTTGTCGGAATAACCGGCGGCGCGAAAGGCGTCATGGATCTGCTCTGGCTTCAGTTGTGCGAGCAATCCACCGATCCACTTCACGTCCGCCCGCGGGATGTGACGGCCAATCCAGCGGAGTTTCTGCCGGGAGATGAAGTTGGGAAGCGTGAAGGGTCCACCTAAGAGCGCTATAACAGTGGAATGTGCAGGCGTGCCGAAATCCACGTAGTCGGTGTGCAAATGGCTGATGAACTTTGAGTGTTTGTATGCGCCCAGGTCACCTTTCCCCCGGCTTGGGCCGAGCCGGTATCCAATGGCGCCGAACGAGGCTCCCAAGTCGGTGACCATATAAAGCTGTTTGCTATCTTCCTTGTCGTCGTAAATGGCATTGTTGTCATCCTTAAGATCCCAGTTGTTGATGAGCGCCATCATCACGCGCAACCCATTCAATTCCCGGGTGCCGGTAAATGGATTGTGCCGCCAGTGCCACTCGACGTCTTTTTCTGCATGTTTGGGGTGGCGCTTGATGCGAACATTGGTGGCTATTCCCCCAGGCTTGATGAACTGTTGCCCTCGTTTCAATTGTGACGGCAGGTTCTGGATCTCGAGTTGAGGAAGAAAATAGTCCTCTTCCGTGAAGTATCCGACTGCCCAAACCAGACGCGTTGCAACCGTCTCCGGGCGCGCTTCGACCCCGAGCTTTACCTTCCATTTCTCGCCATCTTGATCGCGGACATCAAACTTTGGGCTAGTGCCTTTCATGTCTTCTTTTTCGAAGGCCACGGGAAGATGAGGCTGGTCCTTTTCGCCGCCGGAGCCGTAGAAGAGATTACGGGAAGTGATGTCGCCAGGATCGCTCCAGAGAACTGCCGGGCCAGTCTGGGCCGCATGCTTGTCCGAGGACTGGCTGACAAGGGGAACAACACTTGCCAGCAAGAAGGAGAGGATCAGAAGGCTGGTCTGCCGGGCTTTGCATATGGCTCTTCGCCGCAGGTGCGAGGCCGGCAAAACTTTCATGCCCGTTTCAGTCATATCGTCAGAGTTAGGCTTGAGGTTTAGATAGTCAGAGCACCGGAATGGCTGCTTACAATCTGGGGCAATTTGCACATCCAAGTGTCATGACAATGCAGTTTCCGCATCAAACAGCTCAGAAGCTCCGATCACGCGGAGGGATCCAGTCCAATTGAAATTGCTCGTGCAACCGGGGGACGGCGTTCGACCTCTGGTCAAGGCCATTGAAAACGCAAAGAAAAGCGTCCAGATTGTAATTTTTCGTTTTGACCGACTCGAGATCGAAAAGGCGCTCGACGACGCGGTGAAGCGCGGCGTTTCCGTGGATGCTCTCATCGCTTTCACCAACCGTGGCGGCGAAAAGAACCTGCGCAAATTGGAGACGCGCTTCCTGGAGCGGGGGATAAAGGTCGCGCGCACAGCCGATGATCTGGTTCGTTATCACGGCAAAATGATGATCGTGGATGGCAAGGAACTTGCCCTGCTCGGCTTCAACTACACACGACTTGACACCGAACGCAGTCGCAGCTTCGGCGTGATTACGCGCGAGAAAGATCTCGTCGAGCAAGCACTCGCGCTCTTCGACGCCGATTGCAAGCGACGTCCCTATAAGCCTGCATCGGCGCGTTTCCTGGTGAGTCCACTGAATGCGCGCGCGGAATTGGCCAAGCTGATTCGCTCAGCGAAAAAGGAACTGCTGATCTACGACGTGAGGATCACCGATCCGGAAATGATCCACCTGCTCGAAGATCGCGCAGGGGATGGTGTCGAGGTGCGCGTCATCGGGAAGATGGCGGAACACAGCAGCCAGGTTTCGCTGAGGAAGTTGGCAAAATTACGCCTGCACACGAGAATTATTATTCGTGACCGCAAAGAAGTGTTTCTTGGTAGCCAAAGTCTGCGTGAACTGGAGCTGGACGCGCGGCGTGAGATCGGAATCATCTTCGATGATGCGCAAGCCATCGAAGCAGTCATTAAAGTCTTTGAAGACGATTGGAAAGGAGCGACGGTTGCGGCAGGTGATGACGCCGAAGACATCGAGAGGCCCGCTGCTGCCAAAGTCGCGAAGAAGGTCGCCAAAAGCGTGACCAAGATTCTGCCTCCGGTAGCGCCTGTTGTGGAAGAAGTCATGAGGGAGGTTCTCCGGTCCGACAATGGAGCCGCCATCGATCATGAGGACCTGGAGGAGACAGTAAAGATCGCGGTGAAACAGGCTGTGAAACAGGCTGTTCGGGATGTGGTGGAGGACGCTGTCGAACAGCAAAGAGAACCGGAAGCATAGATGAACAATTACGAAAGTATCGCGAAGGCTGTAAGAGGAGCGGCTGCAGCGATCGTTCTACTGCTGCCAGCGATCGCCTTGGCGCAAACCCCAGCTCCAGGCGTGAATCGCGACGCAGCTATTGCCGCGGATTTCGATAAGCGCGTCGCTGAATACATGAAGTTGCACCAAAAGGCAGAGACAGGACTCACCGCCCCAAAGAACACCGATTCCGCCGAGAAAATTGCAGAATACCAACACCAGCTTGCCGCCAAGATTCGCGCGCTGCGGCCCGATGTGAAGCCAGGGGAAATCTTCACGCCTGAGATTAGCGGTCTGTTCCGTCGCCTCATTCGTTTGTCTCTTAAGAGTCCGGATGGGGAAAAGATCCGTAAGAGCTACGAGCACGCAGAGCCTCTTCACGGCTTACGTCTTGACGTGAATCAGACGTATCCCGATGGCGTGCCTTTACAATCGATGCCGCCGTCGCTCCTGCTCAATTTGCCCAAGCTTCCTAAGGAGCTTGAATACCGCTTTTTAGGGCGCGAACTGGTGCTCCGCGACGTCCGGGCAAATCTCATCGTCGATGTCCTGCCAGACATCACCACACCTGAAAAGCAATGATCCGACGCGCACATTTTTCCTGGCTGCTTCTGCTTCTTCTCGCTCAGCCAATCCCTGCGCCTGCAGTTGCGGGTTCATCCACATCGGCCTTTCACCAGGCAGCAGCGCAGGCCCCGCCGCAGAACCACCTCGACGTAAAGCTTCCGCTAGAAGACAAATCGGTGCGTTTCGCGGTGATCGGAGACAACGGCACTGGTGATTCTCCGGAATACGAGATCGCGGCTGAAATGGAAGCTTACCGCAAGGTTGTGGGTTTCGACTTCGTAGCAATGATGGGAGACAACATCTACGGTGGGCACAAGCCCAAAGACTTTGACCAGAAGTTTGAGAAGCCATACAAGCCGCTGCTTGATGCGGGCGTGAATTTCTACGCTTGCCTCGGCAACCATGACAACTCAAACGAAACTCTTTACAAGCCCTTCAACATGAATGGGCAGCGTTACTACTCATTCAAGAAAGGTCCGGTTCAGTTCTTCGTTCTCGACAGCAACTACATGGACCCCACTCAACTCGACTGGGTGCAGAATCAGTTGAGCGCATCGAA
>Ga0307479_10003235_pt1 | contig 14812 bp, 13 predicted proteins | sample atmos_gasesECM4C_FD_203743 | JGI IMG/M metagenome (GOLD analysis project Ga0307479, IMG submission 203743) | Hardwood forest soil microbial communities from Morgan-Monroe State Forest, Indiana, United States - atmos_gasesECM4C_515 | ecosystem: Environmental > Terrestrial > Soil > Temperate...
AAGCGTGCGCGAGCTCATCGAGGGCATCGCTCGTGCGCTCGGTGTGCCCGCGCGACTCCACCCCATTCTTTTCGAGCAGTTGCCCGACGGCGCGAGCCCGTACGGGCCCGACCCGCGGCGGGGCGCCGGCTACGTCCTCGAGCGGGCGCGACGCGAGCTCGGCTTCGAACCCTCGGCGCTGGAAGACGCCCTCGCCGAGACGCTAGCGTGGTACCGCGTCGCGAAGCCAAGCCATCCGGGGTACGCGAACCGCGCGAAGGAATTGGAGATTGCCCGACGCGGTTGAGACCCTGGCCGGCCGGCTGAGGTGGCAGGCCAGGGGCTGCGAGGTGCTGGGGTCCCCCTTCTACGCCCGCCTGCTCGAGTCCGCGACCGCCGACCTGGAGGCCGGGGGTCCAGTCTGGGACGTTCTCAGCGGTTTCGAGACGGAGGATCGAGGCTCGGCGATCGGCCTTCGGCTGCTGGCGCCCGTCCACCGCAAGGTCCTCGCCGGCGAGCTGGCGGAGCTGGACCGTCACTACCCGTCGACCGGCGGCGACGGCGACGCGACCGCCGCGTGGCCGCGCTTCCGGGAGTTTCTGGAAGGCAATGTCGCGTGGATGCGGAAGGAGCTCCAGCGACCATGCCAGACCAACGAGGTGGGGCGGAGCGCCGCGCTGCTCGGAGGCTTCCTCGAGGTCTCGCACCGGACGCGCAAACCGCTGCGGATCCTGGAGCTCGGCGCAAGCGCCGGCCTGAACCTGCGCTGGGACAGGTACTACTACCAATCTGTGGATGGGTCTTGGGGCGACGATTCATCGCCCGTCCAGTTCACCAATTCGTTCGAGGTGTCACCGCCACTCAACTACTCATCTGAGGTGGTCGAGCGAAGGGGCTGCGACCTCAATCCGATAGATCCGACGTCGGAGGAGGGCGCGCTCGTGCTCGGGTCATTCATCTGGGCCGACCAGCTCGCGCGCCTCAGCCTGCTCGACGGCGCGATCGAGGTGGCGGCGCAGGCGCCGGTGGAGGTCGAGCGGATCGGCGCGGCCGACTTCCTGGACCGCGAGCTGGCGACGCCGCGTGACGACGTGGCCACGGTCGTCTACCACTCCGTGTTCATGCAGTACGTGGCTGACCCGGAAAGGCAGCGAATTGCGTCGGCGCTCGCGCGCGCGGACGTGTTCTACCTGCGCATGGAGCCCGCGTACCCGCTGTTCGAGGTCCGCCTCGACGATGAGCTGCTCGGCACTAGCCACGCGCACGGGACCTGGGTGCGCTGGAACGTAGACTCGACGGCACTGAGATGATCCGGCGGCTCGCGCCCTACGCGGTTGCGGTCGCTGCCGCCGGCGCCATCACGGCGGTGATCGGCGTCGTGGCTCCGGCGGCGACCCCCTCCGCGCTCTCGTCGCTCTACCTCCTGCCGGTCTTGTGGCTGGCGGCGCGATGGGGCCGCGGTCCGGCGATCACGGGCAGCGTCGCCGCGTTCCTGCTGTACGACTTCTTCTTCGTCCCGCCGGTGGGCACCTTCACTGTGCGCGGGCCCGCCGAGGTGCTCGAGTTGGCGGTCCTGCTGGCGGTCGCCCTGGTCACGAGCCAGCTCGCGGCGTCGCAGCGGCGCGCGCAGGCGACGGCGGAGGCTCTGGCGAAGGACTCGCGCGCCCTGTACGACCTGGCGACGTCGATGCTCCGAGCGAACGACGTCACCCATGCTCTCAAGCTCGTGGCCGACGGCGCGCTGAAGTCACCGGTCGTGGAGCGGTTTGCGGTGGTTGGCGAGGCGGGGCAGCTCGCAGGATCGCAGCTCACGGCGGACGAGCTGAACCAGGCCGCCTGGTCGCGCGACCGCGCGCAGGCCGTGGGCATCGCCATCAAGGACGGCGCCGTCGTTCCGATGAAGACACATGGGGGCGCGTCGAGCCTTGCGTACCTGCCGCTGCAGAGCGGGGTCGTGGTGCTCACGCTCAGGCCCGAGCCGGCGGAGGCCGCCGAGATGCGCATGCTCGCAGCGCTCATCGGCCTCGCCGACCTGCTCCTCGACCGGCGCCGGGCAACGGTCGAAGCCGAACGGGCGCGTGGGTTCGAGGCATCTGACCGGCTCAAAGCGGCCATCCTCTCGTCGCTTTCGCACGAGCTGAAGAGCCCGATCGCGGCCCTGCGCGCGGGTTTAACCGCCCTCACCGCGCCGCGGGCCGGGCTTCAGGAAGAGCAACGCGAGCTGCTCGGCGACCTCGACCGCCAGGCGACGCGGCTCGATCGCATGGTCGGCGACCTGCTCGCTCTGTCCCGACTCGAGGCCGGCGTCGAGATGGACCGCGAGCCGCATTCCCTGGCCGACGTGGTCGGCGGATCGTTGCGCGAGATCCGCCCGCAGCTCAAAGGCCACGAGGTCACCGTCCGTATTCCCGACGACCTCCCACCGGTCGAGGTCGACGAGATGCAGGTCGGGCGCGTTTTCAGCAACCTGCTTGAGAACGCGGTCGAGTGGGCGCCGCCACAGGGCGGGATCGAGGTCGGCGCGGTCGCCATCGACGACCACGTCGAGGCGTGGGTCGAGAACGACGGGCCGCCCATAGCGCCCGCGGACCTGGAGCGCGTCTTCGATACGTTCTGGACCCGTCGCACCAGCGGCACCGGTCTCGGTCTTGCCATCGTCAAGCGCGTGGTCGATGCTCATGGCGGCGTGATCCGCGCCGAGAACCGCAGGCGCGGACCTCGATTCACCTTCACACTTCCGCTTGCGCGTTTCGCGGTCAGCCGGTGAGCGGTCGCGTCCTTGTCGTCGAAGACGAGGTCGAGATGCAGCGCGCGCTTCGGGCGGGGCTGCAGTACCACGACTTCGACGTTCGCGCCGTAGGCACCGGGGAGGAGGCGATACGCGAGTCGGCGGCGTGGCGGCCGGACGTGATCCTGCTCGACCTTGGGCTGCCGGGGATGGACGGTTTCGCGACCCTCCGTGCCCTGCGGCCTGCGACACGGGCCGCCGTGATCGTCGTCAGCGTCATGCCAGGAGAGAAAGACAAGGTGCGGGCGCTCGACGCCGGAGCCGACGACTACGTCGTCAAGCCGTTTGGTACGGAGGAGCTCGTCGCGCGGATTCGCGCGGTGCTGCGGCGCCAGGCGGACGTGACCATCGGCGAGCCGGTCGTGCGCACCGGCGACCTCGAGATCGACCTCGGCCGCCGGCACGTTTCGGTGCACGGCGAGACCGTTCGCCTGACCCCGACGGAGTACGAGCTGCTGCGATACCTCGCGCTGCATGCGGGCAAGCCGGTGAGCCACACGACTCTGCTGCGCCAGGTGTGGGGCGAGTACGCGGTCGGCGACAAGTACAACACGCGCTACGTGGTCGCCCAGATCCGCAAGAAGCTCGGGGACGACCCGGCGAATCCTAAGTACATCGTCAACGAACCGGGGGTCGGGTACAGGCTCGAGACCTGACTTTCGGTGCGTTTTATGCAGAAGACACCTTTGCGTGCTTTCCGAGATGTCCGTTTTGCGCAGAACGCACGGAATTGTGGTGGGGGTCTTAACAGCGTGGGTTGGCACGAGGTTCGCCAGTCTCGATGCTGGACGTGTGGGCAGGAGACCACGCATACCACCTGAGCTCAAGCTGAGGCCGTTCTCTCTCGCCGAGGCGAGGGACGCAGGCCTGTCGTTGAGGAGCTTGAGCGGCAGGAGCTGGCGACGAATCGGAACTGGTTTGTATCGCTGGTCTGGGCTGCCGGACGATCCCTGGTTGACGCTGTCTGCGTGGCGACGAATTCTGCCGCAAGAAGCGGTGTTCGCCGGCGGGAGCGCGGCGTGGCTCCTGGGCCTCGACCTCCCGCCGACTGATCCGATTGAGGTCGTGGTTCCGCCCTGGTCCGCGATCCGCACCCGCACTGGTCTGCTCGTTCGACACTGCGAAATTTCGCGCGACGAGGTCGTGTCGGTCCGCGGACTTTCCATGTTGGCGCTGCACCCGACGCTCGCTGGGCTCTGCCTACAACTGCCTGCTGTGGAGGCGTTGGTTGCGATCGACATGGCGGTCCATCGACGCCTCACCGATCCAGCGGCACTGGCCGATTACGCCGAAAGGGCAAGAGGAAAGGCCGGCATCTCCCGATTGCGCACCCTGACGCTCCTCGCCGCTCCGGCCGAATCGCCGATGGAAACTCGACTTCGCTGGTTACTGATCCAGGCCGGGTTGCCGAGGCCCGAGGTCCAGACGAACCTCCGCGACGCGTCGTCTCGTTTCGTGGCCAGAGCCGACCTCTACTACCCGGCCGCGCGACTCGTTGTCGAGTACGACGGTGGCAATCATCGCGAACGCCTGGTCGAGGATGATCGCCGCCAGAACCTCGTCCTCAACGCCGGGTATCGACTCCTGCGCTTCACCGCGGCCGACATTCACGGCCGTCCGGACGCCCTGGTCGCGCAAGTGCGGACAGCGCTCGGCCCGCAATCGGTTCGTTCTACGCATAACGGCCGTTTGGCGCGCTCCCAAAAGAGCGTTCTGCGCAAAACGCACCGAATCATTCGAGGCCTGCTTACTGTTCGGCGTGGCTTCGGTTCAGCAGATAGGCGGCGATAAACGCCACGATCACCAGGCCCGGCGACCAACCCAGGCCCGGCCCCGTCGGATCCATTGGTGAAAGGTCTACGAACACGGCCAGGCCGCTGATCGCGGCGAAAACGAGGACGATGAGCACGCCGCGGATCGCGCCGTGGCGCGCGAAGAAGAGCTCGAGCTCGAGCTGCCATCCTGGGCGGTGGCGCTCGCGAACGTGGCGGGTGCGAGCAGCGTGCGCGGCGATGCGCTCGCGCCGGCCCATCCGGTAGCGCGCGCTCCGCGGGAGGCTCTCGAACGGCACGTGGTCGACCTCGCGCTCACGGGGCGGCGGAACCTCCAGCGGCTCCCATAGCGGCTCGCGGCGGTACCGCCGATACGCGACGTAGGTGAGAACACCCAACGCAAGCCAGCCCATGAAGATGAAGGTCGAGTTGGAGATGTTTTGGAACATGAGCTGCGTGAAAACCGTCCCGATGAACAGCGCTCCCACGAGTGATAGAACGGGGATGCTGTCGCGGCCGAAGCTTATGTTCCACGGCATCCGGTACGGGCGGTGCAGGCCCGGCTCGATGAAGCGCAGTCGCATCACCGAGAGGTGCGCGGAGCAGAACGCGAAGGTGGCGGCCAGCGAATACACGGCAGCCATCAGGTCAATCTCTTTTCCCCCGGCGATCAGCCCAGGCAGGACGAGCACCGCCGCCACGATGCCGAACACGATGATCGACACGTACGGCGTCTTGAATTTAGGGTGCAGCCGCGCGAGGCGGTGGGGGAGAAGGTCGAAGCCGGCCAACGAGTAGCTGAGGCGTGAGATGCCGATGAGCCCGGCGTTGGTGGCGATCACAAGGATTGTGAAGGCGAGAATGCCCACCCATACCTGCGCCCAGAACGCAAGCGTTTGGGACACGATCGAGAAGCCGCCGGCGATGCCTGCCACGGGGTCAGCCTTCCACTGCGTCGCCAGGGCGGTCGTGTAAGTGCCATCCACGAAATGAACCGGAAAGACGCTGATGCCGATGGTCGGCAAGAACGCTGACACGAAGAGCACGGCGGCGACCACCCACCACGTCGCGAGCGGCACATTGCGTCCGGGATTCTTCGCCTCTTCGGCGAGATTGGAGATCGTTTCGATGCCGGTGTAGGTGACCATCGCGATCGAGATGCTGGCCAGGAAGCTGCCCCAGGTTGGCGCGACACCGAGGTGAATGCTGTTGATCACGTCCTGGACATGAAGCAAAAGAATGATGCCGAGAATCACCAGCACGAACTGGGTGATCAGGTCCGTGAATGCAAGAACCAGGTTGATCGCGCTCGATTCCTGGATGCCGATGATGTTCACGATTACGAGGATTGCAATCAGCACGACGGTGGCTGCCACATGCGACGCCTGACTTTGCGTCAGGACGTGAAGCGCGGAGACGTAACTTCCGAGGAACCCGAGATAGCTGACGGCGAAGTACGAGGAGATCGAGACCGTCGCCGTGTAGTTGAGAAGCTGGACCCACCCGACGAGGAACCCGATGGGCGGGTTGAAGGCCCGTCGAGCGAAGCTCGAGCTGCCGCCGGCGTGCGGCAGCGCCGCGGTCCCTTCCGCGTAGTTGAGGGCGGTCGTGACGAAGATGAAGCCGGCGAGGATCAGCGCGACCGGCGTCAATCCGAGGGCGAATGCTGCCGTGACGCCCAGGGCGTAGTAGATGCTCGATCCGACGTTGCCGTAGGACGCGGCGAACAGGGCGCCGGGACCGAGCGTGCGCGGAAGCTTCGCCGGACGGCGGACGACCACTCGGAGGTCGCCAGGTCTCCGGCCCCGGCGAGCGACCGATTCAGACATCGAATTGGAGCGTAATCGATCGTCCCGTCAAACCCATACGAGATCCATACGGATCCGCGCTACAGCCCTACGGGTCCCTAACACGGCGCCTCTTACGTTCGAAGCATGCGCGCAGCCGTTGTTCAGCTACCGGCCACCAGGACGGCGAGCGAGAGCCGTCAGGTGCTCCGCATCGCCGCGCGCCAGCTGGAGCGAGCAGACCTGTACCTGGCCGCCGTCGAAGCGCTGGACCTCGGTGACAGGCAGGCCGCGCGTGCGCTCAATCAGGTCCGATCCGACCTCGATGGCCTGCGCCGGTACCTCATCGAGCTGCGCGCGAGCACCTGATGCATACCGCCGCCTCCACGAGGCGCCGCGTCAAGTTCCACGGCGCAAGGCTTGGACCGCTGCTGTGCTGGTCGATAGTGTTCGCCGACATCGGCACGTCGATCTACTACGTGCCCGGCATCCTCTCGGCGAGCGGCTACAACAAGCGCGCGGCGATCTTCGTCGTGATGACGCTCTTCGTGTTCGTCCTTCTCGCCCTCAAGTACGCAGAGGTGACCTGGCGCAACCCCGAGGGCGGCGGCGTGGTGACGATCTCATCGCGCGCGCTGCATCCGCTGGCCGGGCTCGTGGGCGGTCTGTTCATCATCGTCGACTACTACCTGACGGCTGCAATCAGCGCGTTCTCGGGAGTCGCCTATCTCGCGGTGGTCATCCCGTCGGTTGGCATCGACAACGCGGTGCCGGGAACGCTCGTGGCGCTCGCTTTCCTTGCCGCGCTCAACATCTACGGGATCCGGGAGAGCGCGACGGTCAGCTTCGGCGCCGCGACCGCGGCCGCCGCTGCCCAGCTTGCCGTGGTGCTCGTGGTGGGCGCCCACCTCGGCGTGGCGGGAATCCTCCAGAGCTTCTCTTCCGTCACCCAGGGCCCGCCTCCTCTGACGCCACTCACCATCCTCACCGGCTTCGGGGCCGCCTTCCTGGCCTTCTCGGGTCTCGAGAGCGTCGCGCAGATCGCGCCTGCGATGCGCTCACCGCGCCGGATCACGGCTTACCGAACGATGGCCCTGGTCATCCTGACGATGACGATCACGAGCCCGCTGCTGACCCTGTGGCAGACCGCCCTCGTGCGCGACCCGAACAGCCCCGACCACGTCAACCAGCTGCTCTCGCTGCTTGCGGGCCAGTTCTCCGGCCAGTCGCTCGCCGACGTCGTCGCCATCACCGGCTCGATCCTCCTCATCTTCGCGAGCAACACCGCGATCATCGGCGGCTATCACGTTTTCCTGGCCTTGACCCGAATGGGATTCCTGCCCCGCGTCATGGAGAAGCGCAACAGCCTTCGCCGCACGCCGCACATCGCGATCCTCGCCGCGATGGGACCTCCCGTGGTCCTCGTGTACATCGCCGGCCAGAGCCAGATCGCCTCGGTGTTCCTCGGCGACCTCTACGCCTTCGGGCTGCTCGGCTCCTTCATCCTCACCAACGTCTCGCTGGACGTCGTCCGGTGGCGTGAGCTCAAGGTCGACCGGGCGCTCCGCCGCCGCCTGTGGTTTGCGGTGGGCGTCGTGACCACCACCTTGACGGTGATCGGGTGGAGCGTGAATCTTGTCGCCAAGCCGTACGCGACGGCGTTCGGCGGAGGTCTGACGCTGATCGGCCTCGCCGTCGGGTTGTGGACGTACAACCGCGGAAAGCGTCGACGGCCTGCGGTCTTCCCGGTGCCGTACCGGCCGGAGCTGGCCGCCGAATCGATCAGCCTGCAGTTCCTGCGGAACCCCGCCGACGTCCTCGTGATCTTGCCGCGCGATCAGAACCTCGCCGACGCGGTGATCGACGAGGGGATGTCAGCCGCGAACGGCAAACGGATCGTGTTCCTGTATCGGGGCCAGGCGCCGCCGGGACCCGCCGAGCTCTGGGAGGTGAGCGATCCGTACCTCAAGGACTACGTCGCGCAGGACGCCTTCACGCGCGCCGAGATGAGGACGCGAGAGCACGTGGCGAATCGCCGGTACGTCTACGTGCCCGGAAGCCTGCCGCGGGACGCGGTCGGCAGGGTCTGGGCGGAGGTCAGGCCGCGCGAAACGGTGGTTGTGCAGGGAGAGCAGGACCTCGTGCCACCGGTGGCGGTCGAGCGCGTCCGGCATCGGGTCCACGCGGGCGTGCCGGTGCTGCACATGGTCAGCAGCCACATCCGCCAGACCGACATCGCCGCTACGGCGTGATGATGAGGTCCTTCAGCTCGCGGGGGTAGTCGGTCATCACGCTGCATCCGTCCGCGGTGATGCAGACGGTATCGCTGTGGCGGAACCCGCCCAGCTCCTGGATGTAGACGCCCGGCTCGACCGTGAAGACCATTCCGACCTCGAGCACGGCGTCGTCGCCGCGGTCGAGGAACGGCGCCTCGTGTCCCTCCAGCCCGATCGAGTGCCCGACGTGGTGGCGCAGGTTCTGCTTCACGCCGAGCTCTTCGGCAAGCTGAACCACCGCGAGCTCGATCTCACCCGCCGGCACCCCAGGGGCCATTACCTCGATCGCGCGCGACTGCAGCGCAAGCATCGCGTTGAACGCACGGCGCTGCTCCTCGGTCGGCTCGCCGACGATCATCGTGCGCTCGAGCTCGCTGCGGTAGCCGTCGATGTTGCTGGCCGCACCGCTGACCAGGACATCGCCCGGCTGCACGCCGTGACCCTTGACGAACCCGTGCGGCATCGCGGTCGCGCGACCGCCGACGAACATCGCGGTCAGCCCTGCGTCGTCGAGGCCCTTGGGTCTCCAGCCGGGCATCTCGCGCACCATCTCGAACAGCGTCTCGGTGGCGGGCGGGGTATAACACTCCATCTCGGTCTTGCCGACGGTGATCGCCGCCTGCATTCGCCTGTGCGCGCGCACCGCCCAGTCGCAGGCGAGCTGGATGCACTCGAGCTCTGAGGGCGACTTGACCCGGCGCAGCGATTCGACGATGAGCTCCGCGTCGAACGGCTCGACGCCGGTGAGGTCGCTCAGCCGCGGGCCGCGATAGCCCCAGTACGGCACGTAGCCGTCGTGGTCGGCGCCCGTCTGGTCGGCGCGCGCGTTCATGTCGACCAGCACGTCCGCGACCGCCTCCATCGGGTGCTCCGCCCCCGGGTACTCGAAGTAGACCCGGACCTGGTCGACCGCAGTCGCCGACTCGGCGTGCTCCTTCTCGACCGCCGGCACGACGAGCGACGACTGGCCGCTCGAACCGATCACCAGCGCGATCGGCCTTTCGGTCGGGATGTGGTGGAACCCCGTCAGATAGGCGACGCGGGCCGGGTAGAAGATGCACGTCGCGTCAAGGCCCGCGGCCTGCATTCCCGCGGTCACGCACTCGCGCCGTATCGCGTACTCGGCCTGGGAGATCGAGGGAACCTGTGTGGTCTTCGGCGCCGACTTCTTAGTACGCGGCAAGCTTGCGCATCGCCTCGGCGATCTTGTGCGGGCTGGGCATGAAAAACTCCTCCTGCGGCGTGTTGAACGGCATGGCCGGGATGTCAGGCGCGGCGACTCTCGTCACCGGACCGTCCAGGTCGTCGAACGCGTGCTGGGAGATGGTCGCCGCCACCTCGGCGCCAAACCCGCCGGTGAGGTTGTCCTCGTGCACCACCAGCGCCTTGCCGGTCTTGCGCACCGAGGTGAGGATCGTTTTCCGATCGAGCGGCGCCAGCGTGCGCAGGTCGACCACCTCGACGCTGACGCCTTCGCTTTCCAGCTGTTCAGCGGCCTCGAGGCAGTAGTGCGTCATCAAGCCCCAGGCGAAGCAGCTGAGGCTGATGCCCTCGCGGCGCACGACGGCGGGGCCGATCGGGAGGAGTTGGTCGCCGTCAGGGACCTCCTCGGTGACGAGGCGATACACCTTCTTGTGCTCGAGGAATAGCACCGGGTCGGGGTCGCGGATCGCCGACTTCAGCAGGCCGTGAGCGTCGGAGGGCGTGCTCGGCACGACCACCTTCACGCCCGGCACGTGGGCGTAGAACGCCTCGATCGACTGCGAGTGGTAGAGGCCGCCATGCACCCCGCCTCCGAACGGCGCGCGGATGACGATCGGCACACCCCAGTCGCCGTTGGAGCGGTACCGCGTCCGTGCCGCCTCGCTGACTATCTGGTCAAAAGCGGGATGGATGAAGTCGGCGAACTGGATCTCGGCGATTGGGATCAGGCCGTTCAGGGCCGCGCCGATGGCGACGCCGACGATGGCCGACTCGGCCAGGGGCGTGTCGAGGACGCGGGATTCGCCGAACCGCGCGTAGAGACCGTCGGTCGCCCCGAACACGCCGCCCTTTCGTCCCACGTCCTCGCCCAGGACGAGCACGCGTTCGTCGCGCTCCATCTCCTCGGTGATCGCGGCGCGGACCGCCTCGATCATGCGCATCTCCGGCATCTCGAAAATATTGTGAGCGTTGCGAGATACCTCGACTGGAGCGAGTCCGCCGCGCGTTAGACTCGGGTGGAGGGGGGAAGGTTGAATCACCTTCCTGGAGGTATGCGCGATTTCGTTCTCGGCTGAGGTCAAGAACGAGATGGCTGGGCTTCTACCTGCAAGGCCCTGCTGTCAGCTGAGCGAGCTGCTCGGCATCTACTACGGCTCGCGTGGACGTTTGCTGGGAAACCAGCGCGGCCGCTCGGCCTACTTCTCGCTGCTTCGCAACGCAGTCGCGCGCAAGGTCGTGCGGCTGAGCCGCGCCGTGGGTCGCATGGAGGCGAAGTACCAGGCCGTCAGGTCGCGCAAGCGCATGGCCTTCTTCATCGAGCTCACGCTTCCGCCGGATGTGGTCCCGGCGTTCTCCCGGCCGCCGGTGCATGCCATGCCCGAGGCGGCCTGCGACCGCAAGGCAATGCTGCGCGGCCTGTTCCTCGGCTGCGGGTCGGTCAACGCGCCCAACACGCGCTACCACCTCGAGTTCGTAGCGCCGACCGCATCGTGGGCGTCGGCCATCGTCCAACTGGTCGAGGGCTCGGGGGTGAAGGCGGGCGCGACCGATCGCTCCGGCCAGCGCGTCGTCTATATAAAGGACGGCGACGGGATCGCCCGCCTGCTTTCGGTGATGGGCGCGAGTCGCGCCGTGATGGAGTTCGAGAACGTGCGCGTGGTGCGGTCGGTCAGCGGGGTGGTTAACCGCCGTCTCAACTTCGAGACGGCCAATATCGACAAGACGATCGGGACGGGTCTCCGGCAGGCAGCGGCCATCGACTCGCTGGAAGCCAGCGGCGTGCTGTCGGCGCTGCCCCCGGCCCTCCAGGAGATGGCTCGCTGGCGACGCCAGAATCCGGAGCTGAACCTGGGCGAGCTGGCCGGACGCATGAAGCTGTCGAAGTCCGCCGTGAATCACCGGTTGCGACGGCTGCAGCAGATAGCCGGACGCAAGGGGGAGGTCCACTCGCCCAGGCCTCAGCGCCGCTCCGCCTAACATTTATCGCGTTCCCAGCCCCTTCACTCACTAGGAGCGCGCCCGCATGGCACTCAAGGTAGGCATCAACGGCTTCGGCCGCATCGGCCGCAACATCTATCGCGCGGCCTGGGACCTTAAGCCCGACTTCGAGATCGTCGCCGTCAACGACATCGGCGACGCCAGGACGTTCGCGCACCTGCTGAAGCACGACACGGCGCTCGGCACGTTCGCTCCGGCCGTGCGCACGGAAGGCGACGCGATCAAGGTCGACGGACACGATGTGAGGTTCCTCAGCCACAAGGACCCGGCCGAGCTGCCCTGGAACGACCTCGGCGTCGACATCGTGATCGAGTCGACGGGCCTTTTCACCGATGCGACCAAGGCGCGCGTGCACATCGACAAAGGCGGCGCGAAGAAGGTGATCATCTCGGCGCCTGCGACCAACCAGGACTACACGACGGTGATGGGCGTGAACCACACCGGTTATGACCCCAAGAAGCACAACGTCATCTCCAACGCAAGCTGCACCACCAACTGCTTTGTGCCGCTGGCAAAGGTGCTGCATGACTCGTTCGGCATCGAGCGCGGAATGATGACGACGATCCACGCCTACACCGCCGATCAGAAGCTGCAGGACCTCCCGCACAAAGACTTGAGACGGGCGCGTGCGGCGGCCGACAACATCATCCCGACCTCGACCGGTGCCAACCGAGCTGTCGCTGAGGTTATCCCCGAGCTCGCCGGAAAATTCGCAGGTATCTCGTTCCGCGTACCCATCCTCGACGTCTCCGTCGTCGACCTCACCGCCCAGCTGGGCAGGTCCACGACGGCCGAGGACATCAACGCCGCGTTCGAAGAGGCGGCTAGCGGCGCCCTGCGTGGGATCCTCGCCGTCAGCCACGAGGAGCTCGTGTCGTCCGACTTCAAGAACGACCCGCACTCGTCGATCGTCGACGCCCCGTCGACGGCGGTCCTCGGCGGGGATTGGGCCAAGATCGTGAGCTGGTACGACAACGAGTGGGGATTCAGCTGCCGCATGGTCGACCTGATCTCGTACATGGCGGAGCGCCTCTGAAGGCTTCGATCGCATCGGTCGACGTCGCGGGCAAGCGCGTGCTGGTCCGCGAAGATCTCAATGTCCCGATGTCCGGCGGTCGCATCACCGACGACACGCGCGTGCGCGCCGCCGCGCCGACGCTGCAGCACCTCGCCTCGCGCGGGGCGAAGGTGATCGTCATGTCCCACCTCGGGCGACCAAAGGACCGCGAACCGGACCTGTCGTTGAAACCGATCGCGCCGGATCTTTCGCGCGGCATCGGACGCGACGTCATGTTCGCGGAAGACTGCGTCGGCGAGCGCGCGACTCGCGCGGTGGCAGCTCTGCAGCCCGGGCAGGTGCTGCTGCTGGAAAACGTCCGATACCACCAGGAGGACGAGGCCAACGACCCCGGTTTCGCCCGCGACCTGGCATCGCTTGGGGATCTCTTCGTCAACGACGCCTTCGCGGCCTCGCATCGCGCGCATGCTTCCGTCGTGGGTGTCGCTGCGTACCTGCCGGCTTACGCCGGCGAGCTGATGGAGGCGGAGCTGGAAGCCCTGCACACCGCGCTCGACAGTCCGCGCCGGCCGATGATCGCGGTGGTCGGCGGCGCCAAGGTTTCGACGAAGGTCGGCGTGCTTCTCAACCTTCTGAACAAGGTCGACGCCCTGCTGATCGGCGGCGCGATGGCCAACACGTTTTTCAAGGCGCGGGGCTGGGAGACCGGCGCGGGCCTGGTGGAAACCTCCGCGCTCGACGAGGCCCGGAAGGTGGAGGCGGCCGGCGGTGACAAGCTCGTGCTCCCGGTCGACCTCGTGTGCGCGCGGAAGATGGAGCCAGGGCAGGCGCTGCGTGTCCTGCCGGCCGACAAGGTCGAGCCCGAGTGGATGGCGCTCGACATAGGTCCCCAGGCCGTGCGTGAGTTCGCGTCCAGGCTGCGCGGCGCGGGCACCGTGATCTGGAACGGCCCTGTCGGCGTGGCCGAGATCCCCGACTTCGCCGACGGCACGAAGAAGGTAGGCGAGGCCATCGCGACGTCGGGCGGCTACACGCTGGTGGGAGGTGGCGACACCATCGCCGCCATAGAGTCGCTGGGTCTGGCCGGGCGCTACTCGCATGTCTCGACCGGCGGCGGCGCCACGCTGGAGTACCTGGAAGGCAAGGAGCTGCCCGGCATCGCGATCCTGAAGGAAGCGTGAGCTCACGCCCGCCGGGGATGCCGCTGCTCGCGGCCAACTGGAAGATGAACCCGACCAACGAGGACGACGCGCTCGACCTCGTGCGCGGCGTGTTGTCGGTTGCACGCGGCCACGCCGACAAGATCGAGGTGGTGGTCATCCCGCCATTCCCCTGGCTGATCGGCGTCTCAGAGGTGCTGGATCAGTCCGGGGTGAAGCTCGGCGCGCAGGATTGCTTCTGGGAGATGTCCGGCGCTTTCACCGGTGAGGTGTCGCCGGCGATGCTCAAGGGCCTGTGCCAGTGGGTGATCGTCGGCCACTCCGAGCGCCGCCTTTACCTCGGCGAGACGGACGAGATGGTGGCCAAGAAGACTGCGGCCGCGCTGTCCTCCGAGCTCGGCGTGATCATGTGCGTCGGCGAGCTGGCCGACCACTATGACGAGGGAAAGTCCGACGAGATCGTCTCGGCGCAGGTCAGGGCGGACCTTGCGCTTTGCTCGGCCGACGACTCGGCGCGACTGGTGATCGCATACGAGCCCGTGTGGGCGATCGGCAGCGGCCGCAACGCGGACCCCGAGCACGCCTACAAGACAATGCGCCTGATCCGGCGAATCGTCGGCGAGATGATCGGCGCCGGCGCCGCGCGTAAGGTGCGGATCCTATACGGCGGAAGCGTCAAGGCCAACAACGTGCAGCAGTACGTCGAGCTGCCTCTTTGTGACGGGGTGCTGGTCGGGGGCGCGAGCCTCGACGCCGAGGAGTTCGCGGGGATCGTCAAGGTGACAGCCGAGGTCTATGGCCAGCGTTAAGTCCCCGGGAACTCTGATCCTG
>Ga0307479_10003236_pt1 | contig 14810 bp, 8 predicted proteins | sample atmos_gasesECM4C_FD_203743 | JGI IMG/M metagenome (GOLD analysis project Ga0307479, IMG submission 203743) | Hardwood forest soil microbial communities from Morgan-Monroe State Forest, Indiana, United States - atmos_gasesECM4C_515 | ecosystem: Environmental > Terrestrial > Soil > Temperate...
TCCCCTTTTAAAAACCGACCGATCGGACGTCGCCACGATCCTGACCACGAACGAGCTTGCGAGCCTGCCCATCCTCGATCGCAATCTGACTCGGGCGGTGTTCACCACTGCCGGTACACAAATGAATGACTGGCAGCACGCTTCGTCTGAGAACCCCCAGGGTGGGGTGCAATTCTCTGCGAACGGGCAACAGTTCACGGCGAACGGATTCCTCCTGGACGGTACCGAAAACAATAGCTCGGGCCTGGGCATCGCGGTGATCAATCCAAATATTGACGCGCTGCAGGAATTCAAAATCACCACCGGGAACTACGACGCTGAGTTCGGCTCGGTTGCCGGAGCTCTACTGCAGGCAACCACGAAGTCGGGCACGAACGAGTGGCACGGTTCGCTATTTGAGTACCTGCGAAACAGCCAACTCGGAAATGCGGCCGATCGCTTCGGCGCGGGACTGTTGCCTCTGCATTGGAATCAGTTCGGCGGCTCCGTGGGCGGGCCAATCGCTAAAAATAAAATCTTCTTTTTCTTCGATTACCAGGGCACGCGGCGGCATACCGGCGCTCCAGTGATTACTTCCGTGCCCAACGCAGCGGAGCGATCGGGAGACTTGCAGGCTCTGCTCGGAAATTACATCTGCACGGACGGAAGTACTTCTGCAACGCCCTGCGGCAACCCTCAGAACGTCACCACCACTGAGGGAGTGGTCGTGCCCGCTCAGACTGGCATGATCTTCGATCCGACGAGCGGGAATCCGGATGGCACCGGCCGCCTGGCCATCTCCAGCGGAGGTCAGGTGAACGTCCTTCCAACGATTCCGACAGCGGTGGCAAAGCTGTTGACTAACATCCCGGCTTCCAATACGGGCAATCCAGGCGACATCGCTAACAACTACACCGGGACTGGAATCGACACCTTTAGCAACGACCAGCTGGACATTCGCATGGATGAAGTAATCTCCCAGCGCTCCCATATGTTTGGGCGTTATACCATCAGCAGTTTCTCTAAACACGCACCCGGAGCATTTGGCGACTTGGCGGGCGGGCCCGCTCTCACTGGCTCGGCATTTGCCGGTAAATCCACTGCGCGGAATCAGAGCATCGCTCTCGGGTATACCTACACATTGAGTACTTCTCTGATTGCCGACTTCCGGTTCGGCTTCTATCGCTATCGCATTCGCACTCAGCCCAACGGTCTTGGGTCGACCCCCGCCTTGGACGCCGGAATCCCCGGACTTAATCTGGGCACGAGCGAAACCAGTGGCATGCCGGCTTTCTATATCAATGGAAATGGAGGCTTCCAGTTTGGCTATGCCCTGGGGATCAACCAGTGCAACTGTCCCCTAAAGGAAACGGAGAATCATTTTCAGGTCGTGAATAACTGGACCAAGACCTGGGGAAATCACACGTTCGGCTGGGGCATAGACTTTCGGCGTCTGCAACAGCAGCGTATTCCAAGCGACAATCACCGCTCAGGTGAAATCACTTTCAACGACGCGGTTACAGGAAGCGTGGACGTAGACAACGTCACTGCCAGTACCGTCGGAGCCTCTACCGGCTCCGGGCTGGCTGCGTTCCTGCTGGGACAACCAAATGCGTTTGTGCGCTACTTTACCGGGGCCGGCTATCACTCTGGTTTGCGCCAGACGCGCCTGTTTCTCTTCGCACAGGACTCCTGGCGCGTGAGTCGGAAACTGACACTGAACTATGGCCTGCGTTACGAAAACTACCTGCCGCAAACCGCGGCCAGCCGGGGAGGTGCGGGCAGCTTCGATCCGAACACAGGGGAAGGGCTTGCCGCAGGGATCGGATCCGTACCCAGCAACATGGGAGTAAAAGCCTACAACCTGGGTTTTGCTCCGCGTCTGGGCGTTGCCTATCAGATCCGGCCCAAGACCGTGGTTCGCGCGGGATACGGCCAAAGCTTCACACCCTCTGGACTCGGTGCGGTGTTCGGCCAGTCTCCCGAATACGATCCTCCCATTACAATTCCGCAGCAGCTCAGTCCGGCGAACCCCTACTTCCCCGTGTTTAACCTCCTGCAAGGACCTCCGCTTCCTCCGAATCCTCAGGTTGGAGCCAACGGACGCTTTCCGTTGCCTAGCACTTTGCAGGTTTACTATTTCTTTAACCCGCCCAGTTCCTACCGGATCCCCTCGGTGCAGTTCTGGAACCTTACCGTGCAGCACGAATTTAGTCCCAGCCTTTCTTTCGAGGCCGCATACGTGGGCAACGTCGGACGTCACCTCTATGTCAATCCAAACGTAAACCAGGCGGTCCCGGGGCCAGGCGACTTCAATCCGCGCAGGTACTACTTCCAGAAGTTCAATTTGAGTCAGGCTCTTTTTGAAACCTGCAATTGCGACAACTCCAGCTATCACGGCCTTCAGCTTAAATTGCAGAAACGCGTCACCCACGGTCTTGATCTGCTGGCTACCTATGCCTACGCGAAGGCGCTCGACAACACGGAGTACGGCAGCGTCTACGACAACAACCTGAACTGGCGCGCAGACCACGGTCCGGCCAACTACGATCGCACACACACGCTTACCCTCTCCAATGTTTGGGAGTTGCCTTTTGGCCGTGGCCGCCGCTGGGGCAGCCAGATCAGTCGTCCGATGAACCTTCTGCTTGGCGGCTGGGTGCTGAACGGAATCTCTACGTTCTATTCCGGGATGCCATTCACGGTTCACGTTTCCAACACGGCAAACGTCAACGCGGACTTCAACAATGTCCGCCCGGATCAAATTGGGAGCCCGAGCGTGTCCAACCCCAATGCCAATCTATGGTTCAGTCCTGCGGCCTTCACCCCGCCACAAGGACTCTATCGTGACGGTTACGTGCATCGCAATTCGCTACGCGGGCCGCGGGAGGCTTTGCTGAACCTGGCGTTGGCGAAGGCATTCACTGTCGCAGAGGGAAAGACCCTCGAGTTCCGATGGGAGAACTTCAACGCTCTGAATCATCCCAACCTGGGCTTGCCGAACAATGTAGTAGACGTATCCGGCGCCGGCCAGATCACAGCCACCCAGGTTCCCATGAGGCAGATGCAATTTGGCTTGCACTTCCGTTTCTGACAGTCTTTAGTCTTTGAACCTTTCTGTTCCGGCTGCTTTCGGGCCGAGCACGGAGCCCTTCTGCTCTGACATTCTCTAGAGGACTACTCATGAACCGATACCTGTCTTTTTCGCTGCTCCTAATTCTGTCTTCCCGGATTCTGCTGTGCGCACAAGCGCAGGCGCCTGCGCTTCCCGAACCCGACGGCCGCTACAAGGTAAACATCTTGCTCGTGGTCGGCCATCCCGATGATGACATTGAGGTTGCCGCCTACCTAGCCAAAGCCATCGAGCAAGGCCACAAACGTGTGGCGGTCGTGTACATGACGCGCGGCAACTCCGGCGGTAACGCCGTCGGTCTGGAGCAGGCCAAGGCACTCGCCGATATGCGGGAAATGGAGGCTCGGCGTTCGCTCGCCTCGTACGGCATTACCAATGCATGGTTTCTGCGTGGCTCTGATACTCCGGGTGGCGACGTTCTTCATTCTCTTGAGGCGTGGGGACACGGCCAGGCCTTGGAACATGTGGTGCGACTGGTGCGGCTCACTCGACCCGAAGTGATCTTCACATGGCTGCCAGACTATGTTGTGGGCGAAAATCACGACGATCATCAGGGGGCTGCGGTCATCGCTACCGAGGCTTTCGATAGCGCAGCGAATCCGCTGATTTTCCCGGAGCAGGTCGAGGCTCCCCGAGACCGCGAAGGCATCAACAACTATGGCGAAGGCCTCCGTCCCTGGCAGGCAAAGAAGATTTATTTCTTCTCCGACACGATTCACTTCGACTTCCTGAAGGGCAGAGGACCTGAACTTGCGACTAGCGACATTTCCCCGTCGCGAAAAGTTCCATACTCGCAAATCGCTGCCGAGGCCTGGAGTTCTTACAAAACCCAAAACGATTTTACTGACGCTCAACTCAAAGAGTTCTCAGAGCTTCCCATCCGTCTCATCTGGGGTAAATCTCTGGTGGGCGGCGCTCCCACTGGAGACATCTTCGAGGGCATCACGGCCGCGCCCATCGCGTACGTGCGTGCGCCCGGCTATGAACCGCCTGCACCGGCGGTTGCGCTGGAACTCGGCGGTCCCTGGGCCTTCTACCGTGCTTTCTGGCCCGCACATAACCTTGCGCACCTGGCGGAACTTTACTCTCCCGAAGCACAGGTCGCGCCGGGAGAAACTCTGTGGGTGCCGCTGATTCTGCGCAACGATACGGATTCTGCGCGCCAGGTAACGTTGCGTTCCAAGCTACCGGCAGGATGGAACCAGAAGCCGGAGGCGACGCAGTTTACGGTTCCGGCCCATGATTCGTATCCGGTCCAACTCACGATCACTCCGGCTCCGGCGGCGAAAGGGACGTGGCAGAGCCTGTCGTGGAGCGCAGACAGCAACGGAACCAGCATTGGCAGCGTCACGCTACGCGTTGACATGGAGAGCAACGGCCTGCCGCAGTAAGCTTAGAGCGGGTAAATGGACCAAGCGCGATTTACTTGTTCAGCGTTTTCTGCAGCCAGTCTACGAGCGCCTTCTTGTACCACAGAAATTGTGGATTCGGCTCCCAGTGGTCCATCCCGTGTGGCGCCCCTTCGATGGTAATGAGTTCGCATGAAGCACCGGACTGCTTCATCTTCTGACACATTTCCACTGATTGCTCGTAGGGAACGTCCTCGTCCTTGGAGCCGTGCATGAGCAGAAACGGAGGCATCTCTTTCTTCACGTACGTGACCGGCGAGGCCCTGATGAGGACAGGGGCAGTATCGGCGTCAACGGCCTTGATTCCGAATAGCTGCATGATTTCAGTTGGAATCGGTTTCCACTGCAGGGATGCGGAAATGAAATCGTGAATCCCGTACATTGAGACTACAGCCGCAACTCGGGTTCCCGGCGCCTGTCGAGCCCCCACAAACGAAACCAGATGTCCGCCCGCAGACTCGCCGATAAGGGCGATGCGGTTCGTGTCGACGTGGTACTTCGCGGCATTGGCCTTCACCCATCGGATCGCTTCTTCGACATCCTCGGCGTCAGCTGGGAACGTATAATTCGGCGCGAGGCGGTAGTTGATGCTGAACCAGGCAAAGCCGGCGTTCGACAGTGGCTCAAAAATATAAGTGATGTATTGCTGCTTGTCGCCTGCTACCCAACCGCCACCGTGAACCAAAATGGCAGCCGGGAACGGGCCGGCTCCGTTCGGCAGATGTACGTCCACGGTGAGTTGAACTCCATCGATCGCCCGGTACGGGATGTCCTTGAAGTCCAATGCTGCAGCCGCGACCACGCACAGCAAGAGCGTGGCGCAGCCGCGAGAGCTTCTTGCTAACGTCAAAGATAGCCATCGGATCTTCATCTTCAGATCCCCCGAAGGCCCTGCTATGAAATATTGGCTTTGGCTCATCCTTGCATGGTTCGTGAGCTCACCGGAGTATACACTCCACATGCGATCTCCTGAGGCTGCGCCGGCCTCGCATCGCTAACAGGTGTAGGTGCCCTTCCCGAGAGATCCTAATCAGGGTCTCCGTTTTGCCATTTCTGACCGGTAACGCTGCATGTTAGCTACACGTGCTCTTACTTCGGACGCAATGCGCAGATGACCCAACGTGTAGCGCCTTGGAGCTGCCTCAGGTCCTCGCCGCAGTGGAAACAAATCTGGTGACCATCCTCAGTAGCCTTCGTGCCGCTGGTTTCAAGGGGATCATCGTCGTCGTGAATTATTATTCTGTGGACTATTCGGATACCAATGAGACTACGATCACCGCGGCTCTCAACCAGACCCTCGCGGCTGCTTCGGCGCAGGCAGGCAGCGTTGTTGCCGACGTTTTCACTGCCCTTCAAGCCGCCGCTGGACCCGCTGGCGGGCACACATGCAATGTGGGACTGCTGAATGCATCGCCGCAGAACCAGTTCGCGTGCGACATTCATCCCAGCCAGTCTGGCCAGAAACTGATCGCGCGAGCAGTCGAACAGACCTACCTTGCGGCAAGGGAGAATGCACAATAGGAAATGCGATCAGGTGGTGGTATTCTCTCCGCCTCGCAATACTCGGCGGATCACGTTGCGTCCGCTCGACGAGTCGCTTGTTCGGACGGCAACATCGCAGGAGATATGTTTTGCTGTTCGACCGGTTGCGCCGAAAAAACTTGAGCGCTCATAGACATTTCTCCCTTCGCGGTCAAGGAAAGTGCCTTGACGGATTGTCGGCCGCTCCGAAGTTAGAAGGTTCTCGTTAATTTCCGGGTTTGTCCGTCATCCCCTCAGAACCGCTCACGTTGACCGGTTGGGAGAACGTCACGCCGACTGGAGGTGCCCCCACCATTAAATCCGGTTGTCACAACATTGGGTGCTAACGCCGAGGTAATAGCAGACCCTTTGTGGTCAGACTTTGGAGCGGACGCTGCATCAGCCAATGCCAGCATCCTTGCGGGACCGGCGTCGGGTCGTCGCAGGGCAAGGCATATAATGGCCCACGCAGGGTGCCCGTGAGTCCATCCCGTCGTCGCGCGCTGCTCTATCTCGCTGCCGTCTTGTTCGGCGGTGCCACTACCTTTTACAGCATTGTTTGGATGTATTACGCACCCCAGAGTGGTGCTACCAGGATCGGCGCCGAATTCACTTATTCTTTGGCATCGGGCGCTCTGCGAGTCACTCGCGTTGTTCCAGGCCGAAATGCCGAGCAAGCCGCCCTGCGAGCCGGAGACGAAATCCTTCTGATCAACAACGCGAAACTTGACACGCTAACACCCTACTACGAAGCGGTGGGCCGCGGAAACACCGGTGACACCGTCACCTTCTTGGTACGCCGGCCCGGCGAGGTTTCGCTCCGGGTTGTGCCGGTTGTTTTGGAATCGCCGCTGCCGCTCGAAATGTACCGAAATCTGACACCTAGCAGGATGGCCGCCATCAGACTCATGATGTCTTACCCCATCTTGTTTCTCGTGGTAGGAATGGCGGTCTTGTTCCTGAAAGTCGAGGACCGCAACGCCTGGCTTTTGGCCGTTTTCTTTGCTAGCTTTATCGCAATTCCGGACCTTCCTCCGGGTCTGTTCCCACGAGAGCTCCGCGCGTTCATCATGACCTATCACGTGGTGCTGGCCAACCTGGCGGGCGCTGCTCTCTATGGATTCCTGGCGGTCTTCCCCGCGGCCTCACCTCTGGACCGGCGAGCGCCCTGGCTGAAGTGGATATTCTTGGCGGGCGGCGGAATTTCGATCGTCATGGGCCTCTGGGCACTCGCGGCGGCGAACACTTACGACACCTTCTGGCTTCCACTTGAGTATGGCGGACCCTCATGGGTGAATCATTCGGTACACCTTCTCGGCAACGTTTTGGGGCTCGGAGCAGAGACCCTGGCGGTGGTTTCGCTGGTCCTTAACAGCTTTCGGGCTGTCACCCCGGAGGCTCAGCGGAAGGCGCGCGTGATCGTGTGGGGTTTAGCCTGCGGCCTGCTTCCGATCGTGATGCTAGGGATGGTGGTTTCTCTTACCGGAGGGAGGTTTCAAGAGATTCCGTTCTGGCCCTATGCCTTCTGTGTTCTGGCCTTATTTCTCCTGCCTTTGTCGTTCGCGTACGCGGTGGTGAAGCACCGCGTGATGGAAATTCCGCTGCTGCTGCGACGCAGTGCGCGGTACGTTCTCGTGCAGAGAGGCTTCGTCGTTTTGATGCTCATCGTTGCGGCTTCCGCTATCGGGATCTTCACTCACGTTTTCTCGCGACTCGTCCATGCGGATACGAATACCGGGATGGCTCTGAGCGCGGTATTTGGAATTGTCCTGGTCTGGTCATCGGCGCCCTTGGTCAAGCGGGGAACCGTAAGCATCGATCGGGCTTTCTTTCGCAGCGCTTATGATTCCCGCATCATCTTGAACGACCTCGCGGAGAAGACGCGGACCGTCGGCGACCGTCAGCAACTGGCCATGCTCCTGGAACTGCACGTGACCCAGGCTCTGCACCCGAAAACGCTGGCGTGTTACCTCGAATCAGGCAATGGCTGGCTGGCCGCAGTCTCCGGAACGTTCCCGGCAATGCTCGAAACGCTCGCAGCTAGCGCACCCGTGCTCATCGAGCTTGCGGGTCGCGGGAAACCCTGGGAAGTGCCATCCGGCTCCACCGGCACCGACGAGCTAGCCGCACTCGCGCCACTGGCACCGGAATGCCTGGTCCCTATCCTCGGCCGTGAGAACAAGCTCATTGGCCTGCTCGTCCTTGGGCAGCGGCTTTCCGAAGAACCTTATTCCAGCGAGGACAAGCATTTGCTCGGTTCAGTAGCGGCCCATGCCGGCATTGCTTTGGAGAATATACGTCTCGCGGAAACGATGGCGGAACGAATGGAGGCCGATCGCCGCACGGCTCAGGAAATGGAAATTGCCCGGCAGGTGCAGGCGAGGCTGTTTCCGCAAAAACTGCCGGCCATGAAGACGCTCGAATACAGCGGCGCCTGCATCCAGGCTCGGAAGGTGGGTGGAGACTACTATGATTTTCTTGAGCTTCGCCCCGGCCGCTTGGCGCTGGTGCTGGCCGACATTGCCGGCAAAGGGGTATCTGGAGCCCTGCTGATGGCCAATCTGCAAGCCAATTTGCGCAGTCAATACGCCATGGCGGTCGACGACCTGCCGCGGCTGCTCGCGTCAGTCAACCGCTTGTTTTACGAGAGCACTGACGATGCCAGTTACGCCACACTATTCTTCGCAGATTACGATGACACAAGCCGCAAACTCCGATATGCGAATTGTGGACATCTTCCCCCACTCCTGCTCCGTGCAGGCGGGAGCTCGACAGAACAGGTTTCGGAGACTCCGAAGATCGAGCGGCTGCGTTCCACTTGCACGGTGATGGGACTATTCGAAGCCTGGCGTTGCGAGGTTGCAGAGGTGCAGCTTGCTCCATGTGACACGCTCATACTCTACACAGATGGAATCACCGAAGCCACGAACTCAGCTGGGGAAGAGTTTGGTGAGTCCCATTTGCTGGACACCCTCGGGAGCCATTCTCACCTTCCGGTGAGATCCCTTCTCCAAACAGTTGTCGGCGCCGTCCAGCAATTCAGCGACGAACAGCAGGATGACATCACGCTGGTGATTGCGCGTTGCCTCGGATAATTGGACTCCGCCCCGCCCATGGTGGCCGGGCCCGGACTATGCCGGCGGCACTGTCGCCAAAGTAGCCTCCATGCACCTCGCCATCACTCCCAGCGGCACGCGTCGCGTTCATTAGATTGGCACTTTGGTCTGGCCTCTATGTGCTAATTCCTGGATCGTCAAACAGGAAACTATGCGGTGGTCGTATCCCGTAAGTGCATGGCCTTGCAATGCCCGTCGACCTGCTCTTGGAGAGACTCCTGATACTCTTCGCGGTTAGGTCGATGGCCTGAACGTCAAGCCACACTGCTCTAGCCAGGTCGGTAATCTCCGCACCGGTGGAATCTCTGTAGATGACGTGTGCTCTGACGTAGGGCTCCGAGACCCGGCGATTCTCCAGGGCTTCGTTCCTGAAACGTACGACACTGTGGCGAAGTTCTCCCGGCGATTCTTCAAACAACGTAGTACCGCCGACCTCCTACGTTCACCACAAGGCGTGGCGCGGGAGGGAATTCTTCTGGCGAAGAAACTTCCTTCGCGGTTGAGTCCTTTCTAACAAGAACCGCCACCAAAACCTGCGGCAATAAGGGCAAATACAGTACGTTGGCCAGCCAGCCACGCCGGGAGAATCTCGCGGATTATGTTCACGTGCTCCAGAAGGATGAGCACTTCGTCAACGGTCCCCGCCGCTAAGGCGACGATGCCTAACTGCCTTCTCAACGTGCCTCCGTGCCCGCCGTAGGGAACCCGTAGCGGGTGTTGTTGCGAGTTCGGCACATCTTCCCCGCCTGGAAGGCCCACGCGATTAGCTTGCCTCTGACCCGATCATTTTCCGAAACTCTGCTTCTAACGATTTGCGTGCGGCGGGGTATGTCGGTTTCAAACTCTTCGTATGCTTTTGTGAAAGCCTCGTTGCTCTGCTGGACGGTTCGATCATTTGCATTCACGAGCCGCCCGAAGATTCCCGCCGTCCAAACAGTCTTTCTAAGTTGCCCGAGGTGCTTGTCTACCAGCGCACAAACGCTCTCTGGTAGGTAGATGGGATGTTGCTCTGCGAAAAGGAAGACTTCCCTTAATTCCTCCTGAATCTCCCGAAAGTTTTCTGCGTGGTAAGGTGTAGGATTGTTTTCGCTCGTAATTACAAACTGCTCCCCGTGCAAATTCAGGTCGGTGAGTTTCTTGTATAACTCCTCAATGAATCCGGCCCGCCTCTCATGCATTTTTGAGAACCGAACTTGATGCTCGGTTGCAATCATTTGAAGGGAGTGCTTCAAATTCTCCATTTCCTTCTCTGCATCGGCCTTGAGGCCCGCTTTGAATCTCTCGGCATCTTTGGCAATCCACGCGGCAAGCGCAGACTTTAACAGCCAAGCTACAGCCGCAAGAAGCATCGCACTGCCGCCAAGGCCGACGAAAACGGTTGCCAAGATTTGCAGACTGGTCATAAGCAGCTCCCTTTCAGCGCAGGGATAGCAGGCTGACTCGCCCATGGACGGCCTGCAAGCCCTCCGTCATCAGGTTCGCGTACCGCCGCGTCATGTCCCGCACGCGGCCACCGCGGCTTGAGCGAGGGGTAAACTGACCCTGTAAAAACTGAGGTGCGACATGGCATACCCCTTGCCCGAAGATATAAAGAGCACGCTACGGAGTTGTGCGGTGACGGAAACCTGGAAGTGCTGGACCCCGGCACAGGGCTCAAAACGTATGATGGACGCTGGCTAGTTGCTGTCAGGGACCGCGTGACGGCGCAGTGCCTCTGGATAGAAGTGCGGGTCACTCCCCGCTGATGGTTCTGGGTGGCTGTTGACAGCCTTCGAGTCGGACACTTGCAACCTTGCAACGTGACCGGTGTGAATGTACTCTGCACGCATGATGCGGCGATGTCTACGTCCACTAGTCGTTTGCTCTCTGATCGCGGGACTCGCAATGGGTCAGGCCTCTACTGCCGGACCGTCATTTGAGGCTTTCCGGCTGCGCAGCGGTATGACACCGGATGAGGTTAATAAGGAGTTTCTGAATTATGAATTGCGGTGGTTAGCTCAACCTCATGGGGCTGCGATGCTCGTTTAGCGGCCGGTTAATCCCGATAACCCTGACATCTACGCCAGCCTTGCATTTTGCAATAACCGATTGGTGACGATTATTCGGAACGTGGACCCGGACAGGGATTTCCTAACGTATGCTCAGGATTTCTTACGCGAATATGGGCAACCAACGGTAAATATTCAGAAAGAACCGTGGACAGGTATGAACGGTGGAGATATCACATCCCTTAAATTGGTTGGGATACGTGGCAGCAAACGGAGGGAAATGACGCTACTGCCCGAAGGAAGGACGGGTACAGGTGAACTCCGATACGTTCGCAGCGCATCAGCACGCGTTGCATCCAACATTCCGTGGAGGTAGCGCTGTTGCGTTCCTGACCTGCGCTCTATCTGCGCTCTGTTTGTTGGTTTAAGGGTGCTTTTCATGGTCTTAGGTGTCATCCGCTGACCTGCATGTTGTTGAAACTACGTTAAGCGGCGGATTCGAATCCCCCTCTCCGCCAGAATCCTGGGATCCAACCATTTACAACTCGTCCACGCCTCAATTCACGACGGAGCCTTGCCCCATTGAATCGAGACTAGTGTCCCGAAAGTGTCCGATAGCATTTTTCACCGCGGGCTATACACATTTTTGAAAATGACGAGCCGGAACGCATGCTGAAGTGTCCATGTTCGCGCCACACTTTTCGCAAACGATGCGCGAGCTGAGTGAGTCCGTGGTTGACCGGATTGCGGACCACGCACCCATGACAGTGGATCTGCCGGTCGGTGAGCCCTCGTGGTTGGATAGCCGCCGTGAGTCCGTGCGGATGGACTGTCCAGGCGCCGCATAAGGAGCGATCGCTTCTAGTTCGCGCACTGCCTGGGAGTTGCCTGCCCGGCGTGCCGCGCCGAGTCGTGCCGATGGAGGCGTATATCCACTCCGTATGGTGCTCAGCGACTTTTGATCTCAGGAATCCATAGCTGTGCGTGAACCGGAGTAAGTCCTGATGCTGGAAACTGAAAGACACTGCTGAAATTCGCAACAGTTCGCGGCAGTAGCCCCTTGCCGAGTGGCGCTATGTACCTTCGAATCTGCCTCGATTTGGTTTGTGGTCCCAGACTGGTGGAACAGTGAGCGAACCTCCGGAAACGGCCGGTTCCGCTGCGTCGCAAATAATGCGAACCCAATCAATTCATCACAAGTCCAAATGTGCTTAAAGATAAGCGGGCACCAGGAGACAAGTACGCGACGTCCGACGCTGTGGAAGCGCGCAAAACAAGCGCTGCAGTGAGTAAGATCAAGCCGGCCCATCGTTCTGACTTAATGGTAGGCTTAGCCCCTTGGCGTGAAAATAAACGAGAGCAATGCTCAGTCGCAGGATCAGCAGAATGTAAGTATGAGCGTCGCTGCTCATAGCAAGTTCGAGGGTCGCAGTAAGTGGGCTCCACCAGATCACGATGGACCCAACAACAAGAAGAAACAACCAGAAAAATCGCGTTTGATCCGCCAACGGATTGGCCTGTCACCCGCTCCGCTGTTGGTTCTCTTCTTGTCAGACACGAAAGTAAGTCAGCTTTCGGGGGAGAATAAGGTGGCCTCCCGTGGCCACACGTCTCGACTCTTTTCCGCGCGATCTGGAGCGCTGCGATTTCCCCGATCGTAAAGACTCTTTGGGGGAGTAATAGAGGAGTGGCAGCTCAAAAAAAACGCTATCAATCAGCGAACAACTGGGTAGAATTGCATGAAGTCCCCGGGTGAGGTTCTGTGATGACGGGTTCTGATGTCGGAAGCCCTCCTGAACGAGGCCAAGTTCTCAATGCGGTCTCACTGCAAAATGCTGTTCTGTGTGCCGAATGCGATGTAGTCAGCGACAGCCCCCATGACCAGTGCCTGGTGTGCGGCAGCCATTCGCTGTTTAACATATCGCGCGTGCTCGGCGGCAACCTTCCCAAAGAGCGCGTAAGTTTGATCCGGCCGGCGTTGCAGCAACCGGCACCGCCCGAAGTGGTGCTGGCCTTCTCGAGGACACACAGAGTCCGTAGAAGAGTCCCGGCATAGCGAGTCCTGGCGCGGGCTGCACGGTTGGCATTACGTCCGCCGCAAATTCGGTGTGCAACCTGGTTGCACAAAGCCGTCGTACGCCGAAGGACTGAGATCAGGCGGGAAGTAGGGAAGGAGATGCGTGTGAACGATGTGGCGGCGTAACCACTACCAATCAAATGGGAGCTCGATAGACGCTGAAGGTCAGAGTTTCAGGAGAACTTCAGCAATACGTTCGCCGGCGTTCCCATCCCAAAGAGGAGGAATGCTTCCTCGTTTGGCGCGGCCTTCGAGAATGGCCGACAATTCGACCGCAAGCTTTCGACTATCCTGGCCTACCAGAATGTTGGTCCCCATGGACACTGTAATCGGTCGTTCCGTGTTGCTGCGTACCGTGAGACACGGTACGTGCAAGTAGGTAGTTTCCTCCTGGATCCCACCAGAGTCGGTGATAACGACCGTGGCACGCTTCTGCAGTGCAAGAAACTCAATATATGGAACCGGTTCGAGGAGATGTAGCTTATCGATATTGATACCGAACTGGGCGATTCGGGCTCGCGTGCGAGGGTGCGCGGGGAAGACGACACTTAGGTGCTCACTGACAGCGAGCAGCGATTCGAGGATCTTCTTCAATACTTCGTTATCGTCAACGTTCGAAGGGCGATGCAGAGTTACCAGCGCGAAACGATTGGGGTAGCCGTTTGCTGTACACTGGATCGCAGTCGGCAGCAAACGCACCAGCGAATCAATCATTACGTTCCCGACCCGGTGTATTTTTTCTGAAGCAATTCCTTCACGCAAGAGATTCTCATCCCCATCCTCTGAGGGCGTGAACAGCACATCCGCCAATCGATCGGTCACAATCCGATTTACTTCCTCAGGCATCGTGCGATCGAACGAGCGAAGCCCCGCCTCTACATGCGCAAAAGGAACCAGCAGTTTCGCGCACACCAACGCGGCAGCTACAGTCGAGTTAACGTCCCCATAAACGAGTACGATATCCGGCTTTCTGTCCTGCAAGACAGGCTCCAAGCTAGCCATAACCTCTGCGGTCTGGCGAGCGTGGGTGCCGGACCCAACGCCGAGATTGGCGTCGGGAACCGGGATTTCCAATTGAGAAAAGAAAACATCTGAGAGATTTCTGTCGTAATGTTGCCCGGTGTGTATAAGTGTCTGGCGGACACCCGTCCGCTTGTTGAGAGCATGTATTACTGGCGCAGCCTTCATGAAGTTTGGACGCGCGCCGACGACGTGCAAAATGTGCATAAAGTATCTGGGGTCCTTCGCTATTCCGTCCGTGTCCCTCAAGATCTGTTCGAAGAGCAGATAGATCGGGAAACCTAGTGACGGGTTCTCTCACCTGTCGAAAACTACTAAGCGAATCGTACGTCATAACCTGCTGCAGATCACGTCCCTGAGCCGCGCAGTGACTCCCAAAGGCAAGTGCCGCCAACATCGACGGAGAAACTCGACAGTCTTTGCGGCGACTCTCGGCGCCCCCCAGCACGGCTCCAGAGGGCCTCCAACAGCATAATAGCGGTACTGCCGGATCGGTTGGGCTCCCATTTTGTCTTGAATCGGACAAGTTCGGGGTGCTCTCCGGAACTTTGCCCAGATCCATCCAGC
>Ga0307479_10003237_pt1 | contig 14809 bp, 13 predicted proteins | sample atmos_gasesECM4C_FD_203743 | JGI IMG/M metagenome (GOLD analysis project Ga0307479, IMG submission 203743) | Hardwood forest soil microbial communities from Morgan-Monroe State Forest, Indiana, United States - atmos_gasesECM4C_515 | ecosystem: Environmental > Terrestrial > Soil > Temperate...
GTCGACGTCATCCTGACCCAAAAATTCAATGAAAGCACCGCACCCTTGACGCGCCGCTCGGTCAGCGAGACAGTCGTCGAAAACCTCCGCGTGCTGGTGATTGATGCGATGGATGCAAAGATGGCCGCCGGGAACACCTTTGGCCGGACGGTCACGCTCGAGGTGATGCCCGATCAAGCCGAGAGGATCAACGTGGCCACCGAGCTCGGCAAATTGTCGCTGACATTGCGCAGCGTCAGCGGCTCAGATCGAGCCGGTAAGGCGAGCAGCATCAAACCCACCTGGGCCGGTGACGTTTCTCCGGCATTGGGCGGCGCTATGCCGGAGAAGGTAATCCCTACCGAGCGGCCCTCGGTCGAAATCATTCGGGGCGGCAAAGGGACAGAATCCACCAAGCAATGACCATTCATACCGGGCGTCGGTGATAGGGCGGTCAAGAAATGTTTAGCCTGGTCGACACGATCGTAGGGGGGATCACCCAGTGAGAAGCATCCTCGAGATGCCCGCGCCGATCGAGAAAACCACCAACCGATTGCCCATCGGCCGAGCCCCGCTGTTGGCCTTCGTCTCCGATGCCGCGACCGAGAAGGTTCTGCGCGAATGCCTAACGCAACTGTCCCTCGCCAGCATGATCGTACGTGGCGGGATTGCGAAGGCCATCGAAACCCTGGGAGCCGAGAGGTCACCTAATATCCTGATCGTCGACATCGGCGGCATCGACCTGCCGATATCGCAAATGCACGCTCTCGCCGAAGTCTGCGAGCCCGGCGTCACCGTCATTGCGATCGGCGATCGGAATGAGATCGGCCTATATCGCGATCTATTGCACGCCGGCGTTACCGATTACATCGTCAAGCCGTTGACCTCGCAACTCATCGCGAGGGCGTTGAACCAGAGGACCGGTACGCGCGAGGCCGGCCCGATCCAGAAAAAGCTCGGGACCATGACCGCCTTGATCGGCTCTCGGGGCGGCGTCGGGACGACGACACTCGCGGTGAATTTGGCCTGGCATCTCGCCAACCGGCAAAGCCGCCGGGTAGCACTCGTTGATCTCGACCTGCAGAACGGCGATTGCGCGCTGGCGCTCAACATCAAGCCGACCCCGGGGATGCGCGAGGCGCTGGTCAACCCGACGCGCATTGATAGCACGCTGCTCGAACGGGTGATGACGCCTGTCGGGCACCGGCTTTTCGTACTCAGCTCCGAGGAGCCGCTGCGCGACGACCTGGAAATAACCGCTGAAGCGGTCGGCACGCTCGTCGGGGCGCTGCGGGAACAGTTTCACTATATCATCGTCGATGTACCGCGGATTCCCGCGACGCCCTATCGGCAAGCGCTCGACATCGCCGATTTCCGAATCATCGTCGGCGACCAGACGCTTCGGTCGGTGCGCGATATCGTCCGGTTGCGCGGCGTGCTCGGTGAGGGTGACGGCAAGCGCAATAGTATGGTCGTGAACCGCTACGGAGAGGGTGGGCGCCATGCGGTGACCTTGCAGGAGATGCACCACGTCCTCGGGCTCCAGCCGAGGACCGTGATCCCGTTTCTGCCAACTGTCTTCGCTGCGGCGACGAACGGCAGGCGCGTAGCAGCCGCTCGGCGCAGCAAGTTTACCGACGCGATTGCCGCTCTCGTGCTCGAACTTTCGGGGCGACCACCCGAGCGGCGCCGCTGGTGGAGCAGCGCGAGATGAAATCAGTCGGTTTCGGGCGCCGGGTCGCTGAGCCGGGCGGCCGCAAGTTCCTTCTCGTTCCCGGCAGTCCGCTGCGGGCTCCAGCCGAGGATCTTTCCAGTCGTGGCGAGCTCAAAGAACAGATCCGAACTGTTCTGATGTCGCGAATCGACCCCTCTGTGGCCAGCCGGATTTCGCGGATGACGTTACAGGCCGAAGTCGCGAAATTGGTGAGCGAGATCGCGACCGAGCAGCGAGTGCACCTAAACGAGGCCGAGGAGAGCACCCTCGCCGCCGAGCTGACCGACGACATGGTCGGGCTGGGGCCGGTCGAACCCTTCCTCGATGACGACGACGTCACGGACATCTTGGTGAACGGGCCGTTCGACATCTATGTCGAGCGGCATGGTAAGCTCGAAAAGACCAACGCCCGGTTTCGCGATGCCCAGCATCTGGTCAACATCGCGCAGCGCATCGCCAGCGCCATCGGGCGGCGCATCGACGAGGCGAGCCCGATGGTCGACGCCCGGCTCGCCGATGGTAGCCGCGTCAACATCGTATTGCCACCGCTCGTGCTCAATGGCGGCACCATCTCGATTCGCAAATTCCCGAAACGCCACCTTACGCTCGACAGGATGGTGCGTCAGGAGAATCTGTCGCGCGACATGGCGCGCGTACTGCAGATCGCCGCGCGCTCGCGGCTCAACATCCTGATCTCGGGCGGGACCGGCTCCGGCAAGACGACATTGCTGAACGCGGTTTCACAATTCATCGACCGCGACGAGCGGGTGATTACGATCGAGGACGCCGTCGAACTGCGCCTTCAGCAGCCGCATGTCGTTCAGATGGAGACGCGACCGCCCAACATCGAAGGCGCCGGTCACATCCCACAACGCGAGCTCGTTCGCAATGCGCTGCGCATGCGGCCGGACCGAATTATCGTCGGCGAGGTGCGTGGCGCGGAGACATTCGACATGCTCCAGGCGATGAACACCGGACATGACGGCTCGATGTCGACGGTTCACGCCAACTCGCCGCGCGACGCGCTCTACCGCCTGGAAAACATGGTGATAATGGCGAATCTCAACCTGCCGTTGCGGGCGATTCGAATGCATGTCGCTAGCGCGCTGAACCTTATCGTGCACATCGAGCGCATGCGCGACGGCACTCGGCGGGTCCAGAACATCTCCGAGATGGCTGGCATGGAGGGCGAGACCATCAGGATGCGCGAGCTCTTCACCTTCCAGTTTCGCGGCGAGCGGCGCGACGGGACGATCGATGGAGAATTCGTGTCGAGCCGGATGCGGCCTGATTTCCTCGTTCGCGCGACGCAGATCAACCTCGACAGGGAACTGCTCGACGCGTTGGACATCGCCGGGGGCCGGGGGTGAGAGACCTCGACACCCGTCTCGGGAAGAGGCTGGTGAGAGTATCGCGGCCGGCCATTTTGGGTGCGGGTCGCCTACACCAATCGCCTTCTGCCGGAGGATGAGGTGGGAGACCAGCTCCTTCTGACGGTGCTCGCGGGGTCCGCGCTGCTTGGCGCGGGGCTGTGGGCGGCGCTCCGTGTCGAGCGCCACAAAGAGCGGCGCGAGCAGCGCTTGAAGACCATTGCGACGACTGCGCCATCCGACGAGGTACCCGGTGCGTCACTGCGGAGGCCATTACCCCGTGGTGGTAGGGTGCGCGCATTACTCTCTCTGCCGGCAGGACTGCGGGCGGGTCTCGAACCCGCTTTCGCGGCAGCGGGCAATCGTGTCAGGCTGCCGCAGCTTGTCCTGACCGGGATCGCCGCGGCCGCGGTCACCGGCTTCGCCGCCCGCTTTATGGGATTCAACCCGGTTCTGGTGATCGCGCTCAGCGGCGCGGCCGCCGCGGCAGTGCCCAGATTCCTGCTGCGCTTCCTGCAAATCCGCTACCGGCGGCGTTTCCTCGACGTTTTTCCGGATGCCATCGATCTGATTGTCCGCGCCGTCAGGGCCGGGCTTCCGGCGCTCGACGCGATCGAGTTGGCCGCGCGCGAGATCGCCGCCCCGGTTGGCACCGAATTCCAAAAGGTGCTCGACGACACGCGCATTGGAGTGGCGCTGGCAGACGCGCTGAACCACGCGGCCGACCGCATCCGTGTGCCGGATTTCCGGTTCTTTGTCGCAAGCGTCGTACTGCAACGGCGGACCGGCGGGGGCCTCGCCGAGACCCTTCTCAATCTGAGCACCCTCATTCGCCAACGCAGGATGCTACGGCTGAAAGCGCGCGCACTGACGGCCGAGGCGAAAGCATCCGCGGCGGTCATCTCGATCATGCCCTTCGTCGCGGGGGCGGGGCTCTATCTGGTCAAGCCCGACATGATGGCCCTGCTCTTCGCTGATCGTCGCGGTCGCTTTATGCTGGGGGTCGCCATCGTCAGCCTTCTGCTGGGTATTGCCACGATGGGCGCCATCATCAGGAGGACTCTGCGCTAGCGATGTCCGAGAGCATCGCCTCGCTGGTCGACACTGCGCGAGCCTACCTCGCCTTCCGCGCCGGGGAAATCCAGCTCGGCGCGCTCGACACCTGCATCCTGATCCTGGCGCTGTCGGGGGCCCTGGTCTCGGCGCTCAATCTCTGGCGCATTGCGCGCCGTGAGGACTTCCAGGAGCGGCTCTACGCGCTGCGCAGCACCGCGCTCGCCCCGGCAGGGTCGGCGCGCCAGCGACGCCCGTCCTGGCACCATTCGCTCGGCACCGCGATCGCGGCAACCCCGATCATCGGCACGACCGAGCAGCGCGCTTTGCTGTCCGCGCTTGCCGCGGCCGGCATCAGGGGTCATGGCCGCCTGGCTACCTTGCTTGCCGCCAAAGGCTGCAGCGGCGTGGCGTTCGTCATGGCCAGCGGGCTGTTTCTCGAGTGGGGCGAGTTCTTTGCCAGCTCGACGACAATCCGGCTGGTCATGCTGGCCGGTGCTGTTCTCCTCGGCTGGCGCATGCCCGATGTCATCCTCTCCCGACTTGCGGCACGGCGGCAGCTGCGCCTCGAGCAGGGCATGCCGGACGCTCTCGATCTCCTCGTCTTTTGCGCCGAGGCGGGGCTGAGCCTCGACCAGGCGATCGAACAGGTCGGCCGCGATCTGCGCTCCTCGAGCCCTGATGTCGCCGGGGAGTTTGCCGCGGCAGCCGCCGAAATGCGGGTGTTGCCGGACCGCAGCAAAGCGCTCGAAAACCTGGCGCAGAGAGCAGGTCTCGCGAGTCTGCGCAGCATTGTCGCGACGCTCAACCAGTCGATCAGGTTTGGGACGCCGTTGTCCGATTCGCTGCGCGTGCTCGCCGCCGAAATGCGTGCCGAGCGCCTGGCGCGCTACGAAGAACGTGCCGCACGCCTTCCGGTCCAGCTGGCCATCCCGTTGATGGGGTTTATCCTACCGTCGATGATGATCGTGATCGGTACGCCCCTGATATTGCGCATGGTTGATTTTCTCCAGCAAGCAGTAGCCGGAGGCTCCGGGGTCGGAGGCAAGCTGATTGGTGGCCCATGATGCGACGGTGAGCGAGGCGGAGGCTTCTCGCCCGCCAATTTGGGCGCGGGTTTCGCGCGACCGGCGCGGCGCCGTGGCCTTCGCAGTCGCGGTGCTGCTGCCAGTCCTTGTCGGATTTGCCGGGATCGGCATCGAAGTCGGGCTATGGTTTGCCATACAGCGGCAGAACCAGTCGGCGGCCGACGCCGCGGCGATTTCCGCAGCGCTCGAATACGCCGCCCAGATAAAGCAGCCCGGGCTGACGACCGATCCGATGGCGGCGGCGAAAGTCACGGCCAACTACAATCTGTTCAGCATCAGCCCGCCGAACACGCTCACGCTCTACCCGTGCTACGGCTTCACCGTCGGCAGCTCATGCAATACGTCGACTTCGGGCGGGGCGCCCAATGCTGTCCAAGTCGTCCTGTCGCAGCCGTTGAACACGGCTTTTGCGAACTTTGTGACGGCGATCTGGGGGCCGAGCGTCAATGCCGTCACCATCACGACGACCGCCATCGCCGCATTTCCGCAGACGAGCACCACCGGGGTCGGTACTACCCCAATCATCCAAGTCTTCCTTACCCAGTGATCCTCGCGAGTGACCGACATGCCTATGGGACCACCGCGGAGGCAACGTGGCGGCCGAGACACCGGCGCCGTTGCGATCGAGTTCGCGCTCTTGATGGCGTTCTTGCCGCTGACAGTTCTAGCCTGTGGCATCGTCGACTACGGCGAGATCATGGCGCAAGCCACGAACCTGTCTGCGATCGTCCGTGGCGCGGCCGAATATGCCAGGGGTCAGGTGGTCCAGGGCAACGGCAACGGGCTACCGACGGCGAGCCAAATCGGGGCTTTGCTCAACGTCCCGGAAGCAGTGTTCACTACATCGACCTTCTGCACCTGCGCTGATAATTCATCGGTGACCTGCCCGGCGCCGGGTGCCGCGAACCCATGTCTCCGTAAGACCGATCCGCGACTCCTACAATATGTCGCAGTCAGCGGGTCGCAGACCTATACGCCATTGATATCCGGAACGTGGAGCTTTCCAGGGTCGGTAAATGCGCGGACGGTCCTCCGCACCCAATGACTAAGACGGCCGCCACGCGCCGAAAATGGGGGCTTCGCGGCTCGGAAAGCGGGGCGACCGCGGTCGAAGCGGCGCTCGTCATGTCGGCTTTCCTCGGGATTCTTCTCGCCATTGTCGACTTCGGGCAGGCTTTTTTCATCTGGAACACGTTGCAGCTCGTCGTTGGGCAAGCCAGCCGCGATGTCATAGTCCAGACAAGTATTCCCAATCCACCGGGCTCCGCATCAGCCACCTGCCCGCCTGCCGGTTCCGCCACCAGCTGCGCTAAAAGTGCACTGACGACGCGGTTACCCGGTGCGTCGTCGAGTTGCACCGGCGCACCCACATCGGGTCAATATTGCGTCGACGCCAGCTGCACCGCCGTTCGCTGCAGCCTCTCCGCCGTTTTTGGGTTCAATTTCGTCGGTCTCTATACCTCGACCCTGACGGGCCAGATCACAGTTCCAATCGGCCTTCTACCGGATAAAGTCCCGACATCGCAGTAGGTATGCGGCGAGAAACTTCACACCTCGTCGGCTGGAATTTTGTCGCGCTGCAGCAATCGCGTCTCTATGACGTGGTGATGCGGCTGCCGATGCTGATATGGTCGATTTTTCTCGGGCTCGTGACCTTGCTGGGTCTCCAGCAATATATGCGGCAGGCCGATGCCACGCTTCCGGGTGCGGTCTACATCTTGAACGTTGCGATGCGAGTGTCGGTGATCGCGTATCTCGTCGTGATCGCAGCGACCGTCGTGGTGCGGGTGCGGCCGGTGAGAAAGGCGCAAGGACTGGAGCCGCGTATATCCGCGCTGATCGGGACATTTCTGTTGACTGCTGTCGTTCTCTTCCCGCGTCGCGATCTATCGATGATCGGGGGGATCGTGTCGGCCCTGCTGACGATCACCGGCAGCGCATTCGCCGTTGTTGTGCTGACGCAGCTGCGCCACTCCTTCAGCATCATGGCCGAGGCGCGACAGCTCGTCACCGCGGGGGTGTACCGGCTCGTCCGCCATCCGCTCTACCTCGCCGAGGAGATCGCGGCAATCGGCGTCGTCGTGCAGTTTTTTTCTCCCTGGACGGCGCTGATCCTGGCCGTGCAGATCGGCTTTCAGCTACGGCGGATGCGGAACGAGGAAGTCATCCTGGCCGAACTCTTCCCTGAATATCCAGCCTACCGCGAGAGGACCGCGCGCATCTTGCCAGGGATATATTGAATTGCCGCTCCGCTCGATCGCTCGGCTGAGGACTGGGCCGAAAGCGGTGGCGGCGGTCTGAAATTTCAGTCGTCGACTCAGCCTCCCTGGGCCTCGCGCGCTCGCCGCATTCGGTCAGTGCTGTGCTTTGGCAGCGTTCTGATCGAGCCAAATTTTTTTGAGACGACTTCCTCCATCGGCTATTGATTCAGTGACGGGCAGAAAGTGCTAGCCGGAAAGCAGCGCGGACCCCGTCATTAGCTCGACCTCGATGAGGATTTCTTTGGAATCTCGAGGTGTCTCTAAAGATCTTGGGTAACTCTCCGCGGCATGCGCCAGAACCAAACATCGTCAATTGACCCGGTGAAACATGCTTAGCCTCTACTTGCCGCCCCCAGACACAAAACGCTGGGTAGCGCGCCGCAAGGCCGCGGTTGTCACTGCGGTCCGTAGCGGAGCCATCAGTCTCGAGGAAGCTTGCCGGCGCTATCACCTCTCGGAGGAAGAATTCCTCGCCTGGGAGCGGGGGATTGATGCCTACGGCGTCGCCGGTTTACGGATTACCCGGCTGCAAATCTACCGTGACGTTCCGGCGCTCAAACAGGCGAAGCCGCGCTACTGAGCAGGCAGCTGTGGAAAACCCGGATGATCGACACAGCTCGCCGTCATTTGCCGGAAATTTTGGAGGATGTTATGCGCGTTCTTCTGGTGGGGCAAGATGCAGCGACTGCAGCCAGCGTCGCAATGATGCTGAGAAGGGAGAACTTCGTCTGTGACACGACGGATTTCGGTGAGGGCGGCGTGGAGGTCGACAAGCTTCATGACTACGATGTCATCCTTCTGGATCTGAGCGCGCCAAACATCAATGGCTACGAGGTGCTGCGGCGTCTGCGCAGAGCACGTGTACGCACACCCGTTCTGATCTTCTTGGGCCACGCTGAGCTCGATCACAGCATCAAAGATCTTGGCTTTAGCGACGAGGACTTCCTGACCAGGCCGCTCGATCACGGCGAGCTGATCGCTCGCATTCAGGCGATCGCCGGGCGTTCCAAGAGCCACTGCGAATCGACGATCCGGACCGGCAAGCTGGTCGTCAATCTCGACACCCGGGCGGTCTCCGTCGACGATCATTCGGTGCACCTCACCGGCAAGGAATACGGCATTCTCGAGCTGCTCACCCTGCGCAAAAGCACCACACTGACGAAGGAAATGTTTCTTAACCACCTTTACCGCGGAATACACGAGCCCGAGGCCAAGATCATCGATGTCTTTGTCTGCAAGCTGCGCAAGAAGCTCGCGGAGGCGACGGGCGGCAATCACTATATCGAGACGGTATGGGGCCGCGGCTATAGGCTTCGCGACCCGGACTCGAGTAGTGAAGTCAGAACCGATGATCGCGCGATCACTAGGACGGCGCGACGCTCGTCAGAGCGTCCAATGGCACCTTGACGAGATGGTGGTTCGGATTGCCCTTGAGGAGGCTCGCATGCGCGCCCTTATTGCTGCAGGTGATGGTTTCGCGGCCGCCAGCATCCGGGCGATGCTGGCGAAGGAGAACTTGATTTGTGACGCGACCGAACTCGGCCGCGACAGTCTCCTGCTCGGCGGGCTTTACGATTACGACATTATCCTGCTCGACCTGACGGGTCCGGACATCGAAGGCTACAAGTTATTGCGACAGCTACGCGCCGCGCGTGTCCACACGCCGATATTAATCCTTTCGGGTCGTGGCGAACTCGACGAGAAAGTCAAATTTCTTCGTTTTGGCGCCGACGACTTCCTGACCAAGCCCTTTGATCGTCGCGAATTGGTCGCGCGCATCCTGGCGATTGTGCGGCGCTCCCAGGGCCACTCCGAGTCGACGATCCGGACCGGCAAGCTGGCCGTCAATCTCGACACCCGCGTTGTCTCGGTCGACGACGTTCCTGTGCACCTTACCCCGAAGGAATATGCCGTCCTCGAGCTACTCAGCTTGCGGAAAGGAACCGTCCTGACAAAGGGGAAGTTTCTCAACCACCTTTACGGAGGAATGGACGAGCCCCAGTCTAAAATCATTGATATTTTGGTCTGCACACTGCGCAAAAAGCTTGCCCAAGCAACCGGCGGCAGTCACTATATCGAGACCGTGCGGGGCTGCGGCTATGCGCTGCGTGAGCTGGCGACAATGCCGGCTGCGACATCGGTAGAGGGCCCAAAGGATCTCGGAGCACGGCGCAGCGAGGTTGGTCGGGGAGCCGTGACGGCATGTAGGCTCGAAGGAGCGCGGCAGCTCGATCCGATCGAACAGCAACCGAGCGCCCGCGATCGCCCGATCGGAAAGCCACGCGCGTCGAGAATAGGGTCTGGCGCCGAGCCGATGCGTGGGTCTTTCCCGGTCGAGGCGCGGTTCGAGGATGCGGTCACTACCGACGGTGGCCCGCTGCGTGTGCCGCGGCCTGATCCGGTGGGCTCGCTTTTCGCGTGCGGGTCGGCGCGGTACCATGAGCACTCTGGCGCCGCTGCAGAGGCTTCCTCGGGGACCGCCCCGACTTCGCAACGGACGATACCGTAATAAAGGGGACCGTATTGCGTGTTCCCTGTCGTTCTCTCGCTCGCGCTCGGCGCGCTCTCTTCCGCGGTGCCGGCCCCGTCGGAGGCTCGGATGAAAAGGGGCTAGGCCGGTATCGACCTAACTCCTTGTTCTCCATTGGCTCCCCGGGCCGGACTCGAACGTTATAGAATGGCCGATTATACGGGAGGCGACTGTTGCCTAACCAGACTAGCCCAGAACGCGGGAAGACGGTGGAGGAGCTGCGTCTCGACGAGGCGCGAGAGAGAGGAGTGCCGTGGAAGCAATGGGGGCCGTATCTTAGCGAGCGCCAATGGGGCACCGTTCGCGAGGACTACAGCGAGAACGGAGATGCGTGGAATTATTTTACCCACGATCAGGCGCGCTCCCGCGCCTATCATTGGGGCGAGGACGGTCTCGCCGGTTTCAGTGACGACCATCAGCGGCTGTGCTTTGCCGTGGCGCTGTGGAACGGCAAGGACCCGATTCTCAAGGAGCGGCTGTTCGGCCTGACCAATAGCGAGGGCAATCACGGCGAGGACGTCAAGGAATATTATTTCTACCTCGACAGCACGCCAACTCATTCGTACATGAAATATCTGTATAAATATCCGCAGAACGCATATCCCTACGCTGACCTCATCGAGACAAACCGGCGACGCGGCCGTAACGATTGGGAATACGAATTACTTGATACTGGGATCTTCAATGACGATCGCTATTTTGACGTGTTCGTGGAATACGCGAAGGCGACGCCGACCGATATCCTGATCCAGATCAACCTGCACAATCGCGGGCCGCAAGCTGCCAGCCTGCATGTGCTGCCGACCTTGTGGTTCCGAAACACTTGGACTTGGTGGCCGGACCAGCCGAAACCTTCCTTGCGACAGGTGCCGGGACAAAACACTGTCACAATTGAAACGTCGCATACCGAGCTCGGCAGCTTCATGCTGCATTGCGACGGAAATCCGCAGCTGTTGTTCACCGAAAACGACACGAACAACGAGCGGCTGTTCGGCACACCCAATGCGACGCCGTATGTCAAGGATGGGATCAACGATCATGTCGTGTCCGGCAGAGAGGACGCCGTCAACCCCAACCAGACGGGGACCAAGGCAGCCGCGCATTATCAACTTAACGTGGGCGCTGGACAAACCGCTATCATCAGGCTACGGCTGAGCAACGCTGCCGCCCACGATCCTTTCGGCAGCCAATTCAATCAAATCATCGCAGAACGCCGGGCCGCGGCCGACGCGTTCTACCAAGCGATCACGCCGGCGCGCGTTGGTGAGGATGCCGCCAATGTGATGCGGCAGGCGCTAGCCGGGATGCTGTGGAGCAAGCAGTACTTCTTTTACGACACCGACCGATGGCTCGAGGAACATGGCTTCGACGCGATGCGGCCGACGCCGCATCAGGTGCGCAACCGCGAGTGGTTCCACACGATCGGAGACGACGTCATTTCGATGCCGGACAAGTGGGAGTATCCTTGGTTTGCCGCTTGGGATCTGGCGTTTCACACGCTAGCCCTGGCGACCGTCGACATCGATTTCGCCAAAGAGCAGCTCGATCTGCTGCTGCGCCAACTCTACCTGCATCCGACCGGACAAATTCCAGCCTATGAGTGGAATTTCAGCGACGTCAACCCTCCGGTACAGGGCTGGGCGACGATCTTTCTCTACCGCATGGAACAGGCCGTGCGCGGCCAATCCGATCTCGATTTTTTGAAGCGAATGTTCGGCAGGCTCACGGCAAATTTCGGCTGGTGGGTGAACCGTAAGGATCGCTTCGGTAGAAACCTGTTCGAGGGAGGGTTTCTCGGGCTCGACAATATCGGCGTCTTCGACCGCAGCGCGCCATTACCCACCGGAGGTTATTTGGAACAGGCCGACGGCACCGCCTGGGTCGCCTTGTTCTGCCAGAATATGCTCGAGATCGCTTTCGAGCTCGCCGCGCACGATCCGACCTACGAAGAGCTGACGGCAAACTACATGATGGAGGTATTGCTGATCGCCCGTGCGATGAACGGGATCGGTCCGGGCGGCATGTGGGACGAGGAGGACGGCTTCTACTACGATGTCCTTCGTTTGCCCGATGGAAACGCCGCGCGGCTCAAGGTGCGCTCGATGGTGGGCCTCTTACCGCTCTGTGCCACAACGGTCGTAGAGAAATGGCAGCGTGAGCGCGTCCCCCAGACTGACGGCGGCACTCTACGAGCGCCTGCAGCGCATGCCGGAGCTCCGCGAGTCGATCCACGAAACCGGGCCGGGCCATTTGGGCGTCGCGGAGCGGGGCATCATGGCGCTGGTAAATCAGAACAGGCTGCGGCGGATTCTGTCCCGAATGCTGGACGAGAACGAGTTCCTGAGCCCCTACGGGATCCGTTCTATGTCCCGCTATCACGCCGAGCATCCCTATGTCTTTTCGGCGGGGGGCCAGGAATATCGAGTGAGCTATCTGCCGGCCGAGTCGGACAGCGGGATGTTCGGCGGCAACTCGAACTGGCGGGGGCCGATCTGGGTGCCGGTCAATGCGCTGATCATCCGCGCCCTGATGCACTACTTTTCGTATTACGGCGACAATTTCAAGATCGAATGCTCCACCGGGTCCGGCAACTTGATGAATCTGTTCGAGGTTGCCCGGGAAATCACCAATCGCCTGACCCGGATCTTTCTGCGCGACGAGGGCGGACGGCGGCCGGTCTTTGGAGGCGCCGAGAAGCTTCAGCGCGATCCTCATTGGCGGGACAATTTGCTGTTCTATGAATACTTCCATGGCGACGACGGCGCCGGGCTCGGCGCCAGCCATCAGACGGGCTGGACCGGCGTCGTCGCCGGTCTGATTGACATTTTCGGCAAGCTCGATGCCGAGACCTTGCTCCAAGGCGGCCGAGAAGCGGTCTTCGGCCGAGGGATAGAGACGGCGTAGGCGGGTGTGGCCATAGCGAACATGCCGCGCTACCCGTCCCTTTTTCAGATCAACACCCGCGTTTGGCTTCAGCGTTTGTCTCGCGAAGCCGGCAAGCGAGTCACCCTGGCCGACATCGACGACGCCACGCTCGACGGCTTCGCAAAGCAGGGTTTCGACTGGATTTGGCTGCTGAGCGTCTGGCAAACGGGCGCCGCCGGTCGTGCTGTTTCGCGCAGCAACCCGCAATGGCGCGCCGAGTTTCCGGCGGTTCTGCCCGACCTGACCGAGAACGACATCTGCGGCTCGGGGTTTGCGATCACGGGCTACAATGTAAGCGAGGCGCTGGGCGGCGAAGCGGCATTGGCGCAATTCCGCGAAAGCCTGGAACGAAGAGGCATCAAGCTTTTGCTCGATTTCGTGCCGAACCACACCGCGCTCGACCATCCGTGGGTGAGGGCCTATCCCGATTATTATATCGAAGGCAGCGAGGAGGCGCTGGCGGACGCGCCGGGGAATTACCTCCGGTTGGATACCGACCGGGGACCCAGGATCCTGGCATATGGCCGCGATCCGAATTTTCCCGGCTGGCCCGACACGTTGCAGCTCAATTACGCCAATCCCGAGCTGCATGCGGGTCGGCTCGGCGAGCTGATCGCGATCGCCGGCAAATGTGACGGCGTGCGCTGCGACATGGCGATGCTGTTATTGCCGGAGATTTTCCAGCGGACCTGGGGGATCACGCCCGAGCCGTTCTGGCCGAACGCAACGACAGCGGTGCACGCGAAATACCCCGACTTCACCTTCATGGCCGAGGTTTATTGGGACCTCGAATGGGCTTTGCAGCAGCAGGGCTTCGCCTATTGCTACGACAAGCGGCTCTACGACCGCTTACGAGACGGGCATGTCCGGCCGATCCGAGACCATCTGCTCGCCGGCCTCGATTATCAGGACAAGCTCGTGCGCTTTCTCGAAAATCACGACGAACCACGCGCCGCATCCGAATTCTCTTGGCCGCAGCACCAGGCGGTGGCGATCATCACCTATTTCGTCCCCGGGCTGCGCTTCTTTTATCAGGGGCAGTCTGATGGAGCGCGGGTCCGGGTGCCGACCCACCTCTGCCGTGGCCCAATCGAGCCGACCAACCCCGAAATCGCCGCGTTCTACACCAGGCTATTGCGGGTCCTGAAGACGGGTGCGTTTCGCGACGGCGCCTGGTCACAAATCCAGCCGCAGCCTGCCTGGCCTGGCAACTGGACCTCCGACGACTTTATTGCCTACGCCTGGGTTGGCGATACGGGCGCCTGCTACATCGTCGTCGTCAATTATGCCGATAACCAGGGACAATGCCGGCTGCCGCCGCGCTTCCCGGAATTTCGCGGCAAGCCAGTGCGTCTGATTGATTTGATGGGGACCGAGGTTTACCATCGCGACGGCAGCGATATGATCGATAGCGGTCTCTACATAGATCACGCTCCGTGGCATTTCAACGTGTTCGAGCTGCGCGCGATTTAGCAACAACTATGCCCTCAAGGCTTGCTGCCGCTGTTTTGACATCCTTGGTAGCAGCGTGCACCAGCATTGGGCCGGGAACAGTGCCGCACGACCGGATTGACTATGCGAGCTCCATCGGCAATTCCTGGAAGGTGCAAACCCTCCTCAACATCGTCAAGCTCCGTTACACGGATATGCCGATCTTCCTCGAAGTCGCACAGGTGATTGCCGGCTACCAGTTGCAGAGTGCGCTTAGCGGCAGTTTCACCTTAGGGAATTTTACGGCGAACTTGATCGACCGCTTGTCGGCGAGCGGCGGCGCGACGGCTGCTAGCACCTACACCGACCGGCCGACGGTTATTTATAAGCCGATCACGGCCGGGATCCCGGCTTCCGTGGAATTTCGCGAGATCCTGGCAATCCTGGCGCTTGCCGCC
>Ga0307479_10003238_pt1 | contig 14807 bp, 9 predicted proteins | sample atmos_gasesECM4C_FD_203743 | JGI IMG/M metagenome (GOLD analysis project Ga0307479, IMG submission 203743) | Hardwood forest soil microbial communities from Morgan-Monroe State Forest, Indiana, United States - atmos_gasesECM4C_515 | ecosystem: Environmental > Terrestrial > Soil > Temperate...
TCAGCGAATCGCCGCGCGACGGACAAACCGTCTGGGTGGGCACCGATGACGGCAATCTTCAGCTTACCCGGGATGGCGGGAAATCCTGGTCGAATGTCGCTGCGAATGTGCCGAGCTTGCCGAAATTCTCCTGGGTTTCCTGGGTCGAGGCGGGGCTCTATGACGCGGCCACCGCTTATGCCGCCTTCGACCGCCATACCTTTGGGGACATGGAGCCGCACGTCTACAAAACAACCGATTACGGCAAGACCTGGACGTCCATGGTCGCAGCCGATAGCGGCGTTCGCGGCTATGCGCACGTGATCAAAGAGGATCCCGTTGCCGGGAATCTCCTCTATCTCGGCACAGAATTTGGCCTGTGGATTTCCTTGGATAGCGGAAAGCACTGGGCGCAGTACAAGGGCCATGAGTTTCCATCCGTAGCCGTCCGCGACATCGTGGTGCATCCGCGCGAATCGGACCTCGTGCTGGCGACTCATGGACGCGGCATTTGGATCGTGGACGACATCACACCGCTTCGCAAGCTGACTCCGGAGGTGATGGGGCAAGAGGCGGCATTCCTTTCGGCCAAACCTGCCCAGCAAAGACTCGAGACCAACGGCGGCTGGGCGGACGGAAGCGCGGTCTTCACGGGGCCGAATCCACCGGATGCCGCCGTAATTACTTACTATCAGAAAAAGCGTCACATTTTTGGAAAAATGAAACTGGAGATCTTCGACGCGCAAGGCAAGCTCGTAGACACTCTTCCGCCGAACAGCCGTCGCGGCATCAGCCGGGTGGAATGGCCCATGCGGCTCAAGGCCCCGCGTGTTGCGCCCGCAGCCACTGCCGCGTTTGAAGCGGCGCAGGGTCCGCGAGTTATGCCGGGCACCTACACGGTGAAGATGAGCAGAGGCACGGAGACGCATCGGACGCAGCTCGTCGTCACGCTCGATCCTCGCGCGAAATTCAACCTCGAAGATCGCCAGGCGGAGCTCGACGCGGCAATGCGCGTTTACCGTTTGCTTGGCGACATGAGCTTTGCCGTCGACCGCATCAACGGCGTCCGTGATGCTTTGGCCGATCGCAGTGCCAGAGTGAAAAACGATGCGGCATTCGCGAAGCAGCTCGAGGGTCTCTCTCAAAAGGTCGATGAGCTGCGCAAGAAGATTGTGGCCACCAAAGAAGGTGGTGCCGTTACCGGCGAAGAGCGCATTCGCGAAAAGACGACCGCACTTTACGGCAATTTCGTGTTTTACGAAGGACGTCCTGCCGACTACCAGGTCGCGCGCATTGACTCGCTCAAGAAAGAATTGGGGGGCGTGGAAACCGAATTCGACAGTCTGGTCGCAAAGGAACTGCCTGCAGTGAATAAATTGCTGGCGAAGAAAAAACTGGAGGCTATCCAGCAGTTGACGCGCAAGGCCTGGGACGCTGCGAACGGCGATTCTGGTGGCACCGCTGGGCCTTCGGGCGTCGTGCTCGGCCGAGCGTCATTCATGAGTGTCAGGGGCTTGATGCCTTGAATGCCCGCAACCTGGTTCGCTACCATTTGCATCTCTCCGCCAAGACCATGAGTTGTTTCTGACCAATGAGCCTCTCGGGATTCCGAACAGTGGGGGAGAAAAAAGCCCTTGCGTTCGTGTGTCTCCTTATTTTTGGCGTCATGCTCGTGGCCGCATTTTGGCCGTTCCTTCTGCACCCTAAGAATCGTGTGACTTGGCTAGGAAATGGGGATGGCCTGCGCTTTGGCGGAGCGGGAATCGTTTTGAGTTCAAAAAAACTCGAACTTCCCGATTCCGGCACGTCCGCCGGCGTCAGTCTGGAGATATGGCTTGAACCCTCTCAGGAAAAATATTGGACGGCTCTCCTGGCAGTCTCCTCCAGTGCAAATCCGGACCAATTCCGCCTTCGCCAAGCCGGCGATGCCTTGGTGGTTCTGGAGGAGCCGTTTGCCAGCAGCCGTCACTCCACGTTGGCGGCTTTGTGGGTCTTGCATGCCTTTCAAGCCCGTCGGCGAAGCTTCATTGCCATCAGCTCCGGCGCCCATGGTACGACCGTTTACGTGGACGGAGTTCCCACCAAGAAATCTTCCACGTTTAGGGTCACGGCGAAGGATCTTTCTGGCCAGCTCATTGTCGGCAGCGCTCCGGACGCATACGACACTTGGCGTGGAGAGTTTTTGGGTATGGCCCTGTTCGGTGGGGAACTTACGCCAGGCGAGGTGTCGGAACATTATCAGGCTTGGCTTCACGGGCGGCCGGAAGTCCTCAAGAATGACCAGCCGGCGGGATTGTATGTCTTTCGAGAGCGGCCAGGGAATATCGTGCATAATCAGATCACGTCCGGGTCTGATCTCGTGATTCCGGAGAGCTTCCGCATCCCATTCAAGCCGTTTCTGAAAACTCCATGGACAGAATTCTCTTTCAGCAGGCCCTATCTTCGGGACGTTTTCATCAACGTCTCCGGATTCGTGCCTTTTGGGTTCTTCTTTTGTATGTACTTCTCTTGGGGGCAAGCGAGCAGAAGAACGGTGCTCGCAACTATTGTTCTTGGCGCAGTCTTTAGCTTAACGATCGAGGTCCTACAGTGGTATATCCCGATGCGGGACTCCGGCACGACTGATATTTTGACAAACACTCTCGGGACGGCCCTTGGAGCGATGCTGTATCGCTCAGGGACCCTTCATGCCTTATTCGACAGGCTTGAATCTCGAACGACCCCGTGAACGCCCCTTGGCCGGGCGAGTGATCTCTTTGTGATCGAGGTGTGGCTAGCTCCAACCGGATATGGCGAGCCCAGAGGCCCGCTTACTTTCAGGGGCACTGGCCCCTCCTGTTCCGGAGGGCACTGATCTGGGCTACGCAAAGTCTGTTAACCCAACATTTCGGATCCCCGAAAGCGTTCCCCGCGGGCCCAGGCCAGGTTGGCATCCTACCCACCGCAAGCGGCGAGGATTCCTACGGCCTCTCGGTTTGTTTCCCGAGATGGCTTCGGTGGGTTCCTCCCACAACCGCCCTACCTCAGCGGAGGACCACGAAGAGGCTTTACGGCCCACCTCTAGTAAATTACTGTAAGTCATGGGCCTACAAGCAGGACAAGGCCTGTACCTGACCCAAAACTGAACTCACGGCAGTGGTTCCAAACGGTTTTTGCTCCTACCCCAACTGAGCGGGAGTTGGGCAAAAACGTAGCAATCAGCTAGAGCAGCACTCAGGGCCGCCTCAGACATTGGGAAGATTAATGAAACCGCGAAAGACCGGTTTTCCATATCCCCTGTCAGGCCGCAAGTATTTGTATCCTCGTCCTTTAGCCTTGCTGGTGCTGTCCCTTGCAAGCACCCTGACGTGCGTCAGCTTGTCCAGCTGTGCCGCCTACACAACCGCCAACATACAGTCAGCAGGTTCAAGGATCCTGTCGCCAAGCCCAACCAGTGTCAGCTTTGGAAATGTGAGCGTTGGGAACAATAGCTGGTTGGCGGTTACGCTGAGCAACAACGGGAATTCGAATGTGACTATATCGGGGTAAACACCGCGGGCGCGGTTACGGCGCAAGCGGAGTCGGCGCCGACACCACCCTGGCGCCGGGCCAGACGGCCACTCTGGTGGTGTTTGCACCAACGGCAGCGGGGAGCGTCAGCGGAAGTGTCTCGGTGGCTAGCAATGCCGGCAACTCCCCGGCGACGATCTCGCTGAGCGGGAGTGAGCGGCTCAGATTTGAGGTGCGAGCAGCCGAGAATGGCTTACTTCGTCAAAATGCAGGGAAATATCGGTGAAAACCTTGGGGCACCGCAGAGGGCGGACCAAATTCCGAGGACTGAACCCGGACTGAACCACCATTGAGCGGAAAGGAGCTTCCGCGGATTCATCCCTTCCTCTTACTTCCGCGAAAGCTCCCGTTCCAATGTTCCTCAGGCTCCTAGCGACCGACTCATGGGAAGGGCAGATAGGTCCAGAGGTCGTTCATGTAGCCCGGAGGGGCTCCGGAACTAGAGTCATAGCCCTCTCCGCCAAACATCCAGACATAATGATAAGCGTCTGGCTGCCATATGGCCGTCCCACGGCGACCGCCAGCCAGGTTGTTCACATACGGTATCCCGTTGGTAAGATATGCGCCGTTTTGGTTGACGTTGCTGGTGCCCTTCCACCAAATCCACTGTCCGCTGCTCTGCTGGTATTCCCAAATATCGTTAAGGAATCCTGTCGGTTGCGTGACTTTGGAGCCGTATCCCCAGCCGCCGAAGAACCAGAGGTTATTGGAAACATCTGTCCAACCCACTGATCCCCACCGCGCCCCAGGAACATTCCCTGCCGCCGCTACCGTCTGGGTGCCATAGACGCCATTCTGATTTGCCGTATTTCCGCCCGAGATCCAAATCCACTGGCCGCCTTTGAATTCCCACAGATCGTTGAGAATAGCACCCTGGGGAGTTCCGGTGCCGGCCGAGTCAAGGCCGAATCCGCCAAAGAGCCAAACATTTCCGGAAGAATCGACCCAAAGGACGCCAGCCTGGCGGCCGCCCGGGACATTTCCTGCGGCTCCTGTGCCTTGCGTTCCGTAAACGCCATTTTGATTAGCAGTATTCGCCCCTGAGAACCAAGTCCACTGGCCGCTGGCACTGTTGTACTCCCAAAGGTCGCTGAGCAAACCAATCGTGCCTGCGGAGTCTACGCCTTGGCCACCAAATAGCCAGACATTTCCCGCGTTGTCCACAAAATTTGCAGCAGCCCAGCGTCCTCCGGGTATGTTCGTTGCTGCGGGAGCCCCTTGCGTGCCGTAGACCCCGCTCTGGTTGAAGGTGTTCGATCCTCCTTGCCATATCCAGTTGCCAGCAAAGCTGCCGTCACCGACCGCGGGGCCAGGGACGAACTCCCACACGTCGTTCAGAAGTTCGGGGTCCAACCCGCTAGCGGCAAATCCGTGTCCGCCAAACATCCAGAGATTGCCGGTGGTGTCGGTCCAGGTCACTCCGCCCCATCGTGAGCCGGGGGTATTCACTGCGGGGTTGCCAGTACCTAGCGTGCCGTAAATGCCGTTCATGTCTTCGTTCATCAATTGCGGCCAAGTATTATTAACGACAGGACCGGCGTTGACCGGAGACCAGCACGGTCCGGGTTGCCCCGGGATGGGGCACGCCTCGTCCCAGAACCAGAGGTCGTTCAGGAATCCCGGAACTTGGGCGCCCAGAGACGACTTCAATGCAAATCCGAAGCCGCCGAAGATCCACTTTCTTCCAGGGGTGGTCCAGGTCATCGCGAAGTCCCTGCCGCCCGGCGTGTTGTCATCGGTGCTGGGAGGATTTGGCACGCCCGCCGTGGCATAGTTGTTAGCCTTGTTCGTGCCGCCGATATACCAGGACATCCAATTCCAGTCGTTGTGCTGGCAATCGACCAACACGTCGGACACGTTGGCCGTCGCTATGCCCGTGTAATTAAACACATTGCACGGCTGTGGCTGGCTGGTCGGTTGCAAAAACACCGAGACGTTGTAAATACCGCCGTTCGTAACCGGAGTGGGGAACGCAAAGCTTGTGTTCCCGGTCACGAACAGATCGTCACCGGCGTTGTCCTGCAATTCGACGGTATTCCCTGTACCGGGAACGAGGCCCACAACCGAACCGCCGATGGTGAAGGCGGGCTGAGGACAAATGATTTGCACGTTGGTAATGCTAGTGTTGAGCGTCCCAGTGCCGTTCAGCACCGTGCAAGTCTGTGCCGGGTTGGAAGGCTGTGTAAAAACCGTCACCGCATAGGTAGCCCCGGCCGGCAGCGGCGTCGCAAAGGTGAAATTCACGTTGCCGGTGCCGTTAATCGTCAGGTTGTCCCCGCCGTTGTCTTGCAATACCATTCCCGTTCCAATCAATCCGGAAATGGATCCGCCAACCGTGAAGATATTCCCGCAGGTGACCTGCACGTCCGTTACATTCGCCGTAGCCGTGCCGCTGCCGTTCGTCACGCTGCAGTTTTGGGATGGGCTGGTGGGCTGCGTTTTCACGGTAACCTTATAAGCTCCTCCGCCGGCAATCGAGGTCTTAAAGATGAAGGCGCCGCTTTTGGCAATCGTCAGGTCGTCGCCGCCATTGTTTTCGAGCACGAGCCCGGATCCGCTGAGGCCAACTACCGTTCCCCCAACCGTGAATGGCCCGGATGAGGTTCCGCCGCTGCCCCCGCTTCCACCACTTCCTCCGCTGCCTCCGCTTCCCCCGCTGCCCCCGCTTCCACCCGTAGTACCACCCTTTACGCCGCTGCATGCTGTGGCGACTAGGCTAACGATGAGTAGATACGCCACAAAAAATGTCTTGGAGACGACTTTGCTCACGTGATTTCTCCTTGGATCCACTTCGGCCTTTCAAACCTCTACCGTTCGGCTCATCCCGCCGGCGTCAGGCTTCACGCCTCTCACGTGGCGTGACAATGGTGTGGCTGCGAATAGACCTGATCCGTCAGCGCTTCGAGGATGCCTTCTGCCATTGCAGAATAGAGGGGGCTATTTTGGTGGGCAATTGGCACATAGGGCATTTGTGCCCACCTCATTAGTGACACTTACGAAATCGCCTGCCTAGGCTAAGGTTTGGGGGGTAAGGAAGAAAAAAGTTGGTACGTGGGGCGATCGTCTGACGATGGTTTGTTGCCTGGAGTAAGTTGTCGGTTCTTCGAAGTCACGAAGAGCGCGCGGTAAGTCCTTAATATGGTTAGACATCCATCAATGGTTTGGCGCACCTACCGGGGCTAGCCGATCCAGCCAAAACTGCTTTTCTTTCTCGAACGCTTTCCGAGCTTCGCCGGTAACCTTTTGAACCTCGCCCACCCCCTCCTCAACCGAGACTACTTTCCGCAGCACGCCTTGCTGCGAGGTCAAATAGAGGGTTTGGGTGTTTGTTGTCTCGTTCACAACAAAAAGAACAACGTCGTTTTTGTTTGAGGTCGAGACATCAAATCCTTGCACCACTTTCCCGGTCCGCACCACGCCTTGCCTAACGAGACAGTCTTGTTCCTGCGATAGGCCCAGCAGAGTGGAAAGATGCGGCGGCAACTTTGCACGCAGCCCTTCTTGCATGGTTTTGTCCACGGCCTGAACCATCCTTTTGCGACTCTGCGGACTTGGCGAAGGCTTCACCTGTGCCCGTGTGGCCCACCCGAACATCACCCCCGTTAAGAGGAAGACCATAGCCGCCGCCGATCGACTCGGCCACTCTCCGTCGAATTTCGACACTCACCCCTCCAATCCAATCGCCCTAAATGCCGATTCTCCCGGCCTGCAAAAGGCACTCGCTCCGTATCGGGTCGTTGCCGTACTCCGACTATCATACTCGCGTTGGCGCGCTCACTTGCCTACCTTGCCATTTGCACCATTTGCAACGTTTGCCATGGGTTTGTGAATTTGCCTGAGATAGGTGGAGGCGGGGGAGTCGGAATAATCGGGCGTATTAAAAACACGGAGACACCACCGCTGATCAACAATCCTTCTTAACTCCAGAGGCGGTCCCAGGACCGTTCATTGTCCCATTGCGGTGTGGGCTCGAAATAGCCCGTGCCCGGGGCCAAGTGTTGTCGCACTACATCTTCGTTGAGAGTCACGCCAAGACCAGGACGATCCGGGACGTCAATCCAGCCGTGCTCCACAATGGAATGGTTGAGCCCCTCCTGGATGATTGACGACCACCAAGGCACGTCGAGCGAGTGATTCTCCAGAGCCAGAAAATTCTGGGTGGCGGCGGCGCAATGCACGTTTGCCATACAGCAAACCGGTGTTCCCGCAAAGTGCATGGCCATCGGTACGCCATATTCCTCGGCCATGTCTCCGATCTTGTGCGTTTCGAGGATGCCGCCCGAGGTCGCCAGATCGGGGTGAATCTTGCTGACTGCATGCTTTTCGCACAGAACATGAAATGGTTCCTTCAGGTAAATGTCTTCGCCGGTGAGGATGGGGGTGGGGCTTTCCTCCGAAATCTGCTTGAGCAAGTCCGTATAGGTCCAGGGAATCACATCCTCCATCCAAGACAAGTTATATTTTTCATAAGCCTTGCCGAGGCGAATAATGGACTTCACGCCGAGATGTCCGAGATGGTCCATGGAAAGTGGGACTTCCATGCCTACGGCATCGCGCACGGCTGCAACGTATTGCTCGAGCATGGCAATGCCTTTGTTGGTGACTTCCATTGCCAAGAAAGGGTGAGGAAGCTGGTTCATTTGCCATTGGTTCAAGTCCGAGGGATTGGTGACCGTGCCGGGTGTGTCGGCGACCATCTCGACGCCCAGGTCCATCTTCAACCAGGTTAGTCCCATCCTTTCCTTGCGCTCCTTCATCCGCTGCGCGTAAATCTTGGGATCCTTGGATTCCTCCGTATCCGCATAGATGCGAATCTTGTCGCGGAACTTGCCGCCCACCATGGCGTAGACCGGAGCGTTGTAAACTTTGCCGGCGATGTCCCACAAGGCCATTTCGATAGCACAGACTCCGCCGCCCTGGCGCGCGTGTCCGCCGAACTGCTTGATCTTGCGGAAGATTTTGTCGATTTGTAGCGGGTTCTCACCGAGGATGCGGCTTTTCAGAAAAAGAGCGTAAGTCGGGCTAGCGCCGTCGCGTACTTCGCCGAGTCCGCTCACGCCCTGGTTGGTATCGATTCGAATCAGAGGACAAGGACTCGGCCCCGGCTTCACAATGGTGGCCACACGAAGGTCGGTAATCTTCAGATCCGAAGGTCGTGAGTTCGTATTGACGCCTTTGGGATAACCGTCCATCGTCTCCCCCATGAGCAGGGAGCCGCCCAGAGCGGCGGCGGAGGATTTCAAAACTTCACGGCGATCGAGTAGCTGGCGATGGTCATTGCGCATAGTCTTCCCCCCTTCCCGGAGCAGTTTTTTGCCTGCGTCCTGAACCCAAACCGTTGCTGGCATCTCGCGATGGTTGTCAGAGCCGCGCAAACTTTTTCACCGCCTCCTGATGGACTCCGATTGCCGGGTGCAGTCCATCTCCAGCGCGAAGGCAAGACAATACCGAGATTGCCGCGTCGACACAAGGTACGCGTTTGACAAATCCTGGCTCATTTGAGAGTTTTCCTGGCGCGACAGGGAAGCGTAGAGGTTATGAGTGCACATGTCGCCCGCAAATCAAGATACTCGCCACCTTGGAGGTCCCATGAAAAGCACTGTCATTAGCCTTCTTGGCAGCCTGAGCGTCAAGGCAGCTCTTTCGATAAGTGTCATTACGTTCGTTGCGCCTGGGTCGACACGGGCGCAACTATTGAGCTTCTCCAAACAGGATCTGGTGGATTACACGGCGCAGGAGCCATTTGATCGTCTTCCCGACGGCAGACCCAAGGTGCCTAACGACCTCCTCGAAAGGGCGCGGGAACTTTCCTCCGAGGAGATTTGGGCCGTGCTCGAGCAGCGGGGCTTCCACAATCAGTACGCCGACGGATTCCAGATTCTGCGTCCGGGCAAGCCCATGGTCGGACGAGCTTTTACGGTGCAATTCATGCCCCTCCGCCCTGACGTTGACGAAATTGCCAAAGACAAAGCCAAAGAACACGGCATCCCACGGCTTACGAATCAGGCGGCAATCGACATGTTGCAACCCGGCGATGTGCTGGTCGTGGACCTTTTTGGCAAAAAGGTAAATGGAACCATCGTGGGCGACAACCTCTTTTACTATGTGATGAGAGCAACCAACGGCGGCGGTCTGGTTGTCGATGGAAGCATCCGCGACCTCAACGGCATTTCGGAGATCGACATGCCCGCCTATTTCCGGTCCGCCGACCCGACTCCCATCGGCAACGTCATGCTGACAGGCATCAATATTCCGGTGCGTATCGGTGGAGTAACCGTGATGCCGGGTGACCTAGTTGTTGGCGATCGCGAAGGCGTGTATTTCATTCCACCGCAACTGGTGAGAGAGGTCCTCGACCGCGCGGATGAGATCCACATTCATGATGAGTGGACAAAAAAGAAGTTTGACGAAGGGAAGTACAAGTCGAGCGACATTTACTCAACGCCAAGAGATCCAAAGTTGCTCGAGGAATATCAGGAGTATTTGAAGAGGCGTTTGGAAGAGATTCGAAAGCAACGAAGCGCAAAATAGCCGAGGAAGACCTATGACTTACTGTGGAAATGAGGGTACCCGCCGCCATTGCCCTTGAGCCACGAGCAACCACGCTCGTCTTGCCGCGAATTCTTCGCAAGGCTCTCTGGAGTTCAAACTTTTCGCTCGTTGAGACGCGTTACGGCACAGGATGTGGGTCCGAGGTCCCTCGTACACGCACGGCGATGAGAGACATCTGTTCCAAGTCGGGATAGTGCCCTTCTGCGTCCGGTTTTCGTTCCATGGAGGGGATTTGCTGAAGGGTCGCCTCGGCCGGCAGGATCCTGCTGAAATACTTCTTGTAGACCTTTGCGAAGAGCGGACTATCTGACAAATCGTCCAAGTAAATGGTTGTCGCGACAACCTGATCGAAGCTCAGATCGGCCTCTTCCAGGTTGTCAAGGAGGTTGCGCATCGTCTGACGGGTCTGGTCGGTCGTCGTCGCCGCATAAACGCCGCCATTGGGCCCGGGAATAAATCCGCTCTTGGCTGAACAATACAGCGTGTCGCCAGCAAAGACACAGGGGCTGGCGGTCGGGCTCGGCGGCATGTTCTTCGGCCGGATGGAGCGCCGGCTCTCTAGATCGCGAACGGCCACGCCGGTGTAAGCGATGTGCGCGCTTTGCGGCAAACTGGAAACCTCAATCGTAGCCCGTGCGGGGGTATTCCCAAATTCAAAGCGCCGGGCATATTGCTGATTCATGATGCGCATGGGTACTTCGGAAGTGAGATAAGGGTTCACGAAAACCATGTGGGCCATCGTGAGACCCGCAGCCTGAAGCACGGAACTCATGCGGTCGAGCGCAAGATTCACCTGAGTGGCAGGGTCTTGAGGAACGGTCCCCGTAGAGGCATCGTTGCCCGGCATGGTGGAAACAAACAAGCGATCGTAAGTCAGCATTCCTGGAGAGTAGCCCTTTGCCAGAGGGGAGTTGGGCTCTGACACCGGCTGCTTTCCCTTGAGATCGCGAACGGCGACAGCGTTGATTTGTATTTCTTCCTCTTGGGGCAGGCGGGCAACACCCAGGACTGCGCGTGCGGGAGGATCGCTGGGAAAATAGTCAGCGAAGACGTTGTTCAATTCCACGTACCGATTTATGTTCCGAAGATAGACCTGAACGTAAACGACGTGAGCCATGGTGAGGCCTGCTGCCTGGACCACGCTTTTTATGTTATCGAGAGACTGGCGGACTTGGTCCGCAAAATTTGCCGGAGTGCTACCGTCCACGAGTAAAGGTCCTTGGCCGGAGACATACACGTAATCCCCCGCGTCGATTCCTGACGACCCTAGCTCCTCGTTTGCCGCGGCCGTGTGAGGCGGCCTGACCGCTCGAATCTGACCTTGTGCGCCGGAGGAAAAGGAGAGCACCGAGGCGGCCAGGAAAAACCGGAATTTCATGCCGGCTTTCCTTTGAGTGCCGAGCTTAGGATGGTTCGCAGTCGCCGTCCCACGATCAATTCTTCGCCTGGTTGGATGGTCATCGAAACCAACTCAATGTGATTCTGTTCCTTAAGCTCCTTTGGGTTTGGCTTTTCCACGCCCTCGCGCACGGCACTTACCATGCTCGGATTGTCTACCCCAAGTACTTCAATCACCGGATCGCCCTCGCGGAGCTTTTCTACGCAATCCGTGATGGTGAAACCCCAGGCTTTTTGGTCCCAGGACACCCGCAAGGTGGGATAGCGATTCCCATCGTCGGGAATGTAGATTTCAGTGCTCACGCCGGGAACGGTCTCGACCAGTTTTGCGATGCGCTCGACGCGCGCGTTCCACTCGCTGTCAAGTTTCTTGGGGTCCGTTTTCAGCCAGGTTTCAATGGCGGTAAGACACCCAATAACCTCCTCTTTGCCGACTTTCATGGGACGGCACACGGCGCCCTCGAAGGGGCAGGAATTACGCAGGGCCCCTTCAATTAAATCCCGGCGGCCGAGGAGCACGCCGCTGCACTGGGGACCGCGCAGGCCCTTGCCGCCGGAAAAGGTGTACAGGTCGAGCTTCATCTTGGCGTATAGCTTGATGTTGTCGATCGGGGGGATTCCAGCGGCGTCGTCCAGTAACAGCGGCACGTTGTGCTGCTTTGCGATGACTGCTTCGCGTTCGAGCTTTTCCTTCAGGTCTGTGGTGTAAATCATGGCGGTGTTGGAGTTGATGGCGTTCGCGATGTCGTCAGGCTTTTCGACGAGGACGAGCTTCGCACCAGTGAGACGGATGGCGCTGTCGAATGCGCTGCGGCCGCCGACCATGATGACTTCGTGCTTGAGGCCGGTGATGTCAGGAAGTTGCCAAATGAGTTTGGGGTCATTGCCGGCGATGCAGGCAGCGGTGGCAGCAGCCATCGCACCGGCTGCGCCAGAGGTGATAATCCCTGATTCCGCACCCGTCAACTCCGCGAGCCTCCGTCCCACCGCACGCTGTAGTTCAACGATGTTGACAAAGTAGCGGCCGGCTTCGGCTTGGGCGGCGAGGACTTCCGGAAACTGTAGTGAACCGCTCAGATAGGTCCATGTTCCACGGCAATTGATCACCGTCTTGACACCCAGCCGGCTGTAGACATTCCCGCGCGGGTCGAGTCCGATTGCTGATGCGGATTTTTCATAAAACTGCTGAGCAGCAATCTGGGCCAGCAACGGCGAGGCCGCCAGTATTTTCATGAACCCGCGGCGGTTTGATTCGAACGCAAAAGGCATGTGTTTTCTCCTAGTGAATTCCTGTCATCGCGTGAAAACCAAGGTGCCAAAATGCTCGGGAACATGGTTGGGATCGCGATTGACGACACACGTGGGCTGCCAGCACAGGAAGCGTCGTTGCGGATCCGCGCCCAGTCCATCGATGCGGTAGAGGTTAACGCGCCACCTCGTGCCTGCGGCCACCTTTTTCTCGCTCACCGAATGCAGTGGCACACGAGCGGCGGCATACCAGGTATGGTTCTTCTCGTCGATTCGGCCTTGCCGCTGCCAGCCGGAATTCCAGTCGGCGTCATAACTGTCGCGGTTCCGGTCGATCGCCAGATCGACCCAATCTCCCGTTGGCGCGATCTCGAACTCGCGATAAACATTGATGTTCGTCCAATTGTCGCCCAAAAAAAACTCAACCACGTCGCGGTCCCAAAGCTTGAGGCGGTCCTTGCTGTTATCAGGTGGCAACCAAAGATTCAGTTCGTAATAGGGTGAAATGAACAGCAGATACAAGTCGGAGTCGGTCCAGAATGCGCGTACCTCGGTGCGGAGCGCGGGATAATCGATCTGGTGGCTGCAGTCTTTTTCCACCCACGTGGAAGATGCGCGCAACCAAGCCGGAGACTGCGGATCCGTCGTCAGCGCTGGGGATTGCGGGACGTAGGGAATGGAAAAGGAAGCTCCCGGCGACGAAAATTCGCAACTCGGAGCAGCAGTAGTCGAGGGCTCCGACCGCGCGCCATGCTGCAAGAAGCTGCCTGGTGCGGATAGGCGCAATCCGGATGGGCTCCAAGCAAGAGCGGTTCCGAGCGCCACCATCAGAGATATCAAGACTCTCGGGGAATACACAGCTAAGGGCGAGGCGCATTTCTTAGTTCCGGCGAAATCTCGAAAGCTCGCTCGAACTCGGCGCGCGACTCTGCCTCCTTTCCTTGCCGATGAAGAGCCAGGGCGAGATTGTAGTGGGCTTCCGCATAGAGCGGCTTCAAGCGCACCGCCTCGGCAAATTCCTCCTCCGCCGTTCGGATGTCGCCCGCCTGCAGACGCACCAACCCAAGATTGTTATGACCCTCCGCAAAATTCGGGTCGCGGCGCACGAGCTCTCTGAAAACATTGGTTGCGCCAGTCGTATCGTTGCTCTGGCTGAGTACCAAGCCCAATTGGATGCGTGCATCCGTATATTTGGGATCGAGACTGATCGCTTCCTTCAGCTCCTGAGCGGCTTCCTCTAGTCGCGCTGATTGCGCCAGCGCGAGGCCGAAGTTGTAATGCCCCTCCGCCAAGTCCGGATCGGACATGACCGCTTGGCGGAACTCCTCGAGCCCACGAGCGTGATCGCCCTGCCGCCAATAGAGCAACCCCAGGCTCGAGTGGACCTGCGCATAGTCGGGCTTGAGCTCAAGCGCCTTCTGGTAGTCCGCAATAGCATGTGCAGGTTCCCCTTTGCGCTCCCAGGTGACGCCCCGATAGTAATAGCCAGTTGGCAATTCAGGGCTTTGCTCGATGGACCTTTGAAAAAGATCCTGCGCGGCATCCAGCTCCTGTTTTTTGAGCGCTTCCACACCCTGGAGAATGAGAAGCTTGGCCTGCGCCAGGCGCGCGCGAAACTCGTGCAACGCATTCAACTCATCGAGTTCCTTGTGAGCGGCAGCAACATCCCCTTGCATACGCAGGGTGATACCCAAGTTGTAGTGTGCCAGCTCGAAATCAGGCTTCAGCTCGAGCGCCCGCCGAAAAGCAGTGATCGCGCCGGCCGTGTCTCCGCCGGTCTTTAACTCCTTTCCTAGATCATATTGAGCCTCAGGGTCTCTAGGATCGATCTCCACGGCTCTGCGGAATTGTGCAAGCGCGGCAGCATGATTGCCCTGGCGGCGCAGGGTTACTCCCAACAGTCTGTGTGCTGCAGCGAAGCGCGGATTTAGCGTGGCGGCCCGTCGAAACTCTTCACCAGCGTTCTGCAGATTACCGATTTGTCCCTCAACGAGGCCCAATTCGAAATGCGTCTCAGCGGAAGGTTGCAGCGCAAGGGCTTGGCGGAGTTCCCCTTCGGCGGATGAAAAATCGTTCTGCTG
>Ga0307479_10003240_pt1 | contig 14802 bp, 16 predicted proteins | sample atmos_gasesECM4C_FD_203743 | JGI IMG/M metagenome (GOLD analysis project Ga0307479, IMG submission 203743) | Hardwood forest soil microbial communities from Morgan-Monroe State Forest, Indiana, United States - atmos_gasesECM4C_515 | ecosystem: Environmental > Terrestrial > Soil > Temperate...
CTTGTTGAGCAGCGTGTCGTAAACAGGTGGAGCTTTCGCGGCGATGGGTTCGACGTAACCCTTGCCCGCATTGCCGTAGGCGCGCGACGCTAGAAACCATCCGCCGAATGCGACCACTACGGAAAGCCCCATCAGCATCAACACCAGGCCACGACTGCCTTCTTCGGTCGGAGCTAGAGCCACCTCGGCATGATTGGCGAATACAGGATCGAGGAATTTCTCGAAATGATTTGACGGCCAGTTCAGGTATCCAGAGGTGATCGAGAAGAATGCCAGAATGACAAGCGGTCCCGTGATCGACTTGGGCGATTCGTGGATGTGATGTTCAACCTCGTGGTCGGTGATGCGTGACGGGCTCCAGAAGGTCAGATAGATCAACCGGAACATATAGAAAGACGTCATCAGCGCGGTAGCGAAGCCGATCACCCAGAGGATCGGACTGTATTTCCACGCCTGCCACAAAATTTCGTCTTTCGAAAAGAATCCGGCCAGGCCGGGAATTCCGGCGATGGCGAGCGTGGCCACGAACATGGTGCGGAATGTGATGGGGATTTTTCCCGAGAGCGCGCCCATGTTGCGCATGTCTTGCTCGCCGCTCATTGCGTGAATCACCGACCCCGCGCCGAGGAAGAGCAGAGCTTTGAAGAAAGCGTGGGTGAATACGTGGAAGACTCCAGCGGCGAACGCTCCGACGCCGAGAGCGAGGAACATGTAGCCCAGCTGCGACACGGTCGAGTACGCGAGCACACGCTTAATGTCGTTTTGCACTAGTCCGATCGATGCGGCGAAAATTGCAGTCAGCGCCCCAACGATGGCGACCACCATCATAGATTTTGGCGCCAGCACAAACAGCGCGTTCGAGCGAGCCACCATGTAGACGCCCGCTGTCACCATAGTCGCGGCGTGGATCAGTGCGGACACCGGCGTCGGACCTTCCATCGCGTCGGGAAGCCATACGTAGAGCGGAAGTTGAGCGGACTTGCCGCAGGCTCCGACAAAGAGCAGCAGAGTAGCGGCGGTGATGATCGGGTTCCCCATCAAGGTCGCGGCGTGTTCACGCGCAAATCCTGATACGTCAACGAAGCGCAGCGAGCCGCAGATCCACGCGATGAAGAACATTCCCAGGATAAATCCGGCGTCGCCAATGCGGTTAACGATGAACGCTTTATTGGCCGCATCGCTGGCCGACTTGCGCTGAAAATAGAACCCGATCAATAAGTACGAGCAAAGACCCACGCCTTCCCAGCCGACGAACATGAGCACGTAGTTGTTCGCCAGGATCAGCGTCAGCATGGAGAACATGAAGAGGTTGAGGTATCCGAAGAAGCGGTAGTAGCCGCCTTCATGCGCCATGTAGCCGATGGAATAAATATGGATCAGCATGCCGACGCCAGTTACGAACAGCAGCCAGATGCTGGAGAGCGGGTCGAGAAGGAATCCAGCGTCAGCCTGGAAGGGTGCCTGGGACCCGTCGGATTTCACGTAGGTCAAATGGCCCGTATCGGTGCCGAGCCAGGTGTAGAGGATCGTCTGATAGGGCTGGTGATCGTTGGCAGGGGCCCATGCCGTGTACTGCCAGACCGCTCCGCACGCCATGATGAACGCGAGCACGACAACGCCGACGCAGACCGCGCTCACCCTCTGCTTCTGCAGCTTGCGCCCGAAGAAAAACATGAGGGTCGCGCCGATGGCAGGAAGCAACGGGATAAGCCAGATGTGGTCTAGAAATAACATGTAAGCTCTCAGCTGTCAGCTCTCAGCCAAAACATTCAGGTTCCAGTGAGCCCGCACTTCCCATCGCACTTGCAGGGGCTGACAGCTGAAAGCTGACAGCTGATTTCCTACCACTTCAACAAATTCACTTCGTCAATGTTGACCGTCTCCTTATTACGGAAGAAGGCGATCAGAATGCCAAGGCCGACCGCTGCTTCGGCAGCAGCGTCGGTGATAACAAAAATTGCAAACACCTGGCCATGCAGCGCTCCGGGGCCGCCACCCAAGTAGGCAGGCATTCCCTGCCAGTAGCGCGAGAGGGCAACCAGGTTCAGGTTGACCGCGTTCAAGATCAGTTCAATCGACATCAGCACGATGACCACGTTGCGCCGCGTGAGCACGCCGATCACGCCCAACAGAAACAGGGCGGCGCCCAAGACCAGGTAGTGCAGGGTCGAAATGTGGAGCATGCTTTCCATTTGAGCGGCTAGTATCTAGGTCTGGCTGCTAACTAGAAGTAGGAGCTAGCAGCTAGAAGCTGTTTTCTTCAGATCCTCTTCTTCGCCATCACCACCGCCCCGATAATCGCTACCAGCAGCAGCAACGACGCGATCTCGAACGAGAACATATACGTGCCTTGGTGCTGGTCGTACAGCAGGGCGGCGACGTCTTGGACGTTCTGGCCTTCCCCGTAGGTTACGCGTCCTTCGGGAAATAGCGACTTTCCCTTGGTATACACAGCGATGAACAGCCCCCCCAGCGCCGCTGCAGCCGCGATTCCCACCAGCCATTGCTTATTGAACTGGCGTTCCTTCACCGTGCGCTCGATCGAAATCAGCATGATGACGAACAGGAACAGCACCATAATCCCGCCGGCATAAAGAATGATCTGCACGCCGGCGACGAACGGAGCGTAGAGCATCAGGTAGATTCCGGCCTGCGCCAGCAGCGCCGTGATCAGCGCCATGGCCGAGTGCACCGCGTTTTTGCGCGTGATCACCAGGATGCCCCCGATGATCATCGTGGCCGACAACAAGTAAAAGAAAAATGGCGTGGCTACAGGGTTCATAAAACGTGTTTCAACCACTCCTTTACTGGGTCTTCAAGAAAACCAGCTCCAGCGGTGAGAATCAGGAGCACAAGCCCCGTCGGCAACAGGATCTTCCATCCCACTTTCATGAGCTGGTCAAAGCGGTAACGCGGGAACGTGCCACGATACCAGATATAGAGGTACATGAACGCGGCAACTTTGGCCGCGAACCAGAAGATGTCGCCCACCCGATCGCGCGCTGCAGGAACGAACAGGACCAGTCCGATCAGAGCCAACACGGCGCCGAATCCCGCCAGGCCAATCGTCTGAATCTTGAACAGCGGATGCTTGGGCATGCGGGCGGCGTTGTAAAAGCACATTGCGCCCAGGAACAAGAACGTGATTCCTGGGAAAAGCGAGAAGACGAGATCCCACGTAGGGCCATTCAGAGCGTTCGGAAACGGACGCAGCCATCCGCCCAGCCAGAGCGTGACCGCAATCGAACTCACGGCGATCATCGCCGAATATTCCGCCAAAAAGAATAAGGACCAGCGGAAGCCGCTGTATTCCGTGTGGAATCCGGCAGTCAGCTCCGATTCGGCCTCGGGCAGGTCAAACGGCGCACGATTCGTCTCGGCGACCATGGCGACGGCAAAGATGAAAAAACCGACCAGCCCGAGCGGAAAGAACTTGAAGACGAACCACGTGTGCTGCGCCTGTTGCGCTTGCACAATGCCGATCATGCTGAGCGTGCCCGTGCCTTCGGCGTTCAAGCTGGTCATCACGATGACGGAGACGACCGCGAGTCCCATTGCGACTTCATACGACACCATCTGGGCACTGGACCGCAGGGCGCCGATCAACGGATAGTGCGAATTCGAGGCCCATCCAGCCGTGACGATTCCGAGCACGCTGAGCGAAGAAACACCCAGCATGAATAAGATGCCGATGTTCATGTCAGTAATGGCGTGCGTAGGACCGAAGGGGACAACGACGAATACCGTGAACGCCGCGAGCACGACGATAAACGGAGCAATCCAGAAGACCACCGCGTCGGCCTCGGCCGGCATGATGTCTTCTTTGAGCAACAACTTGAGAGCGTCGGCGATCGGCTGTAGCAGCCCATGCGGCCCCACGCGCATAGGCCCGAGGCGTACCTGCATGTGCGCGAGAATCTTTCGCTCCAGCCAATTCATCGCGATCACGGCGATGGACAAGCCAACAAAAACAAGCAAGACATACACCGTGGCCCAGAACCAGTTGCCGGCCGCCCCGGGTGTTTGATTGCTGGAAAGGTAGCCCTGAATGTAGTCGATGAGCCAACGCATCAGCGGTCTACCTCGCCGAGAACGATGTCGAGGGTGCCGATCACGGCGATAACGTCGGCCACAAGCTGGCCGCGGCACATCACGTCGAGCGCTTGCAGATTTACAAATGACGGCGGGCGCACGCGCACCCGGTAGGGCTGCGTAGAGCCGTCGCTGACAATGAAATATCCGAGCTCGCCCTTGGGAGCTTCGATGGAGTGGTAGACCTCGCCCACCGGCGGCTTCATCACCTTAGGGACTTTCGCCATGATCGGGCCTTCGGGGATGCCTTCCACCGCCTGCTCGATAATGCGCAGTGATTGCCGCATCTCAACCATGCGAACCAGGTATCGATCGTACGTGTCGCCGTTCAAGCCAGTGGGAATTTCGAAATCGAAATTCTTGTAGTTGGCGTAGGGCTGCGCTTTTCGAATGTCCCACTTCACTCCGCTGGCCCGGAGCACGGGCCCGGTCACCCCTAGCGCGATGCAGTCTTTACCGGAAATCACGCCGACCTTCTTGGTCCGCTCGAGCCAGATGCGGTTAGTGGTGAGCAGTTCTTCGTACTCGTCGATCTTCGGTTTGACGAACGCAACGAAATTCTTCACGTCTTTTTCGAAGCCGGCGTAGGTCTCATACTGCAGACCCCCGATTCGGAACGCGTGCGTGGTAAGCCGGGCGCCGCAATACTTCTCGAAAATCTTAAGAATCTCCTCCCGGTCGCGGAACGTATAAAAAAGCGGCGTGATGGCCCCGATGTCGAGCGCATGCGTCCCCAGCCAGAGCTGGTGGCTGGCAATGCGGTTCAGCTCCGTGAGGATGACGCGGATGTATTGCGCCCGCGGCGGGGCTTCCACGCTGAGAAGTTTCTCGACCGCTTCGCAGTATCCCAGCCCGTTCGAGACCGCAGCAACATAGTCCATGCGGTCGACGTAGGGATTGAACATCGTGTAGGTGCGGTTTTCAGCAATTTTTTCGACGCCTCGATGCAGGTATCCGATAACACACTCGAGCCCAAGAACCTTTTCGCCATCAAGCCGCAAGATGACGCGGAGAACGCCATGGGTTGCAGGATGCTGCGGTCCCATGTTGATGACCAGTTCGTTCGCATCAAGAAACGTCTTGTCAGGCGTTTCGAGATCGAGCGACGACAGTGCGTTGGGGTCAGTCATTGATTGTTCGCCGTCAGAGAATCACTTGGCTCCAGCCGCAAAGCGGCGACAGAATGCAGCCCACAGCCTGCCCTGAGCTTGTCGAAGGGGCGCAAGCCGTGGGTGATGCGGAATCCCAGAAACAAGCCCCGGAGGGGCGAAAGAAAAAACGCAAGGCGAATCATACCCCGTAGAGACTATCCTCATTGCCCGCTCTCGATCCCCAGGTTAATCTGCACCCACTCATTATCCTGCTGCAGGATGCCGTAATCCTTGCGTAGGGGGTGTCCCTTCCATCCGTCAGGCAACAGAATCCGTTTCATATCCGGATGCCCGTCGAACTTGATCCCGAACATGTCGAACACTTCACGCTCCAGCCAGTTGGTCGTCGCCCAGATGGGTACGGAACTGGGAAGCGTCTCCCCGTCGGCAATTTGGGTTTTCACGCGAATGCGCTCATTATGCGGGAACGAGTACAGCACCCACACCACGTCGAACTGCTTCTCGCGCTTGGGATAGTGCACGGCAGTGATGTCCACGCAGTAGTCAAATTGCTCTTCGTTGCGCAGGATCTGCAAGATCTCAGGAATCAGCGAGCGGTCGACCACCATATAGTTCTGCCCGAGGTGCGTCAGCGGCTCGATGCCCGACCCGTATTCGCGCTTGAGTTTGGCCACCAGCGGCGAATCCCAAGGCGTAGGGACCGGCACGGCTGCCTTCGCCGCGGGTGCAGCTGGCTTGGCCGCGGCTGGAACAGCAGGTGCGGCCGCTGGCTTTGGTGGCGTTGCCGCGGTTGACCCAGGTTTTTCAGGAGGAGTTTTCGTTTCCGATGGAACCGACCGGGAAGGTGTAGCTTTCACCCCGCCCGGGGTCGCGGGCTGATCCGCCGTCGGCTTCGGTTCACCTTGCGGCGGCGGCGACGAGGGGGATTTAGTTTCGTCCGGCATAGCTCACGAAGGCACAAACCTCCGGCGCAGTGTGCGTTCGGGAAGAACGTTAACTTTTATCAGCTTGAGCGGATGGTGTCAACGAGCGTGGCCGCCCGTAGCGCTTGTGCCTAAGTTTCACCGGTCGGACAATTGAATCGGATTGCCGTCCGGGTCCTTGCCATCGCAGAGACAAAACATCTCCCCTTGACGGACCTTGCCGAAACGTGCTCCCCGTGCCACTAGCGTTTCGCGCAGGCCAGCGACGTCCTTGGCGTGGAACACGATCTTCGGACCCTTGCGGCCAGGCGATGACGGGCCGGAATGCAGCGCGATCCGTGCGCCGCCGGCCGCAAACTCCCTCCAGCCTTTTTCGTTCGTGACGAGGTTGAGTCCAAGCACTTCTCCGTAGAACCTGCTCATCTCATCCATCTGGCCGGTAAACAGGATCACGCGCGCCATTTCCATCGAGGGAACCTCTATTTCGCAGTTGCTCAGCCAATTCCGATCAGTCTAGCAGAGGCGCACACTTGGCACTTCGAAGGAGGAATGGGAAAACGAGGCGATATAGCAGGCTTTCGCCAACTACCGGGGCCACTGCGCCTGGTACTGCTCGATCAGATCGCGGATGCGCTGGGCATCGGCCTTGCGGTGGCCGTGGCTGGTAATGGGGTCAGTCCCGCCGGTGGACTCGATCACGATCTCGGACCAGAAGACCCCAGTCGAAATGTGGACCGAGGCGATCTTCGACATGGCGATACTCTCTTCATTACTGCCGAACAAGCGGGACTTAACGCGGCTGACCCGCTGCGGGCTGATGACGAGTTTCGTCGGGAACAAGAAGTTGCCCTGCGTCCAGCGGCTGGCCGCAAAGGTTTCGGCTGGGGAAGAGTCCATCGGGTTGGCCGGTAGTGTGGTCATTTCGCGAGTTTATTCACAAATCTGTCGATGGAGTGAAATCAGGCCTCGGTTCAGGATATTGCTCGCACCGAAACAGCCCCAACCCCGGAGGGGCGGCATATTTTAGCCGCGGACGTAAGTCCGGGGTAAGCAGAGAAGAACGAACCGAGTCCCGGAGGGACGACAGAAACTATTCGCTCCGGCGTAGCATGCGCTAGACCCATTCCAGCGCGCCCTTCTTCCACACCCAGATATATCCCACGATCAGGATAACGAGAAATACCAACATCTCGATCAGCCCGAACAGCCCGAAGGCCTTGAACTTCACTGCCCAAGGAAACAGAAAAATCGTTTCCACATCGAAGACAACGAACAGGATGGCGATGATGTAGTAGCGAACCGTGTAGCGTCCGCGCGCACTATCGATAGGGTCGATGCCGCACTCATAGGGCATCAACTTGGTCTTGCTGGGATTTTCAGGCCGCACGAGTTTGGCAAGCAGTAACGTGATCGGCAGTAGTGTGCCGACGATGGCGATGAAGATGAAGATGGGAACGTAGTTTTGCGGCATCGGCTGCCCTCGCTCCGAAATTTAGAGGAGCAGCACATAGTAGCGCTGATGAGGGCGCGGTTCAAGCCAGATGCGCGCCAGGCGTCAGATCCTGTAGGACGGCGGCCTGATCCCCTTGTCGCGGAGGTAGACTTCGGCCTGCCCGCGATGATGCGCGACATGCACATACATGGCAAGCAGAATTTCCCGTCCCGGCAGCCGGCCATCAGGCGAGTCGTGAGCTTGGCTGAGTTGCTGGTCGGTCAAGTTCGGGATCACGCCAGAACAGTAATCAAAAGAACCCGTCAGAAACTTGACCACGCCGTCTTTGTCGGTCGCAGCAGGTGAAGGCGTGTCCGGAGGAGCAGAGTCCTTCAGGCCGGCACAGAAAGCGTAGTTTGTGCCGGCAATATGCAGCATCAATTCGCCGAAGGTCATTGATTCGGGATGGGGCCGGAACGAGTACTGATCCCCCGGCATGCTTTGGGCGACGGCGATGGAGAGCCCGCTCAGAGCATCGAAATGCTGCGCATATTCCGCCGCGGGTTTTGCCGGAGACGCCGAGCAGTTCGCGCCCAGGACTGAAACCACCACCATAGCCACCATGGCGACAGGCAATTTCATGGAGCCTCCTCACAAGCTCTGTCTCTCAGGGTCATTGGCGCTGGAAGCTTGGACGCAGTGCTCCATGATTTCGTTAGCAGGAACTCTCTCCTTCGCAGTTCTCAAGCGGTCAGATCGTTAGCACACACCACCGAAGCTTACGCGAATCCGTTTCTGGTCAGCGGCAACTCCCGCACCCGCTTGCCCGTGGCAGCGAAGACTGCATTACAGAGCGCCGGAACAAATGGCGGTACTCCGGGCTCCCCCGCACCCGCCGGTGGAGCTGTGCTTTCGACGATATGCACATCGACCTGATAGGGGGCGTCGTTCATCCGAGCCACCGGATAATCGGAGAAATTCGACTGATCGATAGCACCGTTGGTCGCGGTAATCTCGCCCGTGCGCGCAATGCTGGTGCCGAAGACAGCCGCGCCTTCGAACTGCTGCCGCACCATCTCAGGATTGGCTACAATCCCTGCGTCGACAGCGGTGGTCACATGCGGAATCCGAATCGCGCCCGTGCTGTCGACTTCGACTTCGACCACGGTCGCAACATACGTCAGGAAGCTGCGGTGAACAGCAATTCCCATGCCGCTTCCCTTCCCTGATTTCTTTTTGCCCCAGTTTGCTTTCGCCGCGGCCAACTCCGCCACCCGGCGCAACCGAGCCGTGTCGTAAGGATATTTTTCTGCTATGCCCGGGGGACCCTGGGCCCCCGCATCGACGATGTGCCCAGACCCAATCAGCGTGAGCAAATAATCGTAAGGATCGCGGTTGGCGTTGTAGGCGAGTTCGTTGGCAAATGTCTGCACTGCGAACGCGTGATAGATGTTGGCCACCGATCGCAGCCAGCCGATGCGAATATGCGCCGTCGCCTGTCCGTTCTCCGATCGGAAGTTGGGGATGTCGAAGGGTGAAACATTCCATCCCTGCGACATTTCACCTGCGCCGCTGTAGACCGCATCCTTTTCGAAGCTGGACCCGATGGGCGGAAACACCGAGCGCTGCAGCCACGCATTCGGCTTGCCCGTGTCGTCCAGCGCAGCCTTGATGTACATCGCCGCGACCGAGTGGAAGTAGTCGAACTTGATGTCGTCTTCCCGGCTCCACACCACTTTGACCGGCTTGCCCGTCTTCTTAGAGAGCACCGCTGCTTCGACGGCATAGTCGGGTTTAGACTTGCGCCCGAAGCCGCCCCCGAGGAAGGTCACGTGGCACGTGACATCCTCCTTCTTAAGACCAAGCGCCTTCGCGACCTGCTCCTGCACGCCCTGCGGATTCTGCGTCGGCGACCACACCGTCACCTTGTCGGCCTGAACATCGGCGACTGCAACCGGAGGTTCCATCGAGGCGTGCGCCAGGTGCGGGGCAAAATATTCAGCTTCAAAAATCTTGCCTCCCTTGGCGAATTCAGCGTCCGGATCGCCAACGCTGTGTATGACCTTGCCCGCCTGACGGGCCGTCTGCTGCAGTTGTTTCTTGTACTCAGCGGAGGTATACGCGGCATGACTGCCGTTGTCCCATTCGATCTTCAGTCGGTTGCGCCCTTTAAAGGCGGCAAACGTGTTGTCGGCGACGACGGCCACGCCCCCGAGCGGCTGAAAAGCATGCGGAGGAGTGAAGGGATCGATGGAGATCGTCTTCTTGACGCCGGTGACTTTGAGAGTCGCGGAGTCGTCAACCGTTTTGACTTTGCCCCCCAAAACCGGCGGGTGAGCGATGGCGGCATAGAGCATGCCGTCGACACGGACGTCCATTCCAAACAGCGGCTTGCCCGAGCAGATATCAGCAACATCGGAGCCCGGCGCCGGCTTGCCGATGTAGCGCCACTCCTGCGGAGACTTCAGTTTTAACTCTTCTTTTTTGGGCACGGAAAGCTTTGCCGCGATCGCAGCCAGTTCTCCGTAGCCCATTTTGCGCGAAGAACTCTTGTCGGAGACGACGTGCACGGGATCCGCCACGCACTGCGACTCCGGAATCCCCCACTGCTGGGCGGCGGCGCGCACCAGCATCAGGCGGGCCGTAGCCCCGGCCTCACGCATAGCATCAAAAAATTCCCGTACCGAATGCGACCCGTCCGTATCCTGCGAGCCGTAGCGTTCATCTCCATCGCTCTGGATGACTTTGACGCGGCTCCAGTCAGCATCGAGTTCGTCGGCAAGAATGCGCGGCAAGCTGGTGCGGACGCCATTCCCCATCTCTGAACGGTGGGCCACGATGTACACCGTGCCATCGCTCTGAATGCCGACAAACATTCCGGGGTGAAACGCGGTCGTGTCGATAGTCGGACTAGCGCCGACGGCCTCTGCCCACGGCGGCCGTGGCACGATGCGGGCGCACAGCACAAAGGCGCTCGCCGACAGCATGCCTTGAAGAAAACTGCGGCGGCTGACGTTCTCAATGGTGATCATGCCCTCTCCTTTGCCGCTTCCTTGATGGCGGCGCGGATCCGCTGGTAAGTGCCGCAGCGGCAGATGTTGCCTGCCATGACCGAGTCAATATCGTCATCGGAAGGCCTGGGCGTAGAGGAAAGCAGCGACACGGCCTGCATGATCTGCCCCGGTTGGCAGTATCCGCATTGCGGCACGTTGACCTCGGCCCAAGCTTTCTGCACTGCATGTGGGCCATGGCTGGAAATAGCTTCGATGGTCGTGATCTCGAGACCGCCGACCGTGCCCATCTGCTTGATGCATGACCGGATCGCTTTCCCGTCTTGCAGCACGGTGCATGCCCCGCACAGCGCCATGCCACATCCGAATTTTGTGCCAGTCAGTCCAAGGATGTCGCGCAAGTACCAAAGCAGCGGCATCTCTGGATCGCCGTCGAAAGATTGGTCGAGTCCGTTCACTTTGAAATGGGTCATGGGCCACTTCCTGGGTAGTTGGTTGGAAATTACGGAACTATTCTACCGCCGTGAGAGTTCGTCGGCGCAAGCCGCATTCTGCCGGCGACGCTGCGACATCGAAATCCAGCCACGAAGCGGCGCAAGAATGCACCCACAGCGTGCCCTGAGCTTGTCAACGGACGCAAGTCGTGGGTGGACCCGCAAGAAAAAAACTAAGCCCCGATGGGGCGAAAGAACGGTTGCGAGACACTCGAGAAGAATAGCGCGCACACACTCACCCGCATTTATCCGGGAACAGAAAAACAGAGCGGGCGAGATCGGACTGCAGCGTTGCTTCCTGGTAGTAGCGCGACAAAATTCCGCCTTTCCAGAGAAGGAGGTCGGCATTGCCGCGCGCAAACTCGTCCCACTCCGTCGCCGCGGTGCGCGCCATGCGCTCTCGGATCAGAAAAAAATACGCATGCGTGATCGTCTCGTTGTAGAGCTTGGACTTACCGCGGGCCGCGGCGTAGCGCTTCAGCGCCGCAGCGAACCGGTCGAGCGCCTGCAGCACCGGATATTCCGACAAATAGGCGAACGCGAGACGGACATGGTCGGCATGGTGAAACGCTTCGGGCAGCGTGTCTGTCTCGAAACAGTGAATGAGTTCGCAGTTGTTCATGGGAGATTCCATCGATGTTGTCGCAGCGCTCAGCGCCGGGGTTAAGGCCGGATGTCCCCGCATTATTTTCTAGTTTCCTTTACCGGTCGCGAGGACGAAGGCAGCGGCCGCATAGATCACCACGTTGCCCACGTTGTACGTTCCATGCAGCAGGTGGATCAGAATGGCGAATACGAAAACAGCCACCAACAGCCACGCACCGCGGGTAGCCGTTCGCGGAATCAGGAGAAGAATGCTGCCAATGATCTCCCCGAATCCCAGGATCAGGCGGATAAGACTAGGCATGTGAGTCCGGGCGAAATCGTGGGCCGCACTGGGCATGACGAACCGCACAGCTTCTATCAGAATCACAACGCCGAGCGCCCATTGCAGCACAGTCAGCGCGCATTTGGTTTGGCTGGGACTCATGACCTGGTCCTATTTTTCTGTGTTCCGCCTACGAGCTGATTTCGCCCTGATTTCCTTGAGCCGATGGCTGGCACCCGAGTCCAGGTCGAGTTCATAAAATTTCTTCAGCTCGCGAATGCGTTCCAGGGACGCCGGGCTGAACGGAGTCTTGCCGTCAAAGGCGTGCAGCACAATTCCCTCAAGCACGTCCCCCAGCGTCATGTCATGGTATTCGGCAAAGGCCTTGAGAACCTTGAGAATTCTTTTTTCGATGCGCACCCCGGTCTGCACCCGCTCAATTTCGAGTTTGGGATCGTCTGCCATATGTACCAATGTACAATGGTACCAACACAAATGCAAGCCCGATATACCGTACACTTCTACCCATGCGATTCGGCTTTGGAACTCTCGTGGTGATACTCCTGAGTGCAGCCGCGGTAGCGCCGGTGGCCCAACCAGCCCAGGCGGCTGGAGGAGATTTTCTCCTGCCCTTTCCGGCACATCATGTGATCGCCAATATCTACTTCGTGGGTAGTAAAAGTTTGGGCATTTATCTGCTTTCGACTCCCCAAGGGCATATTCTGATCAACGCTGGATTAGAAGATTCGGTTCCCATGATTCAGCAGAGCGTCGAGAAACTAGGATTTCGATTTAGCGACATCAAAATTCTGCTCATCAGTCATGCCCATTTCGATCACGATGCGGGTGCGGAGCGGATCAAGAAACTGACCGGTGCCAAATACATGGTGATGGACTCCGATGTGCCGGTCGTCGAGTCTGGAGGCAAGAAAGACTTTTTTTACTCCCACACTCCCGGGATGCTCTATCCAGCCGCAAAAGTGGACAGGGTCCTGCACGACGGCGATACCGTTACCTTGGGCGACACTGTACTGACGGCGCACCTGACCCCCGGCCACACGAAGGGCTGCACCACCTGGACGACGAAGGCGCACGAAGGTGGAGAAAGTTACGACGTAGTGATTGTGGGCAGCCCCAACGTGAACGAGGGATACAAGTTGGTGAACAACGCTGCGTACCCGCAGATCGCGAGCGACTACGAGAAGACCTTCGGAGTGCTGCGATCACTGCGTTGCGACGTTTTTCTTGGCGCGCATGGAAGTTATTACGCCATGGAGTCGAAATACGCGCGCGTAACCGCCCATGCAAACCCGTTTATTGATCCTGAGGGCTACCAGCAATACGTGAATGAGCGCGAACAGGCGTTCCGAGCGGAATTAGCTCACCAGCAGGCAGCAATACGGTAAACCTGCGCCCTGCAAAGACTCTTCAAAATCTCCTCAGCCCCGGCATGCGCGCGATGCAACCAGCTAATGATTTCGCGTCATGTAACTCGCTCAGGCAGCGCTAACCTGCAGACCCTTTACAAATCATCGACAAACTAGTGACAACAGTTTGACACGTCGCGATCTGCTGCCGCGTACTTTGATTCTGCGCTTAGGGCCGGCGCGGTTTAGCCATACAACACTTTTCGAACCTGGACGATTGGAGGTCGTGTGTCTTTATCGCAATTGAGATGCTCTACTCCTGAGGTCGAGTACGCTCTCGGGCATTCTTCTCGTGAACTGGACCGTCTGACTTTTAAAGCCGGTGTGACATCGAGGACGCTCATCCCCGGGTTTATTCCCGCTTGAGTAAGAAGCCGCAAAGTGAACGATGCGAATTGTACCGAGCGCAGAGCCCCTGGCGGTCGTGCGAATGAAACTGGTGGGCGCAAACGCGGCGGCGAAGCTGACGGGCCTCGCCGAACTTCCGGGCAAGAGCAACTACTTCATCGGCGACGATCCCAAGAAATGGCGTACCAACGTGCCCAACTACGCCAAGGTGAAATACACCAGCGTCTGTCCGGGCGTGGACTTGGTCTACTACGGCAACCAACGGCAACTGGAATACGACTTCGTGGTGCAGCCCGGAGCCGACGCTCGCCAGATCGCATTGCAACTCGTAGCGCCAGCTTCCAGTCGGGATGCCGCAAGATGGCGGCGTTACGGATCGACAAGAATGGTGACTTGGTGGTCGCCACCGAAGATGGCGCAGTGTTTTCCACAAACCCGTGGTCTACCAGCCGCAACCGACAATGGGCCATGGACGAACGAGGAAAAACAAAGAACGAAGGACAAGCAGTCCGTTGGCGGCAACTACGTACTGAAGGACGACCGCCTAACTTTCGAAGTTGCAAGTTACGATCTCGGCGGAACTTCCCAAGAATTCATTAATGGTCTCGCGATCGATGCCTCGGGCAACGCCTATGTCTCAGGCTCTACCGCTTCCACCAATTTTCCCACTACGCCGGGCGCCTTCCAGCCCACTTACGGCGGAGGCACTTGCCGTTTCCCTCCCTGCTTTAATGGCTTTGTCAGCAAGCTGAATTCCGCGGGGTCGGCTTTGGTGTATTCCACCTACCTGGGCGGGAATGGCGGCGGCGCCGGCAACCCAGTGGTCGATGCCTCGGGCAATGTGTACGTTGGAGGCGCGACCAGTTCCAGCGATTTCCCCACCACCCCGGGGGCGTTTCAGACTAGTAAGCCGTCCCGGTGATTTCGTTAATGCGAATCCGCTTCTGAGGATCGGTGTAAGTCCAGCGGAAAGGTTTTGCTAATTTGGCATAAGCTTCGATGTACTTGCGTAGCTTTGGTGCCAGATCCGCAACGGAAGTGAAGATTCCGCGGCTGATCACGTCGCGCTGGATCTTAGCGAACCACAACTCCACT
>Ga0307479_10003241_pt1 | contig 14801 bp, 15 predicted proteins | sample atmos_gasesECM4C_FD_203743 | JGI IMG/M metagenome (GOLD analysis project Ga0307479, IMG submission 203743) | Hardwood forest soil microbial communities from Morgan-Monroe State Forest, Indiana, United States - atmos_gasesECM4C_515 | ecosystem: Environmental > Terrestrial > Soil > Temperate...
GTTCATCTTCTTTTAGAAACTCAGCGTCCGCTGGCAGAAGCTACGGCGTTATCGGCGGAGAAGACCTTCACTTCTACGCGCCGGTTCTTCGCGCGAGCATCCTTCGTCTTGCCAGGATCCACCAGATTGTTTTCGCCCAAGCCAATCGTGCGGATCTGGTAGAAGGGAACCTTTTTCTCCGTCGAAAGATACAGCACCACTGCGTCAGCCCGCCGCCTGCTCAATTGCAGGTTGTAGTTCGCGTCCCCGGTCGTATCCGTGTAGCCCTCGACAGCGATGAAATAGCGCTTCATCGAACCGGTATTGGAAGCAACCTTATCGAGCTCTTCTTTGTCCTCTGGGGAAAGCACAGCACTATTGAACTTGAAGAGCACAACCGCCTGGTTGGCGACCTTGTAATCGTCCAAATTGGCGATGACACCTCGAAGCTGCGCGATTTCCTGGTCATCCTTCTGGGCCTGGTCATTCGCCTGGTTGGCCCGATTCATGGCGTCACCGGCGCGACGATCGGCCCCAGTGGCCTTTTCATCGGTAGCGCTGATGGCCTGGGTATTTTTAGCGACGTCTTGCTGAGTCTTCTGCAGGTCGGTGGCTTCCTTATTGACTTGATCGGCGACTTGATTGAGTTTATCTTGGACAGGGGTGACGTTCTGCCGAACATATCCCTTGGTGGCGCATCCCGAGACGAGTGCGGTGGCGCCCAGCATTGCGATCAAAAACTTCTGACTCATTGCGAATTTCCTCCACAGGAGCGTTGGGAACTGGATCGTGTTTCGACCCTAAGGGGCGATGCGCTAGGCACTTCACACTTTATCAAACTACAGTCAAATTAACTAGTAACGGCAACCGGGGAAATCATGTAAAAAGCTCGAGTATTTCTTCGTATCTTTTGAACGGTGGGATGAGATAGGCCCCGGCGAGCTCTGTACGAGCCCACGCGAGCATACGCCGGGCCAGTGCGAAGCCCGTGTCGCGGGCGGAGGTTCCAGCCGCCTCCATCTCCTTCAGCACGGGTTCCGGGATAAAAATGCCCGGAACTTCGTTATTCAGCCTCAGCGCCTGTTTATAGCTGGTCAGCGGCCAGATTCCGGCGAGCACTGGGATGGGAGACCGCCCGCCGATGCGCTTGAGGAAGGCGTGCCAGTGCTCGGGATCAAATAGCGGCTGCGTCATGGCGAAATGCGCGCCCGCTTCCACCTTGGCGAAAAAGCGCTGGATTTCGTAATCGAGATCCTCAGCCGTTGGGTTGACGGCAACGCCGACCGTAAAGTTTGTGGCTCCCCCAAGAGCTTTGCCGGCCCAATCCGTTCCCTGATTCAGCCGCGAAGCCACTTTCACCAAGCCAATGGAATCGATTTCGTAGACACCGCTGTTTTCAGGGTGTTCCCCCACTGAAGGCGGGTCACCCGTGATCGCCAGGAAATTGCGGACGCCTCCGATGCTCCACGCGCCGAGCAGCGCGGCTTGCAAGCCGATGAGATTCTGGTCGCGCGTGGTGACGTGGGGAACGGTTTCGATGCCGCGCGCCTGCAACGCGCCGGCGAGCATCAGTGCATCCATGCCGACGCGCGCCAAAGTGCCGCTATTGATGTCGATCGTATCCACACAGCCGCTCGCCGTGATCTTTTCCACTTGCTCGAAAATGCGGTCGAGGGAAATGCCCTTCGGCGGATCGATCTCCACGGAAACCGAAAATTCGCCCGCCTTGAGCTTGCGCCACAATCCGCTTTCCGGATCGCGCTTCGCGACGCGGGCTTTCTCCGGCGGCGTGGCCACGGAAACCGAAGCTGCTTTTACCGTTTGCGCCGGCTTCAAGCCGCGGACCGCCCCGGCCATGGCCCGGACGTGCTCCGGCGTTGTGCCGCAGCATCCGCCGACGATGCGCGCCCCCATGGCTGCCGCTTCGCGCGCGAAAAGCGCGAAATATTCCGGCGAGGAGCGCGGATACACGGTGCGATCGCCGATCCGCGTAGGGAAGCCCACGTTGGGCATGGCCGAGAGCGCTCGGCGCCCTCCACCGAAGCCTTCCAGGATCGGCAACAGGGACTGCGGACCGAGCGTGCAGTTGACGCCTATGACTTGGACATTTTTCTCCGCCAGGCGTGCGGTCGCATCGGCGGGACGCGTGCCGCCGAGCGTGGTGCCCTCATCGGAAAACGTCAGTTCCGCAACGATGGGCAGCGCGGAAAAAGACCGCAGTGCATCTATGGCTGCCAGCAACATTTCGATATTGGAGAATGTCTCCAGGATGAAGAAATCCACGCCGCGCTCTTCGAGCGCCTGCGCCTGCTCGCGGTATATCTCCAGCATCTCGTCGCGCGGCACTTCACGCATTTCGGGAGCAATGGCCAGCGGCCCAATGGAGCCGGCGATCAGGACCTCGTGGGATGCGGCTTCGCGGGCTTCCCGGGCGATCTTTGCGCCGCGATGGTTGATGCGGGTCACCTGGTCGCCGAGACCGAGGGCGGTCAGCTTCGAGCGATTGGCGCCGAAAGTGTTCGTCTCAATAATTTGCGCTCCGGCCTCGATATAGGCCTGATGAACGCGAAAGACGACTTCGGGTTGAGAGACGTTCAGCTCCTCGAAGGAACGCTGCGCGCCGGCGCCGTCAAACAACATGGAGCCCATAGCCCCGTCGGCAACCAGTACGGCGTCTTGGATCCGCTGTTCGAAATCTGCGATGTTCATAAGTTAGGATGGCCGCGCTGCACCCCGGCACTCGAGGGAGCCTCTTAGGCTCAAAAGGAAAGCCCTTCGAGCCGCTCCCAACCATCAGGCAAGCGGGCGCTACGTTTGGTGCTTAAACCTTGAGTATACGTTGATGATACTCAGGGCCGCAAAGGCTCGGGCCAAGCCGCAATTTGCGGAACCGGGATCAGCTGTGTCGCAAGGGTCTGTTCAGAGGCGCTGCGTAAGACGTAATAAGCTGGCCAAACAGCACTGGGCGCTCCTTCACGGGAGATTTTGTTGCTCGACACAACAAAACCTACACCCTCTCTTTTTTTTACGCAGAAGAAGTTACGTCACCGCGGCACACAAGCCGTAGGCGCGAGGTCTGGTGACGGAGCGTCGTATACTTTCAGCTGAAATCGCGCGTTATTGTACGGGCCGGCACGATGTTATGATTCAGCGGGGACATGAGATCGACTTAGAGGAGGAAGGGCATGAGAGCGCATTTCCTGATGGCGGTGGGTTTGCTGGCAGCTTCATGGCTGGCGGTGGCGCCAGCGCGGGCGCAGGAAGTCACCAAGGACAACCTTGACGGCGTCGTCAATTTCCATCGGATCCAGACCGTCGTGGCATGTACCGGGGCGATCAAGCCGGAAGTGATTCCGCAGATCAAGCAGATGGGCTTTGTCTCCATCATCAATTTGCGCGAGGCAAGCGAGCCCGGCGCAAATCTCGAAGAGGAGGCCGCGGCGGCGAAATCCGCGGGGCTGCGCTACTACAGTGTTCCTTTCAACGCCATGAATCCTGATCCCGCAGCGGCGGACAAGTTTCTCGACGCCATCACCACAAAAGGCGTCGAGCCCTCGTTCATTCACTGCGCAGGCGGCGGACGCGCGGCCACCATGTGGTTCATCAAGCGCATGGTCGTGGATCATTGGGACGAGGACCGCGCCGAAAAAGAAGCCACCGACCTGGGCATGAACAATCCCAAGCTCAAGCAATTCGCCATCGACTACGCGATGTCCCACAAACGGTAAGGCTATTGGGCGGGTTGCTGCTGGGTCATGCAGTGCAATGTGCCGAGTCCGAGGACCAGATCGCGCGCGGCGATGCCAATGACTTCGCGATCGGGGAATAGCCCGGCGAGGGTATTCAGCGCGGCACGGTCGGCCGGGTCGCTAAACGTCGGAACAAGCACGATTTTATTGGCGATGTAGAAGTTGGCGTAGCTCGCTGGGAGCCGCTGCCCATCGAACCACACCGGCTCGGGCATGGGCAGCGTCTCGATGCGCAGCGGGCGTCCCTCCTGGTCTTTCATTCCGGGCATCTCGCGCAGCCGCGCGAGATTTTCCTGCAAAGGTTCGTAGTTGGCATCGGAGCGATCGGACTCGACGACCGTCACCACGGTCGTGGGATTGACGAAGCGCGCGAGATCGTCGACGTGGCCGTGCGTATCATCTCCGGCGATGCCGCGGCCGAGCCAGAGCACGTTCGTCGCGCCGAGATAATCGCGGAAGATTGCCTCCCAATCCACGCGATCGAAGCCGGGATTTCGCGCCTGCTCCGCGCTGAGCAGGCACTCCTCCGTGGTGAGCAGCGAGCCCGCGCCGTTGACCTCGATGCTTCCGCCTTCGAGCACAACCGGGCGGCCGCGATATTGCGGCTCCCACACGGGAATTTTCAGTTTGGGCAGAACGCGATTCATCGCTGCGTTGTCTTTCTTCCAGTCGTCGTACTTGGCCCAGGCGTCGAAGCGCCACTTAGTGGCGGCCACGCCTCCGCTGGCGCCAGCGGCGCCGCATTTCTTAACAAAAACAGCCCCGAAATCGCGGGTCCAGCCGCGATTCGTTGGCGCGCCGAAAAAATCCACGGCGGCAAGATCGGCGCCACTCTTTTGCAAGATGCGGCGCACGGCACGCTCTTCGGCGCGATCCTGCACCAGGATACGCACGCGCTCGACGCGTGCGAGATGGCGCACGATATCGGCATAAACCCACGGAATAGGCGCAAATTTGCCGGGCCAATCCGTGCGTTCGTGAGGCCATGCGAGCCAGGTGGCTTCGTGCAGCCCCCACTCGGCGGGCATGCGGTAGCCGAGCTCCGCGGGAGTCGCGTCGGTACGAACGTCCGCGCCCGGCCCTCGCTTGCGCCGCTCGGTTAGTTGGCCTGAGGAAGGGTCCACGCGTCGCAACGTCAACCGAGCCACCGCTCGAGCAGAGGCGCGTAAGCGTCTGTGCGGCGATCGCGCAAGAAGGGCCAGTTGCGGCGTACTTCTTCCATGCGGCGCGGGTCGCATTCGGCAATGAGGATTTCTTCCTTGTTGGTGGGGGATTCGGCGATGAGCTGCCCGAACGGATCGGCCACAAACGAAGAGCCCCAGAATTCCAGGCCGCTATCCGCCGGTCCTTCGAAGCCCACACGGTTCACCGCGGCTACGAAAATTCCGTTAGCGATGGCGTGGGAGCGCTGAATCGTGCGCCAGGCATCGAGCTGCGCCGCACCGAATTCAGCCTTCTCCGACGGATGCCACCCGATGGCCGTGGGATAGAAAAGAATATTCGCGCCGCGCAGGCTGGAAAGGCGCGCGCCTTCGGGATACCACTGATCCCAGCAGACCAGAACGCCGATTCGGCCGTAGCGCGTGTCGAAGTTGGGGAAACCCAGATCGCCCGGCGTGAAATAGAACTTCTCGTAGTAGAGCGGATCGTCGGGGATGTGCATCTTGCGGTAAAGCCCGAGCAGCGCGCCGTTGGCGTCAAGCACCGCCGCCGTGTTGTGATAAAGACCGGCGGCGCGGCGCTCGAAGATCGACGCGACGATGACGATATCCAGCTGGCGGGCCAGTTTGCTCAGCGCTTCGGTGGTGGGACCGGGGATCGGTTCCGCCAGATCGAAATTGTCACCATTTTCTTCACGGCAGAAATATTGCGAGCGGAAGAGCTCTTCGAGGCAGACGATCTGCGCTCCGCGTTCGGCTGCTTCGCGGATCGCCTCTACCGTGCCCGCGAGATTTGTGGCGGGATCTTTGGAACATTCCCGCTGCAGCAGGCCGACGGTGAGTTTCTCGCTCATGAAGGAATACTACCAGATCAACGCCGCGGAGTTTTCGTTTCCGCTGCGCCCATAACGCGGCGAATGCGACGCAGCACAGCATCAAACATCGCCGGCGTGAGCCGGCCAGTCTGCGTATTTTGCTGGCTGGGATGGTAGCTGGCGAAAATATGCGGCAGATCGCCGGGCAGCTTGTACTCGGCGCCATGAGAAAACTTGTAAGTGACGCGCGATGCGAGCATCTCCTGCTTCACCAGCAAGCGTAAGTAGGTGTAAAACGCGATGGCGCCGAGCGCCAGCACAGCGCGGGGACGCAAGATCTCGAACTCCTCTTCGAGATAGCCTACGCAGTTGCGCAATTCCTCAGGCAGCGGCTTGTTGTCCGGTGGCGCGCAGCGTACCGCAGCCGAGATGTAGGCGTCGCGCAACTCGAGGCCGTCCTTGGCATCCACCGAAGTCGGTTGATTGGCAAATCTGGCCTCATAGAGCCGCGCATAGAGAAAATCGCCTGAGCGGTCGCCCGTGAACGCGCGACCCGTGCGGTTGCCGCCATGGGCGGCGGGTGCAAGACCGATGATCAGCAGCCGGGCATGCGGGTCGCCGAAGCCCGGCACCGGCCGCCCCCAGTAGGTCCAGTCGCGAAAGGCGCGGCGCTTGGTGCGGGCGACTTCTTCGCGATATTGCACCAGGCGGGGGCATTTGCGGCAGGCGATAACTCTATCGCGCAGCCGCGCGAGCCGCCGTTCGGCTGATTCTTCCATCACGGCGACGAATTGTAGCGCGGGAAGTGTAGTGCGGGAGAGCGTAGTACTGGAAAAGATGGGTGCAAAAGAGACCGCCTCCGCAGGAGATCGAGTGGGAAGAAGGACCTTGCCCGCGGAGGCGGATCCAGTGGTCTTTGGCTGCATCCAGATTACATCTTTCTAATATGTCGTGTCCAGATATATTTATGGCATTTGCACTTTGTCGCAATGCCAAACAGAATGGTCCCTAAGTGCACAGGCACTCCCTCTTGAAGCAGCCAAATTTAGCCCTCGGCGCGCTGCCGGCCCTAAATTGACATCGTACAGGGCGGGGCATAGCATTTATGGTTTACCCGCAATGCGCTGAAAGCGCTGGAGCGGAGCTGCGTGTCTATCGCCGAAACCAAATCGGGAACGGTCCTCAGCAGGATCATCGAAAGCCGCCGAGCGGAAGTGGCCCGGCGGAAGCGCATTATGCCGGAACCGGTATTGCGCATTGCGATAGGCAAGGCCGATGCGCCGCGCGATTTTGCCGGCGCGCTGACGCGGGACAGAGTTAACGTGATCGCTGAAATCAAAAAGGCGTCGCCCTCGGTGGGTGTATTGCGCCGCGACTTCGAGCCGGCGGCACTCGCTCGGGGTTTCGAGGGCGCGGGCGCGGCGGCGCTGTCAGTGCTTACGGAAGAAGAGAATTTCCAGGGCGCGCTGGCGCATTTGCGCGATGCGCGCGCGGCGATAGGGCTTCCCGTGCTGCGCAAGGATTTCATCGTAGACCCGTGGCAGGTGTGGGAGGCGCGCGCCGCCAATGCCGATTCGTTTCTGCTGATAACCGCGGCGTTAGATGATACGGCGCTAGGTACGCTGCTGGCCTTGGGGCGAGAACTGGGCATGGAAGCGCTCGTTGAGGTGCACACGCCCGAGGAACTCGAGCGCGTGCTGGCGGCGGGCGCGCGCATCATCGGCGTGAATAACCGCAATTTGCACACACTGGAAGTGCGCGTAGAGACTTCGCGGGAACTGATCGAAATGATTCCGCAAGATTGCATCGCCGTAAGCGAGTCGGGCCTGCGTTCGGCGGCAGATCTGCTAAAACTGCGCGCCGCCGGATTCGATGCGTTCTTGATCGGCGAGAGCCTCATGCGCGAGGCCGACCCGGGCGCGGCGCTACGGCGCTTGATCGGCGGTGTTTCCCAGCAAAGCGGCGATTCGGGCGCGGAGATTTCCGATCGTTCACGTTAAGATTTGCGGCGTCACGAATTGGCCCGATGCCAGGCTGGCGGTGGATTTGGGAGCGCACGCGCTGGGATTCAATTTTTATCCGCCCAGCCCGCGCTCGATCAGCCCGGCAGCAGCTTGGGAGATCGTGCGAAAGCTGCCGCCGATGGTGGCGACGGTCGGCGTATTCGTGAACTGGCCCCCGCACGTAATTGTGGCGCTCGCCGGGGCGTTGCGGCTCGATGGCGTGCAGCTTCACGGCGACGAGCAGCCGAACGAGGTCAAGGACTTGGCTCGACGCTTTGGCGTGATCAAGGCGTTTGCGGCGGGACCGCGGTTCAAGCTCACGACGCTGGCGAAATACAAAGCTGCTTCCGCATTTCTGCTGGATGGCTATCACAGCGCGCTTTATGGCGGCACGGGGCGCACCGCGGATTGGCGGCTCGCTCGGGAAGCGCGGCACTACGGCCGCGTGATCATGGCGGGCGGCCTGAGGCCGGATAACGTCGCGCAGGCGATTGCGGAAGCGCAGCCTTTCGGAATTGACGTTGCGAGCGGCGTGGAAGCGCGGCCGGGGAAAAAAGATTCGCGCGCGCTGCGAGAGTTGATGCGCGAAGTGGAAGCCGCGAACTGCGCCGGTGATGAGATTCGCAGAATGGAGTGATAGCTCCGAGTTACTTAAGAGGTCTAAGCATGAAGCTTGTTTTTTCCGAGCGCCCGATTTTGACGCGAGGAATCTGCTGTTTCGATCATCAGGCAAGACGCAGATCCCTAGCTACGCTCAGGATGATTGACCTGGGGAGTCGGGAGAAAAGATCATGACCACGGCAGTGCAAACCTGGCCCGACGTGCGCGGCCGCTTCGGCCCCTACGGAGGCCGCTACGTTCCGGAGACGCTCGTCGCGCCGCTGGAGGAGCTGGAGCACGCGTACGCAGCGGCCCATGCGGACGCGAGCTTCGGGCGCGAGCTCGACGAATTGTTGCGCAATTTTGCCGGCCGCCCCACGCCGCTGCAGTTCGCATCGCGGCTGACCGAACACCTCGGCGGCCCGCGCATTTACATCAAGCGCGAAGATCTGCTGCACACCGGCGCGCACAAAATCAACAACTGCCTGGGCCAGGCGCTGCTGGCGAAAAGAATGGGCAAGCGCCGCATCATCGCGGAAACGGGCGCAGGACAGCACGGCGTGGCCACGGCGGCAGTGGCAGCGCGCTTTGGAATGGAATGCGTCGTGTACATGGGCACGGAAGATATGGAGCGCCAGCGGCTCAACGTCTCGCGCATGAAGCTGATGGGCGCGGAAGTCGTGGGCGTGAATGCCGGCAGCCGCACGCTGAAAGACGCGATTAACGAAGCCATGCGCGATTGGGTCACCAATGTGCGCACGACGCACTATCTGCTCGGATCGGTCCTGGGCGCGCATCCTTATCCGCAGATGGTGCGCAATTTTCACAAGGTGATTGGCGAAGAGGCGCGGCGGCAGATCCTGGACGCGGAGAAACGCCTGCCGGATTTGCTCGTCGCGTGTGTCGGCGGCGGCTCCAATTCCATCGGGCTTTTCCACGCATTCCTGGAAGATTCCGCTGTGAAAATGCTCGGCGTGGAAGCGGGCGGCCGCGGGCACCAGCTTGGCGAGCACGCAGTGCGTCTGGCCGAAGCGATCGGGTTCACCGGCGCGCGCCCCGGCGTGCTGCAGGGAACATATACGTACGTGCTGCAAACGGCGGACGGCCAGATCGCCACGACGCATTCCGTTTCCGCGGGCTTGGATTATCCCGCCGTCGGCCCCGAACATGCTCTCCTTGCCGAGCAACATCGCGCCGAATACTCCGCCGCAAGCGACGACGCGGCCATCGATGCCGCGCGCACGCTGGCGCGTCTCGAAGGCATCATCCCCGCGCTCGAAAGCGCGCATGCGCTGGCGGCTCTGATCGTGCGCGCGCCAAGCATGCGGCGCGACCAAATCGTCATCTTCAATCTCTCCGGTCGCGGCGATAAAGACATGGAAATCATTGCGCGCTATCGCTGATGGCCACGAACTCCATGGCTGTGCCGCAAACACCCACGACGACGCGCATCCGGCGCCGCTTTGAGGAGCTTGGCCGCCGCGGCGAAATGGGCTTGGTGGCTTTTATCACGGCAGGCGATCCTTCACCTGAGGCCACAGAATCGTTTGTGCTCGCACTCGATGAGGCGGGCGCGGACGTCGTCGAATTGGGCGTACCGTTCAGCGATCCCGTTGCGGACGGCCCCGCGATCCAGCGCTCCAGCGAGCGCGCTTTGCGCGCGGGCACGTCGCTTTCGGGCGTGCTTGATCTCGTCGAATCCATCCGGCGCAAGAGCGACGTCGCCCTCGTGCTTTTCAGCTACTACAATCCGGTGTTGCAAATGGGCGTCGAACGCTTCGCGCGTCACGCCGCGGATGCGGGCGCCGACGGCGCGCTGATCACCGATCTTACTCCCGAGGAGGCCGGTGATTATCGCCGCATCGTGCAGGCGCACGGCCTGGATACAATTTTCCTGGCGGCGCCCACGTCCACCGACGAACGCCTGGCGCGGATCGCTGAAGTCTCCAGCGGCTTTCTTTATGTCATCTCGAGGACCGGCGTGACCGGTGCGCGCGAATCCCTGCCCGAAGATTTGCCAGCTCTGATCCGCCGCGTGCGACGCGCGAGCCGGCTGCCGATTGCGGTCGGCTTCGGCATTTCGCTGCCCGGCCAGGTTTCCATTCTGGGCGAGCTCGCTGACGCAGCCGTGGTGGGTTCGGCACTCGTTCAGGAGATCGAGCAGGCAGCTAGCGTGGATGCCGCGCGCGAGGCCCTCAGCACGCGTGTCCGCGCGCTGAAAAGTGTCGGCAAAACGGGAATGAGCCGGCGGGAGCCGGGCGCATGAGCGTTGAAGATTGGCGGCGCAAAATCGACGAGATTGATCGGAAATTAGTCGAACTGCTGAACGAACGTTCGCAATGCGTGGTCGAAATCGGCCGTCTCAAACGGCAAGACGGTTCGCCGCTGTATCAGCCGGATCGCGAGCGCGAGGTCCTGGCTGGAGTGGAGCGGGCAAATCGCGGCCCGTTGAGCGAGGCCGCGATTCGGCGCTTATTCGAGCGCATTCTGGATGAGGCGCGCTCGGTTGAGCGCACGGTGATGCGCGACGAGGCTAAGCCCGATCACCATAAATAGCTGATGCTGGATAACACTAACTTTGGCTCTTGTTAATGGTGTCATCCCGAGGGCCAGCCTAGCCAAAGCCATTCGGCGTTAGCGGATCCTCGTTTCGCTGGGATGACGGGTTTGCAGAGCTGGTTCGTACGCAAAAATGAGCTGCCATCAGTGATATTCGTAGAGGAGAGTGCATGGTTGTTGTGATGCAGGCCGAAGCGAGTGAGGAGCAGATCCAGAATGTAATCGATCACCTCATCTCCCTCGGATTCGATATCCATCGCTCGACGGGAGTGTCCCAGACGGTGCTCGGCGCCGTCGGCGTGCATCCCGATTTCGATCCCCGCGATATCGAATTGCTTACTGGCGTGCGCGAAGTGGTTCGCATCACGCAGCCTTATAAGCTGGCGAGCCGCGCGTTTCGTCCTGAGGGGACGATCGTCAAATTGCCGCGGGGAGTGTCTATCGGCGGACCCGAAGTCATGGTCGCGGCTGGACCTTGCGCCGTGGAAACGGCGGAGCAAATCGAATTGATCGCTACGCGCGTGGCAAAGGCGGGGGCGCGCCTGCTGCGCGGAGGGGCATTCAAGCCGCGCAGTTCGCCGTATTCGTTTCAGGGCCTTGGCGAGAAGGGCCTGCGGCTCCTGCGCGCCGCCGGCGAGCGATACAACCTCGTCGTTGTCAGCGAAGTCATGGACCCTTCGCAGATCGATCTGATGCTCCCCTACGTCGATGTTTTACAGGTGGGCGCGCGCAATATGCAGAATTACCATCTGCTGCGTGCTCTCGGTACTGTGGGTAAGCCCGTACTGCTGAAGCGCGGGATGTCTGCAACCATCGAGGAATGGCTGCTCAGCGCCGAATACATCATGTCTGGTGGCAACTACAACGTCATCCTCTGTGAGCGGGGAATCCGCACTTTCGAGACCTACATGCGCAACACTCTGGATATCGCCGCCATCCCGGTGATCAAGAACCTTTCTCACTTGCCGATTCTAGCTGACCCTTCGCACGGGACGGGCCGTCGCGACAAAGTTCTTCCGATGGCTCGCGCGGCGGTTGCCGCAGGAGCAGACGGTTTGCTGCTGGAAGTCCACAATGATCCTGAACATGCGCTCTCTGACGGCGCGCAGTCGCTCCATTTCGTGCAATTCGAGCAGTTGATGGCGGAGCTGCGCATGATCGCGCCCGCCGTCGGCCGCAGCATCGCCGCGTGATGGCTCCGTTTTTCTCGCGCATTGCCGTCTTGGGCACTGGATTGATTGGCGGTTCCTTTGCCCTTGCTGTGCGCCGGGCCATTCCCGGCGTTCGCATCGTCGGTTGGGACAAGCCGAGCGTGCTCGCACGCGCGCTCGAGTTGCACGTTGTAAATGAGGCCGAACCAGAACTGCCGGCCGCCCTCATAGGCGCGGACCTTGTATACGTTGCTCTACCGGTTGGCCTCGCAATCGAACGGTTGCCGGAGATCGCGCGCCACGTTTCGGCGAACGCACTCGTCACCGATGCTTGCAGCACCAAGCGCGCGATTTGTGCGACGGCCGCCAAATCCTTCTCGAATGAAGTCATCTTTCTAGGCGGCCACCCCATGGCCGGCAGCGAGCTATCAGGCATTGATGGCGCCGACGCAACGCTATTCGAGGGTGCAAAATACGCGCTCATTGCAGCCGAAGGCGGCTCGATTTCGAGCGAGCAGATGAGTCGCTTGGAGCAGGCCGATGCGCGCGTTGCCAATTTTGTGGACCTCATCGAGGCGGTTGGCGCGCGTCCAGTATGGATTGACGCAGCTACGCATGACCGTGCGGCGGCCTTTGTGTCGCACCTGCCGCAATTGGTTTCGATAGCGCTCGCGGGCGTGACGCGGGAAGCGACTGATCAAACGGGCTTGCCGCTTACGCTGGCGGGGCGAGGATTACGGGACGCGTTGCGGCTGGCGGGCAGCCCTTATTCTGTCTGGCGGGATATTGTCCTGACCAACACGGATAATTTGGATGTGGCCCTGGACCGGCTTTCCCAGGCAATCGAGCACCTGCGCGCCCATCTGCGGCAGCGCGAACTGGAAGAGGAGTTTTCCGCCGCCAACGACGTCTATAAACTGCTTCACAATTTGCGTTAGAGTGTGCATTAAAGTGGAGGACTAGGGACCGGATGGACAAGACAGTTGCTAACGCGGACGTGGCAGTCCGGCGCATTCGTGACGGCGCCTCCATCATGATGGGAGGTTTCGGTGTTTGCGGCATCCCGGAGAACCTGATTGCCGCGCTAAGGCGCGCAGGGACGAAGAACATCACTGCGATCTCCAACAACCCAGGCACGGCGGAATTCGGCATCGGATTCTTGCTGCAGACAAAGCAGGTGCGCAAGATGGTGGCGTCCTACGTGGGAGAAAATAAGTTATTCGAGCAACTCGTAATGAATGGCGAGGTTGAACTCGAGCTTAATCCGCAGGGGACGCTGGCGGAACGAATCCGTGCGGGCGGCGCCGGCATACCTGCCTTCTATACTCCGACGGGTTACGGAACCATGATCGCGGAAGGGAAAGAGACAAAGGAGTTTGGTGGCAGGATGTATGTGCTGGAAAAAGCCTTGCGGGCCGATTTTGCGTTTATCAAAGCCTGGAAGGGCGACCGCTGGGGCAATCTGATGTATCGGAAGACGGCGCGAAACTACAATCCGGTGATGGCCACAGCAGCCGATTACGTGATTGCAGAAGTGGAAGAATTAGTGGAACTCGGCGGCATCCCTCCGGACCAGGTACATACGCCCGGCGTTTATGTGAACGCCATTTTTCAGGGAACGCACTACGAGAAGCGAATCGAGAAGCGCACGGTCCGGCATCGTGTAGCAGTGTAATTCTTCGAACAGAGGGAAAGATGAAAGCAAGTGAAGTCGATAAGCGCGAATTGATCGCCCGCCGCGTAGCGCAGGAGTTACGCGACGGATTCACCGTGAACTTAGGCATTGGGATGCCCACGCTCGTCGCCAACTACATTCCGCCGGGCACGGAAGTCATCTTCCAATCCGAAAACGGGATGCTGGGCATGGGTCCTTTTCCGCTGGAAGGCGAAGAAGATCCCGACCTGGTGAACGCCGGCAAGGAGACCGTGTCAGAGATTCCCGGCAGTAGTTATTTTTCGAGCTCTGATTCGTTCGCCATGATTCGCGGAGGCCACGTCGATCTTACGGTTCTGGGCGGTCTTCAGGTAGATGAAAAAGGCAATCTGGCCAACTGGGCGGTTCCTGGGAAAATGCTGAAAGGAATGGGCGGCGCCATGGATTTGGTCTCCGGCGCCAAGCGCGTGATCATCGCCATGGAGCACACCAACAAAGACGGCAAGCCCAAGATCATGTGCGAATGTACGTTGCCCCTTACCGGCGTGGGCGTGGTCGATCTCATTGTGACCGAATTGGCCGTAATCGAGGTTACGTCGGATGGGCTCGTGCTGCGCGAAATTGCGGAAGACATGACACCTGAAGCCGTCCAGAAGTTGACGGAAGCGCGCTTGCGTGTTGCGCCGGACCTGAAAAAGGTCGCACTCTGACTCTCGGGAATAAACTCAGAATTGGGCGGAGTAAGGAGGAATAAGAAATTGAGATTGTCATTCTGAGGAGCGGAGCGACGAAGAATCGGCCGTACGTTTAGCCAAGTCAAAGCTGTGAGGAACCCTTGGAATTACACTCCATAGTGATTGTCAGCCTGCAAACGCCACGGGAGAAGGTGTGGGGCGAACTGGTATCCCTGAACACGGCTGGCGTGACCCTGCGCGGCATCGACCTGAGTTCGTTTGATGATTTCGTGCACCTGGTTTTGCATCCCGAAGGCGATCGCGTCGGCCTGCCCACGCTATTCTTTCCCATGCAACGCGTGGAGCGGATTGCACTGGACGAACCCAGCGGCTCAATACCCTCCTTTTCTGATATATTCGAACGAAAGGTGGGCCGTTCGCTGAAGGATTATCTCGA
>Ga0307479_10003242_pt1 | contig 14801 bp, 11 predicted proteins | sample atmos_gasesECM4C_FD_203743 | JGI IMG/M metagenome (GOLD analysis project Ga0307479, IMG submission 203743) | Hardwood forest soil microbial communities from Morgan-Monroe State Forest, Indiana, United States - atmos_gasesECM4C_515 | ecosystem: Environmental > Terrestrial > Soil > Temperate...
GGGCGGCGCAGGGCCGTACTGGGCCTATTAGTCCAATTTTTAATTGTCAACCAAACGATTATTCATCCGGCGATCCGCGAGAGGCGGGCCTGATGCAGGCTGGAGATGCGGGAGATGGCGGCGACCATCATGCTGGAGAGCAGTTGCATGGTGGCCACGTCTCGCTGGTCGAAGGCGCTGGGCGAAGATGACAGCACTTCGAAGACGCCGAGAGTGCGGCGGTAGTGGCGAAGCGGGGAGACAAGAATGGAGCGGACGCCTAGGCGGCGGCAACTGGCGAGGTCGACGCGCGGGTTGCGCTCAGCATCGTGGCAGAGCATGACTTCGCCGGTGCGCACGGCTTCAGCGGAAATGCCGGCATCGGTCTGGAGGCGGACACCGAGGTCGGGGGCAGTACGGCCGGCGCGGGCGCGGCAAACGATCTCGTCGCCGGCGCGAAGGGCGATGGCTGCTCCGGTTGCGCCAGTGAGGTGCTGGGCGCGTTCGGTGATGGCACTGATGGCGGGTTCGAGATCGAGTTCCGCGGTGTGAAGATCGATTTCTTCGCCTACGTGCACGGCGCGAAAACCGGAAACTGGATGGGCGGCGTTGGCGACGCGAAGTTGGCTGCGAAGCACGGTGGAGGGCATGCGCGTGTGATGGTCCGCGGCGCTGACGATTTGAGGATCAGGAACGGTGCGCAGCAGGTCGCGAACCAGGCTGTCGAGTTCAGAATCGGTGATGAGGTGAGCGGTCTGCTGGTGGCGCAGGGATCCGCCCAGAACACGGGAGAGGCTCAACAAGGAACTGTTGCCACAAGCGAGGCAATAGGGCGTGCTACCGGTACTGATCAGCTCGCACTGCACGCAAAATGTAGCGGATTGAAGCGGAACGAAGTTGATGTCTTTGAACGCACTGCCATAAATCGTCTTGCGAAACATGATTGCCTTTCTCGCGCATACATTGGGAGAAGATCAAGGTAAACAGACTTCGGCGGAGTTAGGCAGTGGCCGCGATGGTTCCTCGATGTGGGAAAGTGGTGTGATTGATGGTTAGGAGTTGAAAGTGTGCAAGAACTTGCAACATCCCGCGGAACTGGCGTTGGATGCTTGCGATCAGGGCTTCAGTTGCCGACATAATTTTCCAATTTCGCTGGATTTTTCTCGCGGAACTATTGATTTCGAAGAAAGCCGCAGGATAGAATTACGACACGTTCGAGGCAGCAGCTTCGAGCGACCGGGGTGAGGAATATGCAGTGGACAGCGCCAGGTTTTGAAGAAATTTGCTTGAATTGCGAAATTAACTCTTACGTCAGCGCGAAACTTTAACCGTCAGCCCTCCCTTCCCTTCTAAGATTGATCCACACGCAGCTCTGCGTGTGTTCTTCATCTCATAAAGTAGTTGCGGGGTCTAGCGCGCGGATTTGTCTATCCCGCTTGTGCGGCAACGAAGCCCTGATCTTCCTGGCCGGGATGCGGAATGACCTGCACGGAATGTTGCAGGGTGCGGTCGAGCGCATCGGCGAGGGCGACTGGGAAGACTGAGGTTAGAAGATTGATATCGAGCTGGAGGTCGCGCTGCGAGTAAAGCCGGTGAACCATCATCGCTCCGCGACGCCGATTGGCGGAACTTACCAGATCAAGTGAGAGAGTCCAAACTGCACGGCCATCCAGAGATCTCGATCCTCGCGTGTTGCCCCAATGAAGAGATACTTCTCCGCGCCGCTGCGGCGCACTGGGCTCAGTCGCTCCGTGGGGATGGGACTCCCCGGGGAAAAGTTTGAAGGTCACGTCGAAGCCATCAAAATCGTTGGAGCTGAAGGCGGCTTCGAGAATGCGCCGAATCTGCTCGTAGTCGTCCGCTGCCTTGAGTTCTTCCCGGGCTCGCCGGATAGCAAGGTTGTTGATGAAGATCTGGCGTTGCTCGAAGGTGCGCTGGGCCACGCGGCCGAGTTCACCTAGTTCGAGATAGCCCAAGCGCTGCACGCCGATCCAGATCCCGATTCCTAGAACCGCGAGAACCAGGCCGAGTGAGCTGCCCGTCGGCCAGAGCAGAAACAAACTTAGCAGCGCGAACACGGCAGAGACGGCATACAGCACAATCACGACCTGGCGATGTGTCAAGCCGTGCTGCAGCAACTTGTGATGGATGTGTTCGCGGTCGGCGGTGAATACGGGTCGTCCGCCGATCAAGCGCCGCAGAATGGAAAGCGACGTTTCCAGAATCGGCAGGCCGAAGGAAACGACGGGAATCGCGACCGCGACGATAGTTGGAGCCTTTTGCGCCCCGGCCAAAGCCAGCGCACTCAGCAGGAAGCCGATGAAAAGGCTGCCGGAGTCGCCCAAAAAAATGGTTGCGGGATTGAAGTTGTAACGCAGAAAACCGAGGATCGCTCCAGCCAGCGCAATGGTCATCACTGTGACCATCGAGTATCCATTCAACAGAGCGACCACAAATGCCACCAGCGTGGAGAACAAGGCAGAACCGGCAGCGAGCCCGTCAAGGCCATCAATCAAGTTGAAAGCGTTCGTGATCGCCAAAACCCACAGAATGGTGAGAGGCAGTCCCAGGAACCAGGGCAACTGGTGGTCGCCGAACAGGACGGGGATATTGAGAATGCGAAGACCGCCCATGAACAACATGCTCGCGGCGAGCGCTTGAATGGCGAACTTGGCGTAGGGACCTACGGTGTACAGATCGTCATACACGCCGAGCAGGAACACCAGAGAGGCCGGGGCCAGGATGGTAAGCAGAGTTTTTGCAGAGACGGCGGAGTGCAGCTCGGGAACGTAGGAGACCATGAGGGCAGCCGCCAACATGCTCAACGCGAACGAAATGAAAATCGCCACGCCACCGAGGCGCGGCAGGGGGACGGAGTGCAGATGCCTTTCCTGAGAGGGGACAGCGACCCATCCGCGCCGGGATGCAAAATCCCGCACGTAGCGAGTGAGCACGAATGAGAACAGCAGCGACAGGAAGAAGATCGCAAAGAAAGCTACGGTCAATAATCCCCCTCGGCCCCATCAATCACATCTGCCGCGCGCTGGATCTTCACGCCGCAACTAAAATACTGCAGCAACCGAACGCCAGCTGGTAGTGAGTTAATGGGTACGTCTTGCGTCTATCTGCGTTTGAGGGTTGTTGGGAATCTAACAGCCGGAGAGGTGAAGTTTCAATTGGGCGCAGTGAGAATTCTGTGGAAAACGCAGATCGATGGGAGATCAAAGAGAAATTCTGCGCGAGCATTGTTGTGCTAGACTTTTCAGCAATCCTTTTCAACTAGAGGCGAGTGAATGGAGTTTGGCGGAATCAGTCTTGCCCAAAGCCGCAGTCTGCTCGCGCTATCCCTTATTTTGCTTTGCAGCTCCGGGTACAAAGTCCGGGCGCAGCAAATGCAGCCATCCTCTGCGGAGACCGCCGCACCGGCAATGCCTATAGTGCAGCCGTTGTCTCAAGCCGCTCTTGGAACGTCTCGAACCAATGCCGATTCCGCCAAACCTGTCGCGGGCGGGTCGAATGACAATTCTTCGCTCCTGAGGCTGGGCGCGGGTGATCTTCTGGAAGTAAGCGTTTACAACGTGCCGGAGTTGTCCACCAAGGCCAGAGTCGGTAATAGCGGCGATGTGTACCTTCCGTTGATTGACTACGTGCGCGTTGCCGACTTGACAGTGGAAGAAGCGCAAGCTTTGATTGCCAAGCGGCTCGAGGACGGCGGCTTTGTCCGCGGCGCCCACGTTACCATCTTTCTCGACGAATCGGCTTCGCAGGGAGTAACCATCATCGGAGAAGTCAGCAAACCAGGAATTTACCCGGCGATTGGAGACCGCAAATTGTACGATTTGATCTCGGCGGCCGGAGGCTTCACCCCATCTGCCGGGAGGAAAGTGAGTATCATCCGGCAGCGCAATCCGTCGGTCCCCATCACTGTAAACCTGCCGAGGAATCTTGCCGACGATGTGCAAGACAATGTCGAAATCCTGCCCGGCGATACGATCACGGTGCCGCGGGCGCCGGTGATTTACGTGGTGGGGGATGTGGGGCGTCCGGCAGGTTTGCTCGTCGACAATGGGACCTTGACCATTTTGCAAGCTCTGGCGCTCGCGGGCGGCGCGAATCGCACCGCGAAGTTGGGGGGGGTATGCATCATTCGCAAAGGCCCGAATGGCATGACCGAGACAAAAGTTCCGCTGAAGAAGATGTTGGAAGCCAAGGCCCCCGATTTACCCTTGCAGGCGGATGACATTCTTTTCGTGCCGCTCAGCGGCGCTCGGGTGGCGGCATCGAGAGGTATGGAAGCGGCGATATCGGCCGCAACTGGCGTGGCGATTCTGGCGGCGCATCCATAGGGGCGCACCCGGCCCGGCGATTGTTTACGCGGCCACCTCCGTAGTCTGCTTTTCCGGCAACTTCAACAATTGCTCGAGAACGCGAACGTATTTTTCTGCGGTTTGGCCGCGGGAGAACCTCCGCGCGACATGCTCTCTGCCGCGTCGTCCCAGTTCAAGAGCCGTTTCACGGTTTGCCGCCAGATGCCGGATCGCATTCATCAGGGCTTCTGAATTTTCCGGTTCGATTACCAGTCCGCCGCCGGCCTGCTCCAGAATCGTTCGGGCCTGCCCATCTACGCCCAGAATCACTGGACGCGCGCAGGACATGAACTCCAGCATCTTGGTGGGGATGACAGTCTTGAACAAGTCCGTCTTCTTGAGAAGAACAAGGCAAACATCGGAGGCACAGATGTAAGCGGGAATTTTCTCGCGGGCCTGCTGATCGACGAAGCGGATATTGCCTAAAGCGCGTTCGCGTGCGAGAGCGACGATACGGTCTTTGTAGGTGCCTTCTCCGAGCATCATGAAAACAATTTCGGGATTCGTGTTCTGCAATTGAGAAGCGGCAGAAACGATTGTTTCCAGGCCATGCGCCATTCCCATCGTGCCGATGTAGGAGACGACGAATTTTCCCTCCACGCCCAATTCCCTTCTCAGTTCGGTCGCTGGCTCAGGGGAAAAGAGTTGGGTCTCCACCCCATTCTCGATGACCGAGATTTTTTCCCGCGGCACATGCCAGTGTTCCACCAGGTAATCCTCGAAAGCGGGCGTGACCACAGTGACGCGATCGGAATGGCGGTACAGGAAACCGGCAATCTTGCCCAGCGTCCGGTGCAGAAGCGAATCGCTCTCGCCCATGCCGACAGCGACCAGAGACTCGGGCCAGAGATCGCGTACCTCGAAGACAAAAGGGACGCGTTTCCAGCGGGCGATCCACCAGCCGGACAGACCGACCAGCAATTGCGGCGACGTCGCGATCACAACGTCAGGCCGCGACACGAAGAGTCCTGTGCTCGCCGCTGAGATGCAAAACGAACTGTAGTTCAACATTCGCTCGTAGGCCTTGCGGTTGGGAAAAGGAAGCAACCAGGTGCGAACTACATTTACGCCATCGGTTTGCTCGCGCGCTACCATGCGCCGGAATTTCTTGCGATACTCGGGCGGCACAACTCCCGTGGGATGATTGGGGAAGCCAGTGAGCACCGTCACTTCATGGCCGGCCGCGGCCCAGTGCCGCGACAACTCCGCGGCGCGTGCGGCAGGCGCGCCCATCTCGGGCGGGAAGTATTGCGAGACGTAAAGAATTTTCATTATGCCAGAGTAAGGAAAGCCTAGTAATAACAGAGTTTGAATGCGCTCTTATAACACAGAGCGCGAGTGCGCTTGGTGCGGCTGCGGCCGTAACTCTCCCAGCGGTCGGCGATGCGCTTGAATTTCTCTTCACCGGTCAGGCGGTGCATCACGCGCAACTGCACGATGTGTAATTGGTGATAGAAAGGGCTGGCCACCATCGGCAACCGTGTGCCGGACTGTTCGTAGAGTGACCAGAATCCAAGATCGTAGCGATCGAGGTTGCGCTCCAGCGTGCGCACCGCGCGAAAAAAAAGTTCTTGTGCGGAGGAATCGTGGGTCGCCAGAAAATAGTCGTAGACGCCCCAGGCCGCCCAGATGAAGCCGTTCAGGATATGAGTTGGCGGCGATACCAGATATTCTTCGAACCAGAGGTCGCCGTGCTCATCAATGAATGTAATTCCTCCTTCTGTGATGGGCTTACGAAAACTGATTAAAGCGCGACGGGCGGCCTCGAGATATCGGTTCTCTCCGGATTCCTGGTGGGCGCGCAGCAAGACCGAAATCCCCTGGCCTTGCGCCAAGGCGGAATACCACGGTGCGCGCAGCGTGTCGCGGTATTCCCAGTCGAAATCATGGTTCCAGACTTCGACGCCGTGCGCGTTTGCCTCGAGATGTTGCACCAGCCAGTCTGCCATGCGCAGAAACCTGTTGCGTCGTTCGCCGTCCCCGCTGCGGCGGAAGAGGTTGTAGTTGCCTAACCCGTATTGCGCGATTGCGATGGGATTGTATTGCCGGCCGATTTTGCCGCGGTAGTCGAGTTGGGGAATACCGGCCGCGTCGTAGACGCCGGTGTAATCCGCCTTTTCGGCGAACAGCATGTAGTACTCTCCGAGTTCGCCGGGATTCGCATTTAGATTTTCTTTCGGGGTTTCGTGCCAGAACGTGAGATGGCTTTGGCCGCCGAGTAGATACGCGGTCACGATGCGGCGGTAATAATTGAAGCGCGGCAAAAGCGGCACAGGTCCTGGGAAGATTTTCTCGAACTATATCACGAGCGGAACGAGTATCTCGCGGCGACTGTGTGGCAGGTCAGCGCGAACCTTTCGTTAGTCTCCTGCACCAGAAAATTACTCCAGCGTGCGCAACAAAAATACCGACTACGATCAACACTGCGGAGGTTACAAGACCTGCTGTGCTTCGGTTAGTTGAGTGGTACTGAACGTATCCAAGCGTTATCCCTAAGGAAGCGACAACAGCCCCGACGACCATTTGTGCGAGATACTGAAAGGGCGTTGTATTTTTTACCTGATCGTAAGTGTACAAACCCATTCCCTGCTTCTTCCGGACTGTCTCTGGCCGTTTCATCGAGGCGAGTATGCCACAATTCGGCGATCGGTTCCAACGCTGTTCGGTCGCAAGTTACACGCTAGCTTGGGATCGCATACAGAGAAGTAACCATGTCCTCCGACTCGACGGCGATGGTGGTCACGGCCAGATACGGTGTGCTATTCTCGCCATCGGGCAGGAAGGCGTTGCCGTATTGGAAGAAACGCATGGGCCACCGATCTTTTTGCCACGCGAGCAGAGGACGCCAGTCCCGCCCATCGCGGCCGTCATAGATGCGAACGAAACGATCGGGATTCACCGTGCTGGGCTCGACCATGGTGGAGAAAAAGATGTCGCTCCCGACGCGGCATCCGTAGATCGACGAACTGCTCAGGGGCGCGAGTTGCGAAAGCTTTCCCTCGCGATCCAGATGATAGACAGCATTCGCCTCCAGCGGCGTATCAGAGGAGAAATACAGACCGCCTGCCGTGGGCACACAAGCGACGGCACGCGTGTGCTGGTGGCCTTGCAAAACGATGTCGACTTGGCGGAAGTCATAGGACGCTCGAACGATGCGGCATTCGTCGCCATAATCGCCGGTGAACAGCCAGAGGCAGCTTGTCCACGGATCGTGGACGACGTTGTGCACGTGGCGGATTGAACCCTTGGGAAAGGTATAAGCAACGGTCCATGTCGCGCCCTCGTCGGTCGAAACGTAGACGTGAACTTCGTCGCGGTCAGCATTATCGAAATATTCTCCCCAGAAAACGCTTCCGCCAGGAATGGCGGTGATGTGCAGCGGACGAGTGCCGCGAGTAATTTTGTGGGTCACACGGAATTGAGTTTCATTCGGGCGCAGAGTAATGATCGCTCCCGGCACCGCCGCCACCATGGCTTGGGACTGCAACACGGCCAGCGCGTGAAAGCCGTCGCGAACCAGGCGTGAAGTCAGTTTCGTGCGGGAGGTCCAGCGGCGCCACGATGCGGGATCGAACGAAGCAACGCCCTCCCAATGCCGCTGATCGGAGGGAACCTGGCCGGCAGAAATTTTGGTGCGCAAGAGTTCGTAGTCGCGCGAAGCATAGAGAGTGTCGCCCGCCCAGGTAAGCGCTCGCAGGCGCGGGAACCGAGCGACACGCTGGAGAGTACTCATCGGATCTCAGTTCTCAGCCTTTGGCTTTGTAACTAGAAACGGTCCAATCGCGAGAACGTCCATACGCGTGCGCTGAAAGCAGTCGATGGCTTCTTCTGGCGTGCAGACGATCGGCTCGTTCTCGTTAAAACTGGTGTTCAGGATCACCGGGAGGCCGGTTTTCCGATGAAACGCCGAGATCAAATCGTAGTACAGGGGATTCTCGTCCCGCGCCACAGTCTGCAGGCGTCCGGTATCGTCGACATGGTTAACGGCGCAAAGCAGTTTACGTTTTTCCGGCCGGATTTTGTAGACGTGCAGCATGAAAGGCGAAGGATGATCATGCTCGAAATACTCGTGCTGGTAATCGGCGAGAATGGACGGAGCAAAGGGCCGAAACCACTCGCGGTGTTTGATGCGCGCGTTGAGAACATCCTTCATATTCGGCAGGCAGGGATGCGCGAGGATGGAGCGGTTCCCCAGCGCGCGCGGGCCCCACTCCATGCGACCTTGAAACCATCCGATAACGTTGCCAGCGGCGGTCTGCTCGGCCACGGCCTCTAACAGAAGACCACGCTCCAGCTTGCAATACGCGAGCCCGGCTTTTTTCAGTGAGGCTTCAATGTACGAGTCAGAAAACGCCGACCCCAGATAAGAGTTCCTCAATTCATGACGGCGAGGTTGTTGCAAAACAGAATGATATGTATGGAGAGCGGCGCCAATGGCCAGGCCTTCATCGCCTGCGGCCGGTTGAATGTAGGTGCGGCGAAAGGGCGTGCGATCGAACAGCTTGCCGTTGGCGACGCTGTTCAGCGCGCAGCCTCCAGCCATGGCAAGATCGTTGCACGGGACCTGCCGGTGCAAATGGTTCAGTAGATGAAAACAAATTTCTTCGAAACGGTGCTGCAATGCGAACGCCAGATCCATATCGCGTTGCGTGATTTCGGTGTGCGGAGTGCGAGGCTCCCCAAATAGCTTTTTCATGCGGTCGGAAAAATGGCGGGCGAGACGGACCGTTCCGTCCGGCAGAATCTGCATGCCCGCATTGCTGCCCAGCGGCTTGAAGTAGCTGAGGTCTAACTGGAACCCGGGGCTCTTTGGACTGACGATCTTACTGATGGCCTCGCAATAAGTATCTTTGCCGTAAGGAGCGAGTCCCATGACTTTGCCTTCATCGCCATATTTTGAATAGCCGATGAACTCGCAGATCATGGTGTAGACGCTGCCCAGAGAGTGCGGCAGGAACACACGTTCGAGCACCTCAATGTTGTTGCCTTCGCAGCGCGCCATCATGGTGGAGACGAAGTCGCCGGAACCGTCATAGCTGAATCCGGCAGCTTTTTCCCATGGTGAACAGTAGAAGGCGCTGGCAATGTGGGCGATATGATGTTCCAGGCGGTGCTCTTGAAAGCGAAGCTGTGCCCGATCGACGTCGAGCGCTTTCGCCAGCAGAGAGCGCACGTCGCGCATCGACTCTTTGCGTTGCCGGAGGCGGATGAAGTTAAGAATTTTGGTTGGGTTAGAGAGGGCGTACTGAACTTTCTTCGCGAGATTCGCGTCGCTGTCCTGGCCCACCGCGACGTGGTCAACGTCAGAAATCCTCGCGCCCACCGCGTCCAGACATGCCTTGATCGCCAGCGCGGGAAAGCCTCCGAAGTGCTTGCGGCGATTGAGGCGTTCCTCCGCGACAGCGAATGCGACTTCACCATCGACGACGATCGCCGCAGAAGCGTCGGCGTGAAACATGTTTAGGCCCAGGATCAGCATGAATGAGTTTGTTCCGGATGCTGCTCGCCAGATTTGTTCGTCAGGGTCATTCTTCCAGGCTGGGAGTCTGCAGCGCCTCATTGAGAAAAGTAGCGGTGTCGACAGGAAGGGGTTTTCCGGTCGCCACCGACTCTTGAATACGCAGCGTGGCGAGGGTGGAGCAAACAATATCATCGAAGGAGATGGGCGCACCCTTGCCCTGTATCACGGATTGCGCGAACGCGGCCCATTCGCCGCGATGGCCTTTGTCCTGCCGCCAGCGGGAATGAACAGTTTCCTTCCTTCCATCACGGATCAGCTCGAGACGCCGGAAATCCTCGAGGACTGCGACGGCTCCTCCGCCGAACACTTCGAGCCGCTCCTTGGAAAAAGCACGATCACCATTCGCAAAATAGCTGACCGTTCCTTCCGAACCATTGGCAAAACGAATGGATACTACGACGTTGTCGCCGCTATAGCGCCGCGAATCTCTGAGGGCGCGCGCCTCAACCTCGGCGATGGGCGACGCCGCCAGGAAGATCAGCAGATCGACGAAGTGGCAGACCTCGCCCAGAATTCGTCCGCCGCCCTGCTCGCGGTCGTTCACCCAATGGTCGGGCGGAAGGTATCCCGCGTTCACGCGATAGTGCAACGCCAGAGGCTCGGAGACCGGCCCCATAAAGGTCTTGATCCGCGCCATCATGGGCGCGAAGCGGCGGTTGTAGCCAACCATCAGCGCCGGTCGCCGCGCAGACGGGATTCCAAGATAACTGCGAACGATAGATCGGAGCTCATCTTCAGAGAGACACAGCGGCTTCTCGCAGAAAACGTGCTTCCCTTCTCTGATTCCGGCTAGAACCTGCTCCGCATGCAGGTGATGTCGTGTTGCGATGACGAGCGTGTTGATGCTGGGATCGCGGATGAGTTGCGCTTCGTCGGTGGTGCAATAGCTAAAGCCGAATTTGTGCGCAGCGTGGTCAGCGTGCGCACCAGTTGCCGCGCACACGGCGACCAGTATGGTATTTGCCTCATGCTTCAGAGCGGGCACAAGCGTTCCGGTAGCGAAGGCCCCTGCACCCAGCAAGCCCACTGAAATGCTACCTGATACGGGCCCAGCGGCAGGCACAGCTGTCCCCGGTACACGCACAAGTTCGAGTGTCGGAGATTTATCGCGGGTTTCAGCGTATTGAATTACGACTCCGAGAAAAGGCTCGCGGGATTTTCCCGTGATCAATTCATACGCGCTCTGTGCGCGTTCAACGGGAAAACGATGGGTGATAAGGGGAGCAATATTTAGTTTATTTTCCGCGAGTAACTGCAGAAAGGCTTCCATGTTGCGGTTTTCAGTCCAGCGCACGTAGCCGATCGGATAGTCGCGACCTTTTTGCTCGTACGCTGCGTCGTAGCGCCCGGGCCCGTTTGAGCGCGAGATGCGGAAGTCGAGTTCCTTTTCGTAATAGGCCCTTCGTTCAATGTCGATGCCGACCGTTCCTACCGCGACGACGATGGCGCGTTCGCGAGCGATCGCGCCGGCGAGGTTCACAGGCTCACTGCTGCCAGTTTCCGCCGTGATGAGAACCGCATCGACGCCAAGACCGCGCGATTGTTCGACGCAGAGCTCAGCAAACTCCGCAGCCGACGCGGCGACGGCATCGGCTCCCAGTCGTGCGGCCAGTTCCGCACGCGACTGGTTGATGTCTACGCCGAGCACGCGACATCCCGCGGCCTTCAACAACTGCACGGTGAGCTGACCGAGCAAACCGAGTCCGATGACGGCGACAAGGTCACCGAGTTTGACTTCGGCGGTTCGAATGCCGTGCAATGCCACCGCTCCCACCGTAGCGAATGCGGCTTCGTCAAACGGAACCTCTTGCGCCTCATCTCGCACAGGAATGCGGGCCACCAGCAACCGTGGCACACATGCCACCTCGGCGTGCACGGCGAATCCGGCGCCGGCGCAGGCGACGCGGTCGCCCGGTTGAAGGTCCGTAACACCATTGCCGGCCGCGATAACCGTTCCAGCGCTGCTGTAACCCGGCGCTTGCGGCTGATCGAGGCGGCTGCGCACCGTTTGCCAGGCCGACAACAGTCCATCGCGCTGCACTTTGCTGATGACCTCGCGCACCAGATCGGGCCGGGATTTTGCTTTCTGCAGCAAACTCTTGCTGGCAAACTCAGCCGAGGCACGCTCCGTTCCCGTAGAGACGACGGAAGCCGCGATGCGCACGAGCACACTGTTGGGCAGCAACTGTGGCGCTGGAACCTCGGCGACCGTGATCTCTCCCGTGCGCGCGTGCTGTAAAACCTGTCTCATGGTGTAAGTTTCTGCGACTCGCCGATCTTCAATTCATAAATCTTGGCCTTGATATGGAAAAACTGGATACCCTGCAAGCCGCAGTACATCAGCCCGGGAACGCCGTCCAGAAATCCCAGATGAAAAATATATTTGTACAGAAAGAACAGCAGCGGCGAGCCGGGGATCACGAATAATTTTTGGCGCAGCCAGCGGCGGCGCTGCGCCTGCGATCCGAAAAGCGCGGGCTCCAGTTCACGCGTGCTGGATTCACCCTCAAGCCATACTCTCGCATCCCAGTTGGAATATTCATCGTGCTTGCGAATGTAATGCGAAAGCGACTCGACGTTGCGGTGCAGCAACGGACGTCGCAATCTTGATGTCTTGCCTTCGACCAAAACGTGTTCATGCACTTCCATATCGGCCATGGAAGCATCCTGCTCGCGCAAGCGGCACTCATAGCGCCCTTTGCCACGCCGGAACAGAGAAAGCTTTTCGAAACTGGCGCCGCTGTGGCGAAGCTCGCGTCCCAAAAAATACATGCGCAGGGCGATGTAGTAGCCGTCGTACTCAGGATTCTGGATGGCGTCGTGAATTTCCCGCTCCAGTTCCGGCGTCAGTGCCTCATCGGCATCCACAAGAAAGATCCAGTCGTAAGCCAGAGGCAGCGATTCCATTGCCCACTGGCGCTTCTTGGGCCATCCACCCTGGTAATGAAACTGGACGACATGGGCGCAGAAGGATTCCGCGATCTGCGCCGTCGCGTCCGTGCTTTGCGAGTCAACCACGTAAACCTCGCCCACATCGCGGAGCGATTCCAGGCAGCGCGGCAAATTGCGGGCTTCATTGCGGGCGGCAACGATGGCAGTCACCGGGAGCAGCGGCGAAGTGCGCTCCTTCCGCATCTGCTTTGGCTCTTCCAGCTTTTGCATCGGGTGGAAAGACTCTCAACATATTACCTGAACCCGGGCTGTCAAAAAGACAAAAGGAGCAGGAGTCTGTAGCTTGACGATCTGATGGAAGCTCACTGGAGAACTTGGCGCAGTCTTACTCGCGCAGAGCGCGAAAGGCCAGCAACGATCCACCGAATTCGCGGCGCTGCAGCCAATGCGGGATGGGACTGCCGAAAGGAATGACCTTCTTCGTTGCGAAGCCCTGCTTCTCTAACAGGACGCGAAACTCCGCCGCGGTGTAGTCGTTATGCGAGTAATTGAGGAAGGCGCACCACCTTTGACCAACCAGCGGGCCCAAGCGGTATGCCGACACTTGAAGTTTGCGGACCAGCGAATTGCGGTTCGCCACCGACACAAGCAGCAGGCCTCCCGGACGCAACACGCGCCGAAACTCCGCCAGGCAAGCCGCGGGATCGGAAACGTACTCGAGAACGCTCGAACAAAGAATTCCGTCCAGCGATTGATCGGCGAGAGGGAGATGAGCGATGGTTGCAACCTGCTCGAAGCGCAGCCGGTTGCTGTGTCGGTCTGGATTTGCAATTTCCTGACTCGCAAGTTTGCGGGCCGTGGCAATCATTTCCTCAGCCGCGTCCACTCCCAGCACTTGTGCGCCGGCTTCGGCCAAATAGCGCGCCAGCGTTCCCGACCCGCAACCAGCATCCAGCCAGTTCTGACCATTCAAAGCGTAGCCCGCCAGGCACTCCTCAAAAACGCGCAGCCGCGCTTTGAAGGCCGGCTTTTCATAACGCTGCTCCCAACCGGCGGCAAGTTCGCGATGGTAAGAAACGGGGTCTTTCGCCGTTGATGCTGCCGATGTCGACATTGACGATATGCCAGTATAGCTGGCGAGGAGCGTCTGAAAAATAGCCGGCTCGGTCTTACGAACCCGGTTCGAATCGGTAGCCGACCCAGGGCTCGGTGAGCAGATATTTCGGCGAGGAAGGATCGGCCTCAATTTTCTTGCGCAATTGCCCAACGAATACGCGCACATATTCCGGCTGCTCCGTGCTGTTCGGACCCCAGATCGCGGCCAACAGAGTGCGGTGCGTGACCACTTTGCCCGGACGCCGCGCCAGATAAACCAGCAAGTCAAATTCTTTTGGCGTAAGGCGAATCTCATTCCCTGCGACCTTTACCGAACGCGCATCCAGATCGATGGAAAAATCCCCAGCCATAATCGCGCTCGGCGGCTGTTCCGCCGCGGGCGTGCGCCGCAATTGCGCACGGATCCGCGCCAGCAGTTCGTTCATGCTAAACGGTTTGGTGACGTAGTCATCGGCGCCCGCATCCAGAGCCTCCACCTTCGAGCGATCCTGCCCGCGCACGGACAGCACGATGATCGGCACCTGCGACACCAGCCGCACCTGCCGGCACAGACCCACGCCATCGAGATGCGGCATCGCCAAGTCGGTCACGACCACATGCGGCGTCCAATTCTTCATCAACTCCAGCGCCATCTCGCCGTCATTGGCTACACGGATGTCGTACCCTTGCGCCGAAAGCGTAGTTCGCAGCACGCGCGTGATTTGCGGCTCGTCATCGACCACGAGAATTCGCCGGTGCTCGTTCGCCAGTTTCCTATCGTCAACCAGGCTCATACTCGCGATCACCGCATTTCCTGGGTCACAATGTGCACATCGACCGCGGGCGTATCGCGCAGGAACTTGTGAATCGCCGACAGATAGAAATATCTTTTCCATCCTTTGGTCGCCGAGCGCCCGAACACCACCTGCGTAATGTGATTCTCCCGC
>Ga0307479_10003243_pt1 | contig 14798 bp, 16 predicted proteins | sample atmos_gasesECM4C_FD_203743 | JGI IMG/M metagenome (GOLD analysis project Ga0307479, IMG submission 203743) | Hardwood forest soil microbial communities from Morgan-Monroe State Forest, Indiana, United States - atmos_gasesECM4C_515 | ecosystem: Environmental > Terrestrial > Soil > Temperate...
TGGGAGCGACCGGCGGGACCCAAACACACTCGCGCCGAACGGTCGAAAGCTAGGACAACTCCGTTGCGCCCGTCAAGGACTAGTACGAGATCCTGAATCAAATACTAAATATGGTGGAAAGAGGGGGATAACAGGGGCGATGCCGGGCCTGTGATCCGCGCAAGTATCAGTGAGTCCTAGGGGATTCCCAAGCGAAAAAAATTGTGTGGCCATCCCCTGGCTTGCGCTTCCCCCGTTGTTCACCGGGGGAGATTTTATTCCCCGCACAGGCTTGCGTCGGCGCGACTCACGGGCGGCTACGGAGAGATTTGGGCAGGCATGTCCGCCCACAGGTGGCGTTGCCGCGCCCCAAGCGGCAAGGTGCGGCCGATTCCTTTATTTCCTTGATCCCATCCCATGACAGAATCAGCGCCAAAGACGGCGCGAGCGCGTGTCGCGCCCGCGGGCCTTGGATTTCTCGCCATCACCTCGATCGGCTGGGGGATCGCCTGGCCTGTCACCAAGTATCTGCTCGCCGAAGTGCCGCCGCTGACTTTGCGCGGCTCGACCGGCGTGATCGGCGCAATCCTGCTCGCGGCCCTTGCGCTGGCGCGCGGGCAGAGCCTGAAGGTCGCCCGCGAAATCTGGCCACGACTGCTGCTGGTGGCGCTGCTCAACGTCACCTGCTGGATGGTGCTGATGGGGCTTGCGCTGTTGTGGCTGCCGGCGAGCGAAGCCGCCCTGATCGCCTACACCATGCCGGTCTGGGCCTCGATCCTGGCCTGGCCGATCCTCGGCGAGCGGCCGACACTGTTGCGCAGCATCGCGCTGCTGATGGCGTTCGCGGGCCTCGCGGCGATCATGGGCGGCAACGGGTTTGCCGCGAGCGCAGCGAAGCTGCCGGGGATCATTATGGCGCTCTGCGGCGCCATGGGGTTCGCGCTCGGCACTGTGCTCACCAAGAGGCTGCCGATCAGATTGCGGACGATTCCCGGCGCCGCCTGGCAGATCGGGCTCGGCAGTTTCCCGGTGGCGGCGGCCGGCCTCCTGATCGAGACAACAAATCTGGCCGCCGTGACGCCGCTCGGCTGGTGGCTGTTGTTCTATTCCACCGTGGGCCAGTTCTGCGTCGCCTACCTCTCGTGGCTTGCGGCGCTCGCGCGATTGCCGGCGTCGGTAGCGGCGATCGGCACCATGGCGGTCCCGGTGATCGGTATCATCGCCTCCGCAGTCGGGCTGCACGAGCCGTTGGGTATGGGCCAGATCGTGGCGCTGGTCTTCACGCTTGCGGCAGTGGTGCTGGCTGCGCGCTGACGGTGCTGGCCGTTTTGCCTTCGAGCGCGAGCCGCACCATCTGGGCGAGCTGGGGCTTGCGATAAGGCTTGGTCAGCAACAGCACGCCGGCGTCGAGCCGGCCGTGATGGACGATGGCGTTGTCGGTATATCCGGAGGTGTAAAGCACCGGGGTGCCCGGGCGGCGCTTGGCCACGGCATCGGCGAGCTCGCGGCCGCTCATGCCGCCGGGCATCACGACGTCGGTGAACAAGAGATCGAACGGCTCGCCATTCTCGACTTGCGCCAGCGCCTCGCGGCTGTCGGCGGCGGCGATGGTCCTGTAGCCGAGGCTTTGCAACTGCGCGACCACGAAGTTTCGCACCAGCGCGTCGTCTTCCACCACCATGACGGTCTCGCTGCCGCCCGAGACCGGCGCAGCCGTCGCGGTGGCCGCCTCGACCTGTCCGAACGCGGGCGGCAAATACAGCTTGATGGTGGTGCCGTGGCCTTCCTCGCTGTAGATCTTGATGTGGCCGCCGGATTGCTTGACGAAGCCGTAGACCATGCTGAGCCCAAGCCCCGAGCCCTTGCCGACGGACTTGGTGGTGAAGAACGGCTCGAACGCCTTGTCCTGCACCGATTGCGGCATGCCGGTGCCGGTGTCGCTGACGGCGACCAGCACATAGGTGCCCGGCCGCACGTCCGGATTGGCGTGGGCGTAGGCGTCGTCCAGCACGATGTTGCTGGTCTCCAGCAGCAGCTTGCCGCCGTTCGGCATCGCATCGCGGGCGTTGATCGCCATGTTGAGCACGGAATTGGCCAACTGCGACGGGTCGATGTGCGACGCCTTTACATCCTTGCCCAACAGGGTCTCGATCTCGATCTGCTCGCCGAGCGTGGGGCGAAGCAATTTCGAAAGATTCAGGATGGTGCCGTTGATATCGACGTTGCGCGGCTGCAGCGTCTGTTTGCGGGCAAAGGCGAGCAGATGCTTGATCAGCTCGGCGCAGCGTTCCGCCGCATCGTCGATCAGGCGCGCCACGCCCTGAAGATCGGGCTGGCCCTTGAGCGCGTCGACCAGGGTTTCGGTGGTGCCGGTGATGACCGTGAGCATGTTGTTGAAGTCATGGGCCATGCCGCCGGTCAGCTTGCCGATCGCGTCGAGCTTCTGGGCCTGCTGCAACTGATGCTCGGTTTCGCGGGCCACGGTGATGTCATGGTAGACCAGCGCCGCGCCGGTGATCGCTCCGGTAGGGTCGCGCAGCGGCCGGCCGCTGACCGCCACATGGACCGGGGGCCTATCGCCAACCAGGCGAATGACCATTTCCTTGTCGTCGTATTGTTCGCCCCGCAATACCCCCGCAAGCGGCATCTCTTCGGGGGGGAGCGGCGTCACGCCGTCGGTGCGGTAGGCGACGCCGACGGCCTTCAGTTGCTCGATGGTCATCCCGGCCCGGTAGAGCAGGGTCTGCTCGGCGGCCGGATTCCACAGCACGACGCCCCCCTTGGTATCGATCACGAGCACGGCTTCCGCCATGCTGTTGAAGGTGCTCTGCAACACCGAGACGGTGTCGCGGAGCTGCTCGTGCGCGGCCTGCAAGTGCTCGGTGCGCTCGGCGACCGCGGCTTCGAGCGACAGGTTGGTGGCCTTGGTGGCGCTGAGCGAGGACGCCAACTCATGGTTTGCGCGATGCGATTCACGCAGCAACATCGCCACTAGCAACAGGACCAGGACGACGCCGGCGAGGTCGACAGCAAGCAGAATCGTGCCGGTCCGCCCTGATTCCGCGGTGCGGACGGCAAGCAGTCTTTGTTCCTCGGCCTCGATCCGCTCGAAGTTGATGCGGATCACGTCCATCAAGGCACGACCTTCGCCCCGGGCCCTCAGCGCCGCCAATCCAGCCGCATCGCCGCTCTCGTGAAACTGGACTGCTGCCATGTTCACGGCAAGCCGGCGGGCAACCTGCCCTTCGGTTTCCTTCAGCAATTGCGTCTGCTGTGGGTTGTCCTTGGTCGCCTCCGTCAGCTCGGCAAATATCGGCGGGATCCGATCCGAAGCTTCATGGTATTCGCTGAGAAGGTTTGGGTCGCGCAGGAGCCCGTATCCGCGCGCCGCGCTCTCCGCGCGGCGGATCAAAAGCTGCAGGTCGGCGAGCTTCGTCAGCACCTGCAGCGTGTGATTGACGCGGGCCGCGTCGGTCCGCGCCTTGACGTCGAGGCCTATCGAGGCCGCGCTGACGATCAAGAGGACCGCAAGGCCGACACCCAGAATAACCCGCTGCGACGCCATCAAGGGGCCTTTTATGTTGAACGCTGAGCGTTCGGCGCCGCCTTGGTAAGACATTCATTGACGACGCTCAACAACGCATCCGGCGTGAAGGGCTTGCGCAGGCAACGCGAGGCGCCGAGCTCAAGAGCCATTCTCAGGAAATCCGGAGAGGGGGAGGCGGTGCTGACAAAGGCGTAACCGGACATCGCGATCAGCGGGATCGCCGGCGCCCGTTCGTGGAAGATTCGAATGGATTCGAAGCCGCGCATATGCGGCATGAAGATGTCGACGAGCATCAGGTCGAACGTCGACGATTCAAGCGCATTGAGGCCCTGTTCACCGCCGTCCGCGAGGGTGACTTCAAAGCCCTGACGCTGAAGAAAGACCTCGATGGTCGCGCATACCAAAGGGTCATCATCCACCACGAGAACACGCGGCATGACATCATCCACTGATAGAAGGCCTGCCCCGGCTCTCTGATAAAGGCGAATCGCGCCTTCGGTCAATTTTGCCGCAAAGTCGCCGAGATTTATGCACGACACAGTGCGCATCTCGCTGGGGCGTGGACAACTTCACGTGTGGTGCCTGCTTATGGCGCGAAAACCGGAATGGAATAACGGCAAAGGGCGGCGCGAGCCAACGCGCCGCCCTGTAGTCGCAAACGATATCGAACTGCGGTCACGGGCAGGGGTGCCGCAGGCCGTCATAGCCGAGATAGGTTCCTGAGGCCGGATCGTAGGAACGGTAGCGTTGGGCGCAGTAGCTGGGGTCGCCGCCGACCGTGCCGGGAACAACCGCAACCGCACCGTCATCGGTGTAGCCGTTGTCGTAGTAGGTGTCGTCGTAATAATAGTCCGGTCCGCCGTAGTAGGCGTAGGCGTCGGACGCGAGCACGCCGCCGATCACGCCACCTGCGACCGCGCCCGGAAAGAAGCGGCCGTGATGATGGTCAAAACCGCGACCGCCGTGCCAGCCGCCGCCGTTCCAGGCTGTGTGGCCGCCGTTCCAGGTGCCGCCGCTAACGCCGCTAAAGCGGGCGACCGGCGCGCCGGCCGCAAAATTCTGCGCGGGCGCGCCGCCGCGGAAGCCGCCGCCACCTCCGCCCATGTGGAAGCCGCCGCCACCACCACCCATGTGACCGCCGCCACCACCACCCATGTGACCACCGCCACCAAAGCCGCCACCGCCGCCACGGCCAAAGGCGAAACTCGCGGTCGGGGCTGCGAGCGCCAGAACCAAGGCCAGCGCTGTGGTACTCAAAGCTTTCAGATTGATCATGACTTAAACTCCATCGACTTGATGTCGATTTAATCTGCTCAGGGGACGAATGTTCCGGGGCAACGCAAGCCGATTGCGCAGGCGGAACAGTGCGGCGGGCGGGCTGTACGCCGGATGAATGGAACAGCCGCTTTCCGCGGCGTTCGGCCGCGGGCGCGCGCGCCGGCTTTGAGACTTGCGTTTGGTCGAGGGGCCGAATGAAGTGGACTTTACTGGACAATTCCGCGGTGCAATGGCATCAGACCGAAGCAACGGGGCATCGGCCGGTCGAGGCGCATGAAACAATTCTTCCTGAAGATCTTCACTTGGTGGAACGGCCAGACCTTCGGCACCCAATTATGGACCTGGCGGTTCGGCGAGCTGGTGGGCGAGGACGAGCAGGGCAACCGCTACTATCGCACCCAAGGCGGCAAGATCGATCCGACCCTGCATTTCGAGCGGCGCTGGGTGGTGTATAACGGGCTTGCGGAAGCAAGCCGCATCCCGCCCTCGTGGCACGGCTGGATGCACCACACCGTCGACCTGCCTCCCACCGAGGACGGCTACAAGCCGCGCGAATGGGAAAAGCCGCATGTGCCGAACATGACGGGGACGCCGGCAGCTTACCGTCCGCCCGGCTCGACCTTGGCGAGCGGCCGCCGGCCGCCGGCGACCGGCGATTATCAGCCCTGGACGCCTGGAAGCTGACCTTCAACCGAGCGCGCAGCGGAGCGCGTCATTCTCGATTTCCATCGCCATTTGCTGCGCCGCGAGCGCTGCACCGCCGTTGTGAACAACGGGAACAACGGGGACATCGCGCACAGTATTCTTGCGCTCTTCGCGGCTTCGGTGCTTCATAGCGTCATCTTACGGAGATGGGAGACCATCGCGTCGGTTCGGGCAACAGATCGCGACTGTCCCGATGTGCAGCGGCACCCGAGTAAGGACACGGCCGGGAGATAGGCCCCCGGTGGCGCAGTCCTGAAATCGCCCGCCAATGTGGCGCCGCCGTGAGACAGGAAAGGCCGTCTGGGACGCCAGGCGGCCTTTTTCTGTTGGGCTATCCGCCGGCGAGCGTTGCGGTGAGTTTTGCCGCGGCGCGGGCAACCGCTTCGTTGCGGCGCGCCTTGTGCGGCGCGCTCCTCTCCTTGATGAGCGCGACCACGTCGGCCGGCGCGGTATCGGGCGAGCCGGCGTTGAAGGGCGGAGCGGGGTTGTATTCCAGCCTGAGCTGGATCGCTTCCGCGGTCTTGCGGTCGACCAACATCGACACCAGCGTCAGCGCAAAATCGATTCCGGCGGTCACGCCACCGCCGGTCACGCGGTTGCGGTCGATGCAGACCCGCGTGTTGGTCGGCGTCGCGCCGAAGGCTGAAAGGTTGTCCATTGCGGTCCAATGCGTCGCCGCGCGATAACCCTTGAGCAGGCCGGCCGCGCCCAACACCAGCGATCCCGTGCAGACCGAGGTGATGAATTTCGCGCCTTCCGACTGCCGGCGCAGGAAGTCGAGCACGTCTGCATCATTCAATAAATTGTCGCTGCCGACGCCGCCGGGCACGCAGATCACGTCGAGCTGCGGGCAGTCGGCAAACGTGGTCGTGGGCGTCAGCACCAGCACGGAGTCGCTCGCCACCGGCTCGATGCGCTTCCAGATCAGATGCAGCTTGGCGCCGGGCACGCTGGAAAACACCTGCACGGGACCTGTGAGGTCGAGCTGGGTGACGTTCGGGAACACCAGAAGTCCGATCTGCAGCGGCGTCGACATGGTGAAGAGCCTTTCGAGGTTTTACGAGAAGGAGCAACAACGCTTCCTCGTCATTGCCGGGCTTGACCCGGCAATCCATCCCCTTCGCGAAGAGCTCTTGCCAAGAAAGATGGATGCCCGGGTCAAGCCCGGGCATGACGGATGGGCGTAAATTGGCTTGACGGACGCATCCTGGCATGGTCGCCTCTTGTCCAAGATGGCACATTTCCCTCAATTTAGGACATGAGTGGTGATCGGCGTTCTCGTCTTTCCCAATTTCCAGTTGCTGGATGCGGCAGGTCCGATCTCGGTGTTCGAAATCGCCGCGCGCTGTTCCGGCGCGCCGCCCGCGATCAAGGTCATGGCGGCGACGCCGGGTCCGGTGCGTTCGACATCGGGGGCGGAAATGCTGGCGCGGAAATTTGGACAAGCGAGCGCGATCAGCACCCTGATCATCGCCGGCGGCGACGGCGTCGAGGCGGCGGCGCGGGACAAATGCACGATCTCCTTCGTGCAGGCGGTCGCCAGGCGCGGCGTGCGCGTCGCCAGCGTCTGTTCGGGCACTTTCGTGCTTGCGGAAGCAGGCCTGCTCGATGGCCGCCGCGCCACCACGCATTGGGTCCGCACCAAGCAGTTTCTGGCGACCTACCCGAACATAAAACTCGAGCCGGACCGGATTTTCGTGCGTGACGGCAACGTCTGGAGCTCAGCGGGGATCACCGCCGGCATTGACCTCGCGCTCGCCATGGTCGCGGAGGACTATGGCGATGAGATCGTCGAGAAAACCGCGCGCCAGCTCGTGCTCTATCATCGTCGCAGCGGCGGACAATCGCAGTTTTCCTCGCTGCTCGAACTGAAGGCGCCGACCGGGCGGTTCGGGCCGCTCTTGACCTGGGCACGCGAGCATCTCAAGGCGCCGCTCACGGTGGAGGATCTCGCCGATCGCGCCGGCATGAGCGCGCGGCATTTCACCCGCGCCTTCATCGCGGAAACCGGCACCACGCCCTCGAAGGCGATCGAGCGGCTGCGCACCGAAGTGGCGCGGGCGCGCGTACAGTCGTCGTCGGAAGCGATCGAACGCGTTGCCGAAACCACCGGCTTCCGCGATCCCGAGCGGATGCGCCGCGCCTTCATCCGCGCCTTCGGCCAGCCGCCGCAATCGCTGCGGCGGGCAGCGAGGGGAGGGTAGAGCCAGGTTAGGGAGCAGGAAAAGTCGACTTCAAAAATTGAAATCCAGCCTAGGTCTCATAGATCGAACTTGATTGCTGCTCGATGAATGTCGCTGCCCTAGCCTGGGGATTCCTTCCCATTGACCGTCGAGAGAACCGTACAGGCGAGATCGGCAGGGCAATCCACCAGCCGGTCTGCGCCAGCAGTTTCAAGTTCGTCTCGGGTACCATAACCCCAGAGCACGCCAAGACCGCGCATTCCGACCGCGTGGGCGCCGGAAATATCATATCGGCGATCCCCCACCATCAGACTGTGAGACGGCGAAAGACCATGTCTGGACAGAATATGGGCGAGCAGTTCTGGCTTGTGATCCAGCTCGCCGCCCGGCACTGAGCCATGGATCCCGTCGAAGTATGTGGCGAACTTCAGATGGTCCAGAATGCGGCTTGCGAAAATCGCCCTTTTTGATGTCGCGAGATAGATTCGCAATCCGGTCCGTTTCATCTCTTCAAGGGATTTGCCAATTCCCGGATAAGCCACGCTTCCGAGAAGCCCACTTTCACCGTAATGTTGACGATAGGCAGCGACTGCTTCACCGACCCTGTCGTCTCCGTATGACTGTAGCAGGATTTGCATCATATCTTCGAGCGGCGGCCCGATGGTGCGTCTTATGTCGAGGGTCTCATCCGGTTCATGTCCAAGGGCGCGCAGTGCCGCAAGGCAGCTTGCCAAAATGCCGGGGTACGAATCGATCAAGGTGCCGTCGAGGTCCAGAAGAACGGAGCAAGTCATGATCGGAAGATGGGGCCAAAAGCAAACGAGTACAAGTTCGTTTGGTTTGGTTTCAGAACGGTGATCCGGGAAGCCCAGGGTATTGCGAGATGGTCAGCAATTCATTTGTAATTCTGTTTCCGGCTCCCTATTCGATTGAAGTTTCCAAACTGCGACAGCGGCTCGACGAAGCACATTTCGCCTGGTCGAAGGAATGGAAACAACGACAAGCCGATTTCAAGATCGAGAACATTCGTTTCACGCATGATCCCCACTGGAACAAGCGGATTTTCAGCCTGCAGGCGGCGCGCGATGGGCAGACGTGGTTCTGGCAAGCCACGCACGTCATCGTGTTCTTTGGTGGATTTTCGATCTAGGCGGAAGCGATCGAACGCGTCGCCGAGACCACGGGCTTCTGCGATCGCGAGCGCATGCGCTGCGGGGCGAGGGGGGTTGGGATAGACATCGCTTCCACCTTGCAAGCGCTGCCAGGGCCCAAGCGGAGAGTTCCAGGGCCGCTTATTAAAAATTGTCAGCAAATCTCACTTATATCTGAAACAGAAAAGCTGAAGACGGCCGCAATTAGTGATTGTAGCGGGTAGCGCTTGTTCGGTATCCTGGGGGCGGTCTCATCTCTTGGAGACGAGCGTCGGATTGGTTTTTTCGCCTCGGAGGACCGTCATGACCAATGCTTCAGACACCTTTGGAAATCCTCAAGCCGGTTCTGACCTGGCGCCGCTACGTGCCAAGTCGGGCTGGATCGTCGCACTCGGCGTCGTCTATCTGATCGCCGGGTTTGTCGCGCTGGGCAGCGTGGTGATGGCGACCGTTGCAAGCGTCCTCGTCGTCGGCGTGATGATGATCATTGCCGGCGTCGCCGAAGTGTTCAGTGCGTTCCAAATCAAGACCTGGGGCAAATTCCTGTTCTGGGTCCTGCTCGGCGTGCTCTATATCATCGCCGGCTTTGTCACGTTCGAGAATCCGCTGCTTGCCGCCGCAGTGCTCACCCTCATTCTCGGAGCATCGCTGGTGGCCTCCGGCGTCATGCGGATCATTCTGGCCTTCAGCATGAAGCGGGAGACGCCCTGGATCTGGGTGCTGCTATCCAGCGTGATTACGCTGCTGCTCGGCCTCTTGATCCTGGCGCACTGGCCGGTCTCGAGCCTCTACATCCTCGGCGTGTTCCTTGGCATCGATCTCATCATGGCGGGCGCAGCCTGGATCGGACTGGGCTTCGGCCTGCGCCGCGTTCGCTGAGATGTAGTGGACGGACTGTGAGCCGTACGATCTCGACGCTAAGGAGGCGGCCATGCGCTGGTTCTATCTCGCCGTCATTGTTCTTTTGGCGGCGGCGACAACTGTCTTTGCGCTGCAAAACTTCGAGATCGTGACAATATCCTTTCTCGGCTGGAATATCCGCGCGCCGCTCGCGCTGTTGGTCGCCGTCACCTACCTCCTGGGTGCGGCAACGGGCGGCAGCCTGTTCGCGCTGCTGCGTCGCACTTACGAAGGGTCAAGACGAGGGACGCTGGTTTCATCCTGAACGAGACGTTGTTCGTCTTCGACCGAAGAGGTGACGATGGAGGTGCAGGTGGACCTCGCATTGCAGGGCAGCGGCTCCGCGGATCATGCGATCCAAGGCACGACATTCTCGACATAAGATGCGCTGCCCCGAGCGCGATGGGGATCAAGGTTGAAGCGCCCCTCGCACCGGAGCGACAGGTCGCGCTGTCCTGACTGAAAGCGTCGTCAGCCTACGACGACTTCACTGATCTGAATGACCGGGGTCTGGTCGGTATAGTTCGGGATGTCTCCCATGATCTCCTGGGCGTGAGGGCCGAAACCAGCCTGGAACGCCTCGATCGAGTCGCAGAAGATGTGGCACATTCCGACATAGGTCGCGACAGCACCGGGGGCCCCACCGGCAAGGCCCTTGTCCACGGTATAGTACTTGCAAGCATCGCCCAGGCGCGCTTTCACCAGCGGCATATGCTTGTCGCGATAGTATTCATGATTGAAGCGCGCACCGGGCGTGTTCGGATACATAACGCTTACCTTGATCATGGCGTGCTCCCTCATCTGGCATTCGCCGGTTGATCTCCGGCGCTCACTCGGACTTTGCGTCAGTTTTGCCGATCCTGCAACTCCGAAGAGGCCGTTCCCTCCTGACACCATGCTGTCAGGAGGGCTATTGTACAAACTGCCAAATCCGATTGTGCTTGCGGATGGCAAGGAGTTGTTCGATGCGAGAGCAAACTGTGATGTGCGAGCTGTTCGACCGATGGGAGCGCGTTTGGCACGAGGGCCAATACGACCTGATCCCGAGCTGCGTCGGATCGCACTACGTCCGGCATGACGAAAATGGCGACCGGACGGTGACACGCGAGACCTACGCGGCGGAGCTTGCGGCGATCCGCGAGCAGCGGCCGGGTATCCGCGTCGTGGTGTACGATCACTCATTCACAGATGATCGCGCGTGGTTTCGTTTTTCGTTCAAATGGCCTGATCCCGGGACGGGCGAACCGTGCAGCCGGGCAGGCATGCAGTCCTACCGGATCGAGGACGGCAAACTGGCGGAGACCTGGATCGCGCTGCAGCCGCTGGGCTCTGCATGGACCGATGCGATCGCGCAAGCGCACTGGACGAGCCCGCCGCCGATCAAGTAAGTCGGGCTGCCGCCCGGCTAGCAGCCGCGGCAAATGCTCTTGATCATCTTGTCGAGCTTCGCACGGGTATCGCCGCCTGGCCGCGTGCCAGCTCGCATCAGTTGCGCTGCCGCGCGATTGCCGCCCGCCATTGTTGGCATTCGCAGTTGCGGGACCTATAGTTTGCTCGATCAAGAGCAATCGAGAACAGGCGCCCATGCGCGTTTCAATCATCACCGGGGGCGGGATCGGGATTGGTGCCGCGGTCGCGCGCCGGTTGGCCGGCCCCGATGAGTTCTTGATGTTGCATGGACAGGGGGCCGACGCAGCAGGGCTCGAGCGATTGAAAGTGGTCGCCGCCGACTGTCAGCGTGCCGGCGCCAAGGTCGCGGTGTCCGCGGGCGATCTGGCCAATGCCGGAACGGCATCCGAGCTTGTCTCCGCGACGCGCGAGGCGTTCGGCAGCGTCGATGTGATCGTCCATGCGGCGGGGTTTGCCGATCGGCGCAGTTTCACGCAGTTGCCGCGCACGGAGCTGGAACGGTCATTCGCGGTCATGGCCGCGGCGTTTTTCGAGCTTGCGAGCGCGGCATTGCCGGATCTGACGCGGGGATCGCAGGGCCGCGTCGTCGCCATCTCCAGTTTCGTCGCCCATCGCTTCACGCCGGATTCGACATATCCGGCGTCGGCGGCGGCCAAGGCCGCGCTCGAAGCGCTGGTGAAGTGTCTTGCGATCGAGCTCGCAGGCGCGGGCGCAACCGCCAATGTCGTGATGCCCGGCTATACCCGCAAGGATGCCGGGCGAATGGGGGCGTTGGACGCGCAGGCCTGGCAAGCGGCAGCCAAGGCCAATCCGCTGGCGCGATTGGCCGAACCCGATGAGGTCGCCGCAGTGGTCGCGTTTCTGTTGTCGCCGGAGGCGGGACATGTAACGGGAGCGTTGTTGCCGGTCGATGGCGGCCTGACGCTGATGTAGTGTTTTTGGTGGGGGGCGATGTTGGACACAGTGAATGGTCAAACGGCCGATGTCGTCGTGCTGGGCGCGGGCATCGTCGGCGTATCGGCGGCCTATGCGGCGCGGCAGCGGGGGCTCTCGGTCATCCTGATCGATCGGCGCGAGCCCGGGAGCGAAACCTCATATGGCAATGCCGGCGTTCTCAGTAGCGGCTCGATCTTGCCGCTCAACAAGCCTTCGCTCTGGAAGGCGCTGCCAACTTACCTGACCAACCGGAACGCGGCGCTGCGCTGGGATCCTGCCTGGGCTTTTCAAAATATCGACTGGGTCGTCCGCTTCCTGGCCAACGCGACAGCCGCGCAGACCAGGCCGCGGGCGACCGCCCTGCACGGGCTGATCGGCGCATCCTTGAAACTGCACCGGGAATGGATCGTCAAAGCGGATGCCGCGCAGCGTATCCGCGAGACCGGCTGGTTGAAGGCGTGGCGCAGTGACGCCGTCGGTGCGGCCAAGGAGGAGCAGGCGTTTCTGGCCGAATACGGCATCGAAAGCCGGCTGCTCGATCGACAGGCCATTTCCGCGCTCGAGCCGAACATTTTGCCGGTTTACAAGGTTGGGCTGCTGCACACGCAGACGGCGTCGGTCGACTCGCCTGGCAACGTGGTCAAGGCCTATGCGCGGATGTTCGTGGGCTCCGGCGGCGAGCTTCGTCAGTCGGACATCAAGGCGATCGTGCCGGACGGCGAGGGCTGGCGCGTGCTGCACGCCGATGGCGGGATTGCGGCGCGTCATGTCGTGGTTGCGCTGGGGCCGTGGTCGGCGGATTTACTGCGGCCGCTTGGCTATCGCGTTCCGCTGGCGTTTGAACGCGGCTACCATCGGGAGTTCAAGCCGAATCCGGCACGTTCGTTGCAGCGACCGATCCATGACACCGAAGCCAGTTTTCTGATGTCGCCGATGGAGCAGGGCATCCGCGTCACCTCAGGGGTCGAACTGACCGACCGTGACGCGCCCTCATCGTTCGCGCAGCTCGATCAGGTGGTGCCGGCTGCGCGCGAAGTGGTCGAATTCGGCGAGGCGGTCGGCGAGCCCTGGCGTGGGGCGCGGCCGACGCTGCCCGACAGTCTGCCGATGATCGGACCTGCGCCACGGCATTCCGGCCTGTGGCTCGCTTTCGGCAACCAGCACATCGGCTTCACGACCGGGCCCGCGACGGGGGCTGCGATTGCAGCGATGATCGGCGGGGTGCCGCTACCCTTCGACGTCAGTGCTTTTGCGCCGAGCCGCTACTTGTGATGCCCGATCATCGGCACACGCGGGGCGGAGAGTAAAGCGGGGCCGACATGCACTACGTTTGGGACTTCGCAATCCTCGGCAAATACAGCCACTTGTTCTGGCTTGGGCTGGGCTGGACCGTCGCCTACACCATCGGCACCGTCTTTCTCGGAACCGTGCTCGGTCTCTTCGTCGGCATCCTGCGCCTGCGGCGCTGGCCGGTAATCGATTGGCTGCTGCTTGCCTACATCGAGCTGTTCCGCTGCACCCCGCTGTTGGTCCAGATCATCTGGTTCTACTACGCGTTCCCGGTCGTCATCGGCGTGAATATCCCGGCGCATGTCGCCGCCGTCACCGTGCTCTCGCTCTATGGCGGAGCGTTCTATGCCGAGATCGTCCGCGGCAGTATCGAGAGCGTGCATCGCGGACAATGGGACGCGGCGCGGGCCTTGGGACTGCGGCCATGGCGCGTGCTGAGGCTCGTGATCCTGCCGCAGGCGCTGAAGCCGATGTTGGCGCCCTACGTCAACCAGTCGGTGACGCAATTGAAAAACACCTCGCTGGTGTCAGTCATTGCCGTTCCGGACCTCGTCTACAACGCAACCCTGATCAACGCCGAAACCTATCGGCCGCTGGAGGTATATACCATCGTGGCCCTGATCTACTTCGCGATCCTGTTTCCGGCCACGCTCATTGCGCGCAGGTTCGAGCGCGGCATGACCTACGACAAGGCGTGAGGTGAACGGATCTCGCTGTGACCCTCTCCCCTTGTTGTGGGAGAGGGTGCCTTCGCGAAGCGAAGGCGGGTGAGGGTCTCTCTCCGCAGAGAGATATCTATCGGTGGAGGCATATCTATCCGCGGAGGCAACCCCTCACCGCAGCGAGCCTGTTGCGACGTCGGTGTAGCCCTCTCCCACAAGGGGCGAGGGCGCATTAACGGGCACCGTTCGAAAAGCTCGATCAGATATTGAGCTCGACCGGTACGTCCTCCGGCTTGACGCCGCTCAGCGCCAGTCCCTTGACGAACCATTCGCGCATCTGCCCGATGCCCCTGTTATAGTCGACCCACACCGACAGGAAATCGCGCCAGCGCTTGTCCGGCTCGCGCCGGACCGCCATGCTGGACGGGATAGCAACAGACGGGGATTGCAAGAGCTTGTAGGTGCCGAGGTTGGGGTTTTTTGCGATCGCGGTCAGACCGAGCACCAGCGCGTTGACGACGCAATCGGCCCGGCCCGCCGACATCTCGAGCATCACCTCGTCGCGCGACTTCAGCGACTTGATGGTCGCATTCGGCGCGAAGCGGCGGGCAACCGCCTCGTTGGCGGAGCCGACGTCGACGGCGATGGTGACGCTGGGTTTGTTGATATCGGCCCAGGTCTTGGCCTCCAGCCCCTTCTTGAGCATGGCGCCGAAGGGATGCGGGAACAGGGTGGCGGTGAAATCGACCACCAGCGC